>Ga0209628_10001465_pt1 | contig 15310 bp, 7 predicted proteins | sample TergutCu122P4_FD_187285 | JGI IMG/M metagenome (GOLD analysis project Ga0209628, IMG submission 187285) | Cubitermes ugandensis P4 segment gut microbial communities from Kakamega Forest, Kenya - Cu122 P4 (SPAdes) (version 2) | ecosystem: Host-associated > Arthropoda: Insects > Digestive system >...
GGGTGGAGGTTGTGGCTTCACTCTCTCAAGGTCGCACAGCTGCTGCGCAGTGCGGCTTGTTTACACACAAATCAGTCCCGGTCATATTTGAACCACCTTGTATATATATTTAAAATTTTGTTCCTCTTTTTATTTTATTTTATTTTTTAACCTTGTCTTTGTAACTTTAAAAAATGTACTTGAAATTGCCCACCTCAGTTTCACGACAGGCTTTTTAAATTTTAATGCAGGATACTGGTATAAGAAGCAAGTATTTCATAAGTAAAGTAAAGTTGTCCCGCAACAGGCTGTGGTGGCCCAAGGGGTTCCGGGTAGGTTAAGGCCCCGGATTATCTTGACGTTTCGGCACTACAAGGGTGGTAGGTCGTCAGCCAAACGCACCGGCCGCCTTTACCCCAGGAGAAATCCCTGGTACTCAGTTTCAGAGTCTGAGTTGACCTCAGGTCACATGGTTCTGTCAGGGGCACCAAGGAAAGAATCCCCAGTGACACCACCAGGAATCGATCCCGGAACTGTCCGACTAGTAGTGCAGTGCCTTAACCACTACGCCACCCCAGGCCCATTTCATAAGTGACTTTGGTTAATTCAGAAAAGGAATGGCTTTTAATCTGAATGAAGTAGATATTGTGCAGTGTAAACACTGTTAAACACAGGCCTTTTTCAACCCTGTTGTGATGCTGGTGTTTAAATTTCAACTGCTGCCACAGATCTGCATTTGTTGTGCTTTTTCACAACTCTGCCTTTGTGTGATGGCGTAGGTAGAAATTTTTGCTGCACATGAACCAGTCTCACTTTTCAGGCACTCCATGCTCACTTTTCTTTTAAGTGTCTGTGTTGAACACATTACACCACAGTCATTTCACTGGAATAGGCCAGTGTGGACTGGGTTCATATAGTGGGGGCTGAATTAGGTAATATATTCTTTGTGAGCACAGTAATGAATTAGTGTGTTCTGTAACTTAAGTAGAGAACATAGTGGTGAAAATTTCAAGTTATTTTGGAATTTTGGGATCTGTAGGGAATTACCTCCAGCGTTTTTTTAGATAACGTGAATTGACTGCAAAGGAGAAAATGATTACTGGATTCCATAGTGGTATACAGTACATAAATTGCAACAAGGGTGAGACTTCTTTCATATGTAGGTGAATGCATGGTGGAAGCTTTTATAGTATTAATTAAAATCTCATAGTCAAAGACAACGTATAAAATAATTTAAGCCATGGACTTCATGCTTATATTTATTAAAGGCTTTGTAAAATTTGTTACAAAATGCTGTTCTTGTTTTCTCAACATTTGTTCTGCACTGTATTGTGTTTCTAATAATGTGTCTTTTTCAGAAAATTGAACGCAGAGAAAAGTTTGACCACGCTCTACGTGAACGAGAACGGCACAGGATAGAGGAATATCAGCGAAAGTGGTCACATAGGGAAGAGGCTGATTTCTATCGTACCGTCTCCACATTCGGGGTGGAGTTTGATAGGTTGGTGACCTGTGTGCTCTGTTACAAACTGCTTTGTTCCCAAATGTTGTACGTAGATTCTGATTTATACTATAGAATTTTTTTAAAATTATTATTGTAGTATGTACTGTTCTTCAGTCACAGTGAGTCATGAAGAATACTTGGTGACACCTGACTTATCTTGTCGGGCATATTTATGGTGAAGTCACCACTGCTTACAAACCCTTGCCCTTGACACTAATGAACAAGTACACATTTTCATATAGTAGGTTAATTTTTTCAGCCAAGTCACCCAGTAAATAATGACACTGAATGCTCATTTACTGTAGCCTGCCAACAAATGGTTTTCACTGAATTGAGAAATTGTCACAGAATATTAAATGAAGATCAGTGCTGGTCACAATGCTGGACTGTGACTTCTAGCTGTCCAGCTCTGAGTCTGAAACACTACTGTTTCATTAGATTTCAAGTACTCTTCAGAGGTGTGTCTCAGTCAGTTGCCCTGTTTGCTGAAATCTCCAGTTTATTCTCAATGTTTGGAAGCTCAGTTCAAGTTCCAGACTTTGTACCATGACCAGTTACAACACCAGAGGATCTGTGCTGTTATTCATTCAATATATCAGCTCATTTTTCATTCACCAGTTTTGATGCATTTCAAGGTGATCGGCTTGGCCATTTCCACGTAGTTATCTTTCTCTGTCTTTGGAGAGTAACAAACACCTTATTCTATCATCAGGAAGTACTGTATGCCCTCTTACGAACTGACTTTTAAGGGGAGTGGTTGGTCCAATAATGCTGATTGTCCAGTACTTCCATATTACTTATATATATATATATTTATATTTATATTTATATATATATATATATATGTAGCCTGAAATTTCACCTAGTACTGTATCAATAACACTCATGCATTCACATAATACACATATAATTAACCTTGTATTGAATGTAAATAAATGCCAATTGTGAGACAAGCCTATGTCATTAGTCTTACATATTAAAAGAAAAGTGAAAAGGAAAAGAAGATAGTAATGGTAACATTCTGGATGAGAACTGTCCACCTCCACTGTTTAACTTGTAGGTTGGCAAATGGAGACTGCTTTGCTAATCAGCAGTCAATACCGCTAGTTTCACACGTTACTATTGCAGACCAGAATTTGGAACCATGAGATTTCATTAAATTTTATTATTTTTTTTATGTTGACCATCCTGGAGTGTTGAATAATACAGGTATTAAAATTGTATCAGTCTAACACAACAGTTTTGTTAATAGTACTAATGTACATAAATCTAGGGCTACATGTTTCGACTCTTGTTAAGTCATCTTCGGCACACCAAAACGCACACAGACAGTAATAGATGCCACTCAGAAAGAGACTGCCATAGATCAGCAACAACAACGCAGCTGTGAAACGCTGATATGTCATCAACCCATACTAAGGCTTTTGTCTAGTGCTGCCACAGCAAGCACACTGTGGCGAGCTCACGAACTTTATTGCCCGACCATGTACAGTGCACATAGTATTTTATATAAGTTGGAATTGAGTACACATAAAGTAAAATATATACAGGATGTTCCAGGAGGAAATGTTATTATTCTGGGAAGTCGTACTATCGGTCATTCTAAGCAAACAAGTGTATATGTATATGTCCTATTCTGAATGGTTTCTGAGATAGAGGTATTTCACTGTACAGTTGCAAAATTGTTGATAAAGAGATATTACATATTGTTTCTAATATTGGTATTTATTGTTCAAGTAACAAAGTTGGTACAGTTTACCTAGTACAGTACATTTTTTAAAATTCCACCAGTGACATCATTGCACTTTGCAGCTTGTGTGAGGACATGGCGTGTTGCTCATCCAAGTGCTTCTTGACGTTCCTTTATGCTTGCAGTAACATCCATTATGATATCGAGCACTTCATCTTGTGTACCCACTTTTGTTCTGTACACTTTACTCTTCATCCAACCCCACAAACAAAAATCTAACAGGGCGCAGTATGGCGGGAGTGAAGAACAATATTGGGCGCCAAATCCAAACTCCTGTTCAGTGAAATAGCTCTGTCTCGGAAATCGTTCGGAATAGGACACATGTACATATACACTTTTTTGCTTAGAATGACCGATACTATGACCTCCCAGAATATTGACATTTCCTCCTGGGACACTCTTTATAAGTATGTATAAGGCAGTCCAGTTGCAATCCAAACTCCAGCACACCGGTACCTTATCAGCTGGAGTGTGACCACCTGCCTCTCTGCTTGTGTTATCGCTCAGTAGTAGTTCTGCTATTTCTTTCTCATTGTGCCTTCATTCCCGCAAGGAGAAATTTGGTGTGCATACCAAAAATTTTTTCTTTTTTGGCTTTTTTAAAAATTACGTATGTCTGAAATTACATTACTTGAAATTGCTAAGCTGGAGAATGTCTGTCCTTCACCTGTCACATTATGCAGGTGTTTTGTCCACACTACCATTGTGATGTAAGTTGTGTTCTGTGCCACTTTTACCGGATCATTTCCGTTAAATGATAACAGGAAGCTTTTATGCCATCACTGCACAGACATCCAATTTCATATGTTTTGTCCTCTTCCACTTAATTTGAGCCCAAGAATTTGACTGCTTGTGAGACATTGTACCTCAGAGCTGGTCGTGGATCATTCTGTACTGGAAACCTCCAAGTACAATAATTAAAGAGCTTTCATATACCCACTGATAATGTATTGTTGACATACTGCATGTTTTGATATTTATGTTGCCATCATATCGTGTGTGTGTGTGTGATTTTTATAACATTGGCTGTGTGCATATGTATTTATGTATGTATGTATAAATATGTTTTCAGGAAGAGAAATCGTTATGATTGGACCAGATTTCGAGCTGTATCTCGATTGGATAAGAAGTTTGATGACGCTTTGACAAGGTATTACAAGACCTTCTATGCAATGTGCAAGCGAGCCTGTGGACTCAAACTTACTGAAGAAGAAGGTGAGCAGAACTAGCGTTATATTGGTATAGATAAGTAACTGTGTTATTTACATACTGAACCCGTACTTGCTAGATTTAGATCTGGTTTCAGAACCTGGAGTTTAATTTCATGCCTTTAAAAATATGCAGTGTTTTATAACAGCAGCCATGGGAAGTGTTTGAAAGAATGAAATGAAACAAGGTGGACATATCCTTATTGTTAATGATGAAAATTACAGGGTGTTGTATTCGACAGAATAAATGTACTGTTTGTGAAACCAAAAAGCTTTTAATAAGAAGAGAGGAATATGTTTTCTTTTACCTTTATTGTAAAAATTCCCAAATGCATATGCATGTTTGTTTCTGCTTAAGAACAGTTAAGAGTGTGTTGGTCTTAGAAGCAAATAACACACAGCCTTACTTCAACTTGTTCATTAACTCGGTTCACTTGCACAACACACACTTTTCAACCAGTTGCTTTTTGCCAGCCACAGCTGCTGGTGCTACTGTTGCTTTACTTCTGCCACTTCCCTCCTTTATACTTTTCTGGTGAATGTTTCTTTAGTTTCTAGTTTGAAATTTTTTTATGTATAAACGCATTTTGTTTAGTGATTTGTTGTGATTTGTAACTTATCTTCGATTGATTTTGCTTTTATTTGGTCATCTGTGAATGTGTTCCACTTGCTTTGTTATTTCCTAGTTGGAATTAATTTCCTGTGTTTTTTCTGCAGTATATTATTGTGTTTTTAAATTTATTATCGCCTCTTAGTTATTTGGTGGTGGTATGCTGGTAAGTCCAGAGCTCAACAAGATAAAGTGATTTACCCAGCGCGTTACGAATGATGCATGCAGTGCTCCTTAGTGAACTCGTCTTTAGCTCCGTTGTTGTCATCGTTTCTGCTGCTGCTATTGTTGTTGTTGTTGTTGTTGTTATTATTATTATTATTATTATTATTATTATTAATTTTTTATGTTGTTAGTGTTAGTGTTGTATTAGTGTTCCTCTTAAAGAGCCATACAGAGACCACTCCTTTGTTGTTTCTAATGGGTTTTGAAATTTATCTTGTCATGTACGTGATACAAATTTTTTAAATTATCATGTAGATTTTGTATTGCTGTTATTTAATATGTTGGTACATTTTCTTTTTTGGAAATGCCATAAAACTCTTGCAGATTAAGACTTCGGCAGGGATTTAGGTAATTTGTGACTAGAGGACTGAATTTTCTTTTTTGTCAGTGATTTATTGAAGTGTAAGTTTCCCTGTCATGGAATTTTTTCCCTTTATAAAATCATATTGTAGTAAGAATGTATTAGTTTAGTTTATTTTTAAGTACGTTTGCATATTTGGATGATTTATTATTCCCTATTTTAATAAGTATGTTTGCATGTAATTTTGAGGATTCATGTAATGTAATTACATTGTAATTATCCACATTTTTTCCCTCCTCCAGCCATATGTTTTTTTGAAAAATTACAATAGTGTCTCCTTTAATCGATGATCCTGAAGTTTAGACAGTTCTAAAGTGCAGTTTTCCAGGTGAGGATGTTTTGTGTTTTTACCTTCAGCTGGTACATTGTATCATTATTTCTTTTACATTATTTTTCTCCATTTCTGTCATTCTGATATGTGAGCATCCCATCATAACCTGGTACAATATTTATCAGATTTTTGTTAGTTTTCTGACTAATACATAATTGATTGTTAACTTCTGCTATAATGTCATAAGTATATTTAAACCTGTCTTGGTTGTAATAGCCGTGTAAATCGATTTTGAAGTTTTTTCAATCCTTCCTCTTTATGTGATGTAACTTCTATCCATACTGCATTCCTTATGATTCTTGTGGGTGTCAGACATATAACAGTAACTGGTGTGTTGGGGCATCCTTCCCCTTTTTTTCTCTCATTCAACCTGCTGTTGAGTCTGTTGTACATGTATGTGATTGAAATTTTGTAACATTGGTCAATCAGTACATTATTAGATAACCTGTCCATACGTTCTATTCACATTCAGAGTGCACTGACATAAACATCGAGATACTTAGTGAAGACAAGGCACGGAAGATTCTGGAAAGGATAGAACTGCTGAGTAAGATCCGTGAAGACATTCTGACACACGTGATGTTGGATGAGCGACTGAAGTTGTGTCAGCCATCAGCTGATCTCCCTGAGTGGTGGCAGCCTGGAAAGCATGATAAAGATCTCCTCATTGGTGCTGCAAGGTAAGTTGCTTAATATAATTTTTCTCCCCTGTTTATTGCAATAGCCATGTGGTCTAAAGCATGTACTGTCTTTGACCACTTAGACAGTACCATTTTTGGGCATGTATATTGTGTGTTTTTTGTTGCATTTTGCTCAGTATAGGTAGAAGCAGTGCAGTTGTCTGTCAGTCCAAGAAATTATACCACATATAGAACAAGGCACTGGGGCAGATTTTTCTCAGAATACTTATGTTTTCCCCTGTAACTGTCATGAAATCAGTCCTCCATAATCAGTCATTCATCTGTTAGTGATATTGTAGAATCTTAGTGGTTAACAGTGTTATGAAATAACACTGAATGTATTTCATGTGCACACTAGAGCAACCCACACTCCAGCTGGTAAACAAAGTGGCACTGGGGCAGATTTTTCTCAGAATACTTATGTTTTCCCCTGTAACTGTCATGAAATCAGTCCTCCATAATCAGTCATTCATCTGTTAGTGATATTGTAGAATCTTAGCAGTTAACAGTGTTATGAAATAACACTAATAAGAAGCAACAGAATTTTGGTAAAAAAAAAATGAAATGTAACTCATCTGTTATGTGGAAAGTTGAGACTTCATTACTTTCAGTTGCACTCGTGTTATTAATATTTATCCACATTTAGTCTAGGGAAATGCTGAGATACCAAAAGCCCTGGCTTGAAAGTCCAGTAACTTTTCTTGTAAAAATGTGTTTGTTCCAAGCATTAGTTATGGCTGTCCCAGTTGTTACTGCTTTTTAGGTTTCTTTGCCTATTGCAGTATGTGTGTGATCACATGTACCCATAACATTCATTATAACTATTGATTACCTGGAGTAATTTGGCATACCATTGATACGTATAGCCCTTTATAACATGCATCTGATGAGTGCCAAGTGTTCATGGCTGACAAAATTCCATGTAAATACTGGTGAGTGATAGAAGTCAAATTGTGTGAGATTTTTCACTTTTTTTTCTTTTCTTTCTTTTAGGCATGGGTTAGGCAGGACAGACTATTTCATTCTAAATGATCCTGACTTGTCTTTTGTGGATGTGCAACGCAAACATCTTGTTTTGGATCAGCCAGTACCAATGCAGAAGGAAGTTGTGAAACTGGAGACAGATGTAAAATTTGAACGGCCAGAAGATATATTGAGAACTGACAAGAATGAGATTATTGTGAAATTGGAGAAAGGAGAGGGTACTCTAAAAATTGAGAAGATAGGTGTGAAGAAGGAAATAAAGGTTGAAAATGTAGGGCAAATAAAGAGAGAGATTGATCTGCCTCTGAAGGAAGAAAAGGATGAAGTGGAATTAACACTAGTCAAAAGTGGTGTCAAGTCTGAACATGTGGACTCGCAGGTTGAGGATCCAATTCAGTCTGCTACACTGGAGACAGTGAAGAGGCCTGCCAATGAGAAGGATAGAGAGAAAAGAGAAGAAAAGGTAGAAAAAGCAGATTCGTTTGCAGATAAAGAATATGTTTGTACAGATACTGGCGAAGAAATAGGAGGAGAAGAAGACATTGGAGCTGAATGTACAGATTTGAATGAAGAAAAAATAAAAGAAAGTATTGCAGGTAACAAAGATGACAGAACTGTAATTGAAGCACATCTTGAGTCACCAGCAACACTAGAAGAGTCACAGGAAGAGCAGAAAGCTGAAGATGAAGAATCTCAGAATGAAGTAAGAACTGAAACTGGCAGTAATAGCAAACAAGGCTCTCCAAAACTGGAAGGAGAAATGGAAGGGATGATGGAAGTAGAACCAAATCAACAGCAAGCTGAAATTGTTGAAACTGAAAAAAATGTGGAAGAAGATAAGTGTGGTGATACAGATGTCATAAAGAATGAAGTAGAGAAGACCAACAAAAAAGACAGGTTGGATGAAGATAGCAAGGAAGCTGAATGTAAAGAGAGCACAGCAGTGGAAGCGAATGAAACAAGGGAGTCTGCTGAAGCCAGCAACTTAGATGAGAAGGGTAGAGTGCAGTCATGTGAGAGTGATGTTGTGTCAGAGAATAGTTTAAAAGGGGAGGAGTCTCTGGATGCTGTTCCTGTCACCGTAAAGAAAGTGACCAGTTGTAGTAACAACACCCAAGCTGCTGAACTGAAAGCCATGTTTCCTGACTTAGAAGTGATACAGCCACTGTCACAGCTGGCGGAAGTAGATGCATATCTGCTTGCAGGGAAGCAGCCCAGCATCAATAGTGGTGAAGTTCTAGATTTCTCTGAACCTACTGTAGCCCAGCTACTGGCCCAGAGTTATCAGAACCCTATTAAGTGGCCCAAGGTAAGGTCAACTAATTACTAATTCAGGTAAAGTAAGACTGAACTTGTCACACACAAATGGGTGTGTAGAATTCTTAATACAGTTGTAGGGAGCTTTGAAATAAACTTTTAAAATATGCTGAATGTATGTAAATCTGTATCAGGTATTTGTTTTCAATATATTGGGGATATTTCTTGGACATTGCTTTCAAAGCATGTATTGTTAACAGCCAGCCATCTTTTTTGTAATGTGTGATAATTGTACTTATGTTATCAGCAAAATCCATTTTCAGCTTCCATTTGGCACATTTTGGTTGTAATGCCAAAGGAGTTGATTGTGCTGAATCAGCTTACAATTAACCTTTAAACAACAGGGTTGGTATTTAAATTGCAGCACATTATATACAAAATCTTGAGTAGTATTTGAAAAAAGTAAAATAAAATAAAATTTTGAAATAAATGCCATTTTGTGGAAAATGCAATAGAAATTATGTAGTGTGACATAGAAATGAAGTAAATTTCCTTGTTGCATAAATGTATAAAGTGAATCTGTAGGTGTGTTTTTACATGCATTCTCATATGCAAATGTAGATGTTTAAAGGTTAATAATAGTGGTAAAATTTGCTTGGCCTGTGCACATGTAATAATTGAAAATTGTTTTATTAAACCTAGACATTTTCATAAATTCCCATGGGAAGGCAGAGAATGTATTTTATGGAACCCGAAAGTTTATTACTGCATTTTGCAAGTGCTCACTTTTCTCTTCTTGAGCCAGATGAATCCAGTCCATGCCCCCCATCCCACTTCCTGAAGATCCAACTTAATATTATCCTCCCATCTACACCTGGGTCTTTCAAGTGAGCTCTTTCCCTCTGATTAAAGGAACAGTGCAAAACCAAATAATTATAAGATTTTGAATGCAGTGCAGAATATCTAACAGAAAGAGACCAGTTGTATAATACAGAAAATGAAAGTGAACTGAAAATAAAATTAACCAAAACAATCTTCAGATCTTCAAATTTAAGCAAACCACCTTATTTTGTATTTACTGCATTATAAACTGAGATATTAATGTCCACATTTCTTTAACAGGACCACGTGTTGGAGGTACGTTTGCAGCATATAGTTCATGCTGTTGAGCACAAGGAATGGCCTGTTTCACGCAACTTTAGTGTTTATAACACAAGCAGTATTATGTTGGGAACAAGTGGGGAACTGGATCTTAGCTGCCATGGCACTCCTGATGCTACACCAAAGAGGGACACTTCAACACCCATGTCCTTGTCGGAGGGTTCAGAAGTTATCACTATTACAACTGATCATGGTGTTCCCAGGCTTCCTCCCACAAAGAAGAGAAAAAGACACATAGCAATTGATGTAGAAACAGAGAGAGGTAAGCAAACAGGGCAGGGACTTTCAGGATTGAAGAAGGGTAAATGAACTTTCTATCTTTTGAGATCCATGCCACTTTTTCCTCTGTTTTCTGAAGGCAAGAAAGGAACAAACAGTGTAGTTTTCATATACGTGAAATGAATTGTTGAAATACGTCACACGGGTTTTCTGTTTTTTTGCACAGGGTGATGTATGTGAGAAATTTTGCTAAGCAGTTGTTGTGAGTGGAATATAATGAAGGCAACTTCTTTAAGATTGTAAAGTGTTGTACGTTCAGGGAATACATGTATGTGCCATGTCTGGCTTTAAGATACCATCCTCATATGTGTGTATGTAGAATCTTGTTATACTAAAAATTAATATTGATGTTTCTGGAATTTACATTTTCCCAAAATGCTTAAGCTTCCTTCAAAGCACAATGAGCAAATAGAATTGCGTACAGTGGAGTCCCAGTTCATTGTTACCACATTTAGCAAATTTTTTTCTGATCCCAATCAAAGACCAGTGTAAACCGTGTTTCCCATATGTAATAAATTTTGGGTTAGTGGAAGTAGTTTTTAAGTTCCCAGAACTTACACCCCAACTTTAATGCAGTTGTGTGTGATAACAATATTTGTATTTCCCCTCTGCTGGTAATCATTACTACACAAACATTTTTTTATTTGTCATTATTTTTAAAATATTTTATAATTAATGACTGTGTACTGTGTTTGTGGGAACAGTGTCTCAAACTGTGTGTGTAAGGAAATAATTTATCGTGATTATTTACATTAAGTCTTATTAGAATGTGAACAGTTTATTGATACTGTTTCGCGTAATAATCATTTAGTGAGCTCCTGACTTTAGCATAAGAAGAGACGTACCCAGAACTTAATTAAATAGTGGTTTCACTGAGTAAGATTTGTTTTTCTTGTCTAGTTCAATTTTCTTTTAATCCGTATTATAACTTTAGTTTTATCCTGTTCATAATGAGATTGTGGGCAAAATTGAAAATTAAAAATGTAGTAACTGTGAACATAATTTGCATAAGTTGGAAAAAAATATATTATCAGACATCTTACTTCCCAAGCTTACAGAATTTTCCTGAAATTCAAAAGTTGTCGTGTCTGCTGCCATGTTGAATTGGCGTAGAGTGTATTGTGAGTTATATCTACATATTATGTTCTTGCTTTACAGCTAAGTTGCATGCACTGTTGAACAGCAGTGCGTCTAGTCAGCAACCCCCTTCATTAACAAAACCATCACCATCACACCACTGGGAAACCAATGAGGAGTCATTGTCAGAAGAATCAAGGTTAGCATATGTATAATAAAACTTAACATTTTAAGATACTGCTCAGTCATGACAAATGAAGTTCTTGTGAGCTTATTTATACAAATGTTTTGTTTCTAGTCATACAGGTTTGGGTGGTTAGCAATGTGGCATTCAGGTACAAGAAACAATTCTGCATGCTTTCATGGACAGCCCTTCACAGTGGTGTACTATGTGTGAGACTGGCAGATGGTGAGGCAGCATTGGGATCAATACTTTGTGCTTCCTGCTGTAGCAGCACCATTAAGTGAATCAGTTTCTAATATATCTCTCTTTTTTTACACAGCACAGGCAAAATTTATACAAATTATGGTGGGCTGGAAACAACAGGACCTACCTGAAGTGCTAGATATGCATTCACGAAAGTTTACAACCCTTATGAACCTCTTGATGGGGATGACATTGTTCTCTTCATAAGGAGATCTGTTTCCAGTCAGTTACCTTAGTGAAGAGCACAAACCATTTGGCATAAAGTTTTTCAAATTATGTGACTTCCCTGGTTATATATACAACATGAAAGTATTCCAGGGGAGGACCAGTAGTATACAGTATAATATGTGGCATATACTTATGCTTTAGTGTAAGATGGTACCAGAAAGATGGATGGACAGTGTTCTGAAAGAAAAAAAAATTGTTTTGCTGCATTTGCATGAAGTTATGTATATTTCTCCTCTCTCTGCTGTCCTTGATGCACAGTCCTAAATATTTCATGTCATTATTGGGGCACAACCTTTCTGTTATAACCAGGTGACTCACTCAGCTGGTCAAGGTTTCCTGCATTTTATAGAACCCAAGGTTCATTATTTTATTCAGACAGGGACATCACTGGCCCTGATTCATTTGGATCCAGTTCATACACTGTCATGCCAGTTCTTTTGAATTCATTTTAATATTATTCTCCCATCTGTGTGTAGCTGTCCCAAATGTTCTCTTCTCTTTGCGTTTTTGCAAGTAAAATGTAGAACGGAATTCTTATCTCCCATGTGTATGTTACATGTCATAACCACTTTGCGAACATCTTGTCTGACAAGAATTAGTACAACTTGTTTCATGTAAACACAGGATCGATATTTGGCAGTTTTGTTGTGAATTTATAATATTCTGCAAGTTTAATTTGTAATCAAGTTGGTGTCCATGTATGTTTGATCTTCAATTTTGTGTTTAAAAACCTATATACTGGATGTATTTTGCTTTATGTAGTCTGTGTATAAGGCTCTGAAATAAGGCAGTTGCCTGTATGAAGCTGTGTTCCATTCCGTATATCTTTTACATGATTTAACTGTGGACACACAACGTGAAGATTCAGCCATTTTTATGCAACTTGACATGAAGCTCATGCTGTATTGATACTCCCCATCAAGCATAGAGCACAGAAGCTGTAAGACATGCTGCAGTGACAGTAGAAACACCATTTTATGACATCTTGCAATTGTGTATTTTGTACTTTTATTTCTGGTTGGTTAACCCTTTGGCAACCAATATTAGGTATACCCGTCATGCAGTGTGATGCTTAAAACTCTGAATGACGGATTTAACCGACGGCCTGTCATGGCCTTTATTATGTAGCCCCCATTTAAATTCCTGTCTGTTGCACATCACATCATGCATTTAATTTCAGCACCAAAGAGTTGATATTGAGTATCTTTCCTTCTACAATGACTAAATTTTTTGCACCAGACGTTCCACCCCCGTACCTCCAGTTACAAGTCTGCAGCCCCCACCAGCACATCAGCAGAACCCTCGTGTTTTGTCGATGCCATTTGATCTGAAGTATCACTCGTCGCCCAAGAATTTGGGACCAGCTGTGATCCCAGGAACATCCAGCACCCTGACACCTATAGATCTGTCATCCGGCCTTCCAAAGATGAACTCATCTGATGCTACAAAGAGCAAGGAGGTGATGAATGAAGTGCAAGACTTCTCAATGCCCTCAAAAAATAAACAAAAAAGTAAACTGGATGAAATGTTGGGAAAACTTATGAAGAAAAATAATTGTGTAAGTATAAGTTGACCTTGTAATTAGTATTTCTTTCCGTGTTGTTGGTTGAGTGGTGGGGAACTGCTCATCCAGCAACACAGTGTCACACTGCAGAAGACTTGAATGTGCGGCAGCATCGCTGTGAGAATTTTAAATCCCATATTTGAGAACTTCTGTAAAATGTCTTTGTTTCACCATATGCATACATCAGTAAGCTGGCCAAGTTGCTGATATTAAGGCCGAAAAGGGTTTTGTATTTTAGCGTCACTTCTTAATGTCAGCATACTTTAAGGAATTTTTGGTATTGGAATCAGATTTTCCTCCCACCGTGAATCTGGATTAGGTGCAGTAATGTAAAATTTCATTATTTGATATACTTAATTACTTACTAACTTAATTATTACTTACTTACCTCATGGAGCAGAGTCCTTCCTGAGAAGCTTTCAGGTTTTCAGCTAGTCAAGAAGTTCTCTGCATTTTATGGAACCCGAAGGTTCGTTACTGCATTCGCAAGTGCCCACCACCTGTCTCTATTTTGAGCCAGCTCGATCCAGTCCATACTTCCACATCCCATTTCCTGAAGATCCAGCTTGATATTATCCTCCCATCTACTGGGTCTCCCAATTGGCCTCTTTCCTTCAGGTTTGCCCACCAAAAACCTGTATACACCTCTCTTCTCCCCCATGCGCGCTACATGCCCCATCCATCTAATTCTTCTCGATTTTATCATCAAAACAGTAGTGGGTGAGGAGTACAGATCATTAAGCTCCTCATTATGTAGTTTTCTTCACTTCCTTGTTACCTCATCGCTCTTAAGCCTGAATATTCTCCTCATCCCTCTGTTCTCATATACCCTCAGCCTACATTTCTCCCTGAATGTGAGCGACCACGTTTCATACCCATACAAAACAACAGGCAAAATTATATACAGAGTCAACGAAATGTGTACTAGACATACAGCCAGAACTCAACTATATTGTCAGAAGTGGTACACTAAATATCAACTACATGTTTCGGCCATTGTATTGGCCATCATCAAGTTGTACTCAACTTTATAAAGTAACTATACAATATATGTAGTGCATTTTGGGGGACGAGATCTCATTTACAATGGTTGGTGGCATGGGCTCAATTTATTACATAACCAGGCACAAAACTCTAATCGCTTGTTGACCTTGTTAGAATGTAGCATGTTGATATTAGATACAGTGACCTATTTATTTTGTGCCTGGTTATGTAATAAATTGAGTCCATACCACCAACCACTGTAATCGAGATCTTGTCCCCCATTATGCACTACATATATTGTATAGTTACTTTATAAAGTTGATTTACAACCTGATGATGGCCAATATAATGGCCGCAACATGTAGTTGATAGTGTACCACTTCTGATAATATAGTTGAGTTCTGACTGTATGTCTAGTACATATTTCGTTGACTCTGTATATGTGATTAACACAATGGTGATGACTCACCTCAAAGGCAAATTTATAGTTCTGTATATCTTAATCTTTAAATTTTTTGATAGCAAACTGGAAGACAAACGATTCCGCACCGAATGAGAGCAAGCATTCCCTGACTTCAATCTGCTCTTAATTTCTTCGTGAATAGAATTTTGATTTGTTAAGATTGTTCCCAAATATTTGAACTCTTCCACCCTTGCAAAGGAACTATTATCTTCTTCTTCTTCTCTCTCTCTCTCCCCCC
>Ga0209628_10001466_pt1 | contig 15308 bp, 14 predicted proteins | sample TergutCu122P4_FD_187285 | JGI IMG/M metagenome (GOLD analysis project Ga0209628, IMG submission 187285) | Cubitermes ugandensis P4 segment gut microbial communities from Kakamega Forest, Kenya - Cu122 P4 (SPAdes) (version 2) | ecosystem: Host-associated > Arthropoda: Insects > Digestive system...
TTGGGTGTATTTATTTTGCAACTTTGCTTGTTTAACAGCCACAAAGATAATAAATTATCCCAATTTTTTTATGCCGCGCGATGAATAATGCGGGTTAAGGTTTCATTCAGGTTTTGGTCGGTTTTGGCTTTTTGCCTCACATTTTCAAACAGTTCAGAGGGCAGAATGTAAAAACCTTTTTCTTCTGTAGTAGATTGACGTGCATTTTCAGCCAATTCGTCCGTTAACTTCGCATAATCAAAATCTTCATTACCTGCACTTTGTACTTTTTTATTCAGATAATTGGTAATATTTTCGCTAATAAAGCGATAAAACAAAAAACCAAGTAAATATTGCTTAAAGTCCCAACCATCAACCGACCCACGCAAGTCGTTGGCAATTTTCCAAATAGTTCGGTGCAGTTCGGCGCGTTGTAGTTCTCTACTCATATTTTGCTAAATTTTCGGCAAAAATAGCAATTTTTCAACCCTCTTTTTTTAACAACTTGATTTTGTAGGTTTAATGTGTGGTGGATGTAAACTTGATTCACTTCTATTTTGCCTCTCTATCCAAAAAAAATAAAATTTCTCAAAAAAACCACATTTTCCCCATTGACATCATTGACACATTGACAAAAATTGTAAATTATTGATTATTAGTATTATTACAAGTATTATTTACGTCAATGGCTGTCAATGGTGTCAATGCCCCTTTCAAATTTATCTCTTATGTCAATGCGTGTCAATGGGATGTCAATGGGCTTTTTGCTCATAACTCACTGATTTTCTGCCGTGTCAATGGTGTCAATGATGTCAATGGGAAAAATCGGCTCTAAGTCAGAAAAATATTTTTTTTACAAATTATTGTTCTATATTTGCGGCAGTAAATGTAGCATTTATTGCACACAAATACAAAACATAACTATCAGGGGCAAAGATAGTTAAAAAATGATACAAAACTACAGGAAGAGAATTTTTTTATAAAAACTGTAAAATTACAAAAAAACGCCCAATTTTTAAGAAAATGGAACTGTTGTAACTGCTTGAAAAGCAGTAAAAACTAATAATTTACATCAGTAAGTTGTTGGTTTTTGTCGTTAAATCGGGACAGAAAAGAGATAAAAATATAAAAGAAAAAATGCTAAAAATCTGATTTTATGATTATTAGCATTTTAACTTGTGGTGCTGGACAGAATTGAACTGCCGACACACGGATTTTCAGTCCGTTGCTCTACCAACTGAGCTACAGCACCAGTCCTTTTTTGAGGCTGCAAAAATATACTTTTTTTGAAATCAATAGAAAAAAATGAATATTTTCGCCAACCTGTTTTATTTAATAACTTAATTATGAACCTCAGAAAAGTTAAAAAAGCACTGACACGACTATCTAAATTACCCATAAACAGATATTTGCTTTTTTACATTAAAAATAAGTTCGTTCACTTTGCTTTGAAAATTACTAAATCTAAAAAAGTGGCTTACCCCTCCACTATCATGCTGGAACTAACCAACAAGTGCAATTTATCGTGCACCACCTGCGCCAGAGAATACGACTATGGAAAGCAAATGGATTTGGGCATTATGGATGAAAATCAAGCCAAAAAAATTATTGATGAACTTTGGTGTTATTTAGATTCTGTGGGACTGACCGGCATGGGGGAAACTTTCCTTTACCCACATATTAATAATATTGTGGATTACATTAAATCGAAAAACAAGGGAATTATTACCTCCGTGTCCACCAACGCGATGTTACCAAATTTTATGGAACAAGTGGCACCATTGGTGGGCGTAATTGACACTATACAAGTCTCTATTGACGGCTTGGGGGAAGTGTATGAGACCATTCGAAAAAGAGGAAATTTTGAACGGTTACAAGCAAATTTGGAAGCACTTGTTGAAATGTGCAAAAATACAAAGACCTCATTGATGATGAATATGGTGGTTACCAAAGAAAATTATCATCAAATGGCAATGTTGGTGATATTTGCACAAAAAACCGGAGTTAAATATATGGATTTTACCATGTTTAACCTTGCCGCCGTAACTCAAATTGATAAAGAATATTACGATTTTTATCAATCTTCAGATTTTTTAACTGAGTTGAATTTGTTGAAAGAAGCCCAAAAACAAACGAAAGATGTGGTGGTGAGTTATCATAGTTTTGATACGAATCACAGTTTTCAAGCCTGCCCATTCCCCTGGACCCATTTTTATATCACCTGGGATGGCTACCTCGTTCCTTGTTGCGCCAAACCATTTCCCAAAGAATTAAATTTTGGTAATGTGTTTGACAACAGCGTAATGAAAGTGCTCAATAATCCATTTTACCAACATTGGAGAACGCTTTGGCTAAAAAATAAAACGCTTGCTTTTTGTGAAAAATGTCATTTTACAACGTAATGTATTCGGATTTAAAAAAACAAATATATGATTAATCTAAAGAAAAATTGTTTATTTATTTGGGCAGTAATTATTATGATTTCTTGCAGCAAAAGAAGTGAAAAAATAGGTATTGTGTTTACTTTTGATGATAACACTGTCAATGAGTGGTATGCGCATCGCGCTCTTTTTGATAAATATAATATTCATTCCACTTTTTTTATTTCAAAACCTCATTTATTAGATTCCATTTCAATTCATAAACTCAAAGCGCTCGAATCAGACGGACATGAAATAGCCTGTCATGGTTACGAGCATAAAAATGCTATAAAATATCCAATATCAGAATATTATATTGAACAACAAGTGATGCCTGGTTTACAAAAATTACAGGAAATAGGATTTAATGCTACTTCTTTCGCTTACCCTTTTGGAGCCTCAACCCCTGCTTTAGATTCTATTCTTTTACATCATTTTAAAACCATAAGAAAAGCAACCTATAATATCCAAAATACAACGATTGACCAATATACTGATATCTATGCCAATGCAAATAAATTCAGAATAGTGGATGCTATGGGAATTGATATTAACTATGATATTTCTCCTGAAAATTTTGAAACGGGTGTTCAAAGAGTTGTAAAAAACAAAGAGATATTGATTTTGCATGCCCATACTATTGATACATCAAATGAAGAGTACACCATTCATCCGGAGTACTTGGAAAAATTGTTTTTAATTTGTAAAAAATACAATATTAAAAGCATGACTATGAGTGAAATGTATGATTATTATCAAAAATAAATCTATTGACTTAGCGATTTTCTTCCAAAAACAGGTTCAAATCCTCTATGAGATATTGAACACGTATATCTATTCCGGGTTTTATAAAATGATACCTTGTATCATAGCCCAAACTATCCGGCAATGAATATCTTTCCGGATGAAAATACAGATATGCCCTATTGTTGGATTTAGCAAGCGTTTCCGTTACTTGTTGGATTTCGCCTTTTATAGATTGTGCTACCGTATTGACAATTGCCGGCGGCAAAATTACCACTTCCACGCTTTGAGATTGAAAAAACAAGATATATTTTTCCAACTCTTTCAGCATTTTAGCATCTATTGGACGAACTTTCCTATCTTTTAATTGATAATCAATATAACTTCGTTCATTCCAATGCGCTGTTGCATCTCCATAGCGGTTAAAACTACTCCTTGCATAAATTCTGTATTCATGTTTTTGAAAAGCATACCCATGAATATACGCATCGTACATATTATCAATTGAATATCTTGGAAGCGTTGATAATATTAATAAAAATTGTCGAAGATTCAAAAATTTAATTCCTTGAGGGTAAACATGAAAAAGCACAGGGACTAAATCCATACCTGTTCCTAAATAGGTATCATAAAATTGACTATATTCCGGAACAATAATAATAATATCGTTCTTTTTTATATAGGGTTTTATCCCTTCTAATAAAAAACGTAATCCAATACCTACATGTAATCCCATATTCATCACAGGCATATCATAATATTCCGAAATAGTCTTGCTGTCCATTCCAAACGCGAGATTAGAGCCACCAACGAGAACAATTTTGGGTGATTTCTCTGTTTTAAGATTCTCAAATTTATCAACGAGTGCAAACATATAATCTCCCTGCCATCCTGTAGTAATGCGACTTATTCCAAATAACAAAAAAAGCAAAACAAATAAACTGAACAATAAAACTTTACCTATAAATCTTTTCATTTGTTAAAATTGAAAATAAATAAACTCTTGGGCACTACCCGAAAATGCCAAAATTAAGAGCACTAAAACAAAATAAAATAACCAACGTAGCCATTTTTTCCACTTCAAAGCAAATTGTTCTAATCCGTGTTGCCATTCTCGTCCAAACCATTCTACTAAAATAAAAAAAATAAATATGAGAACGAATGACAAAGAAGGTGCTACCGATATTTTTTCAAAAAGTGAAGCAGAAAAAATGCTTTTTATATAGTGTGATGCTTGCGCAATATTTCTAGACCTAAAAAATATCCATGAAAAAGTGATTAGCACAAACGTTACTAAAATATTACTAACATCTCGTAATGAAGGTAGTAACTTCCCCTGAGCTACTGTATCCAAGTTTTTTCGATTTGTTTTTCGAATTACTGAAGGAATCAAAAAAATGGCATTGATCCCTCCCCAACAAACGAAAGTCCAATTAGCGCCATGCCAAAACCCGCTTATTAAAAAGACAATAAAAGTGTTGCGTATAATTTTCCCTCTTGAAACGCGACTGCCTCCCAACGGAATATACACATAATCTCTAAACCATGTAGTGAGTGAAATATGCCATCTTCGCCAAAACTCTGCAATATCTCGAGAGAAATAGGGAAAATTAAAGTTTCGCATCGGATTAAACCCGAACAATCGCGACAAACCGATAGCAATGTCCGAATATCCTGAAAAATCACCATATATTTGAAAAGAAAACAAAACAATTCCAACCACCAAGGTACTTCCCGAAAGTGTATCTGATTGTTCAAATATCTGATTTACAAATACTGCACAAGTATCTGCAATAACTACTTTCTTGAACAGCCCCCACAGTATTTGGCGCAATCCATCCACTGCTTTAGGGTAATCAAAAGTACGCTTTACAAAAAATTGTGGAAGAAAATTGGTTGCCCGCTCAATCGGCCCAGCCACAAGCAGTGGAAAGAAACCAACAAAACCCGCAAAAGCAATAAAATCATTTGTCGCCTCTATTTTTCTTTTATAAACATCAATAGTATAACTCATGGTTTGAAAAGTATAGAAACTAATCCCCACCGGCAGTATAATTTTGAGGGTATGAATATTCAATTCACTCCCAAGCAACCGAAATACTTCTACAAAATTATCTACAAAGAAGTTATAATACTTAAAAAAACCTAAAAATGAAAGATTTACTACAACACTTACCGCAAGGATAATTTTTCGCTTCTTTTGTAAATAATCCTTTTGAAGTAATAGTCCTACGAAATAATCAGTTACAGTGCTGAAGAGAATAAGGAAGAGAAAGCGCCAATCCCAACAAGCATAAAAGAAATAACTGGCAAAAACAATAAATCCATTTTGCAATGTAATATTTTTATTGACAATAAACCAATAAATTACAAAGACAATAGGTAGAAAAATGGCAAAATCTATGGAGTTAAAAAGCATCTATCTTATTCGTTCAACAAAAATGAGCGCAAAGAAAATATATTTTATTTAAATATTTGCCAAAGTTTAAAAAAATGACGTTATTTTGCACCCTCAATTTTATAAGGATTTAATAAATATTATATTATGGATAACAAGATTTTAAAAATCACTAATGATGTTCAATGGGTCGGTGTTTTGGATGCCGATATTCGTACGTTTGATATTGTAATGGAGACAAAGTATGGAACTACTTACAATTCCTATTTCATTAATGCAGAAAAAAAAGCGGTGGTTGAAGTGGTGAAAGAGAAATTTTTTCCTGTTTTTGAAGCCAAATTGCGCCAACTTTGCAACCCCGAAGAGATTGCCTATATCTTCATTAACCATACGGAACCCGACCACAGCGGAGGACTTAAAAAATTGCTGTCCATTGCACCCAACGCAACCGTCGTGGCATCTAACTCCGCCATGATGAACTTGAAAGAGCAGTTGAACATGCCGTTCCCACATATTATTGCGAAAGATGGTGATGTTACCGATTTGGGTAACAAGAAAGTAACCGCCATTAGTGCACCCAATTTGCATTGGCCCGACTCAATATACTCTTATTTACATGAAGATAGAGTGTTGTTTTCCTGCGATTCTTTTGGTGCCCATTTTTGCCATGAAGCCATGTACAACGATAAAGTTGGCAATTATGACGACGCTTTTCAATACTATTTTGATGTGATATTAAAACCTTTCAGCAAATTTTTCTTAAAAGCGATTGAAAAAATCTCTCATTTACCAATTGACGCCATCTGCAACGGACACGGTCCGCTGTTGACCTCAAATCCCATGCAAATTGTGGAAAAAACCAAACATTTGTGTGAAGAGTATCTTAAAAACTATCCTGAAAAACACCGAATCTTAATTGCTTTTGTCTCCGCTTACGGTTTTACAAAAGCAATTGCAGAAAAGTTAAAAGAGGGCGCAGAAAGAGTACAAGGGATTACCGTTGATTTTTGCGACATCGAAAAAATGGACTTGGGAACTTTGGGCGAAAAAATTGCCAAAGCCAATGCCTATTTGTTGGGAAGTCCCACCATTAACCAAAATATGTTGCCGCAACTCTACAATGTTTTTGCTTTGATGACTCCGCTGCGCGATAAAGGAAAACTTGCTGCCGCTTTTGGTGCTTACGGCTGGTCGGGAGAAGCCAAACAAAACCTCATCTCAAACATAGATAACTTAAAACTAAACCGTTACTGCGAAACCATGTTTGTGAAGTTTATCCCTTCTAAAGAAGAAGAAGATAAAATTGTAAAGTTTGGAGTAGATTTTGCTAACTCTTTAAAATGAACTATATAAACTACCCCGCCCTTCGGGCACCCCTTCAAAATTTGAAGGGGAAAATTTTATCATCTAATCATCACATTACCTAATCATCTAATCATAATATTATGGCCAAAATAAATGTTTTTTTTCCTTGTTGTATGGACATGTTTAGTCCATCTGTACCTTCTGCTGTTATTTCTGTGTTAAAGCGTTTAGGGGACGAAGTTGTTTATAATCAAGAGCAAACATGCTGTGGTAGGAGATTTTATCAGGCAGGTGAATTAGAGTTTGCCAAAGAATTAGCCAACAAATTAATATTTGAGTACGATACAAAAATTCCTTTAGTGGTTCCTACAACATCTTGTGTTGGATATATAAAAAACTTCTACAAAGAGTTGCTTGAAAATTCGGCAGAAGTAAATATGATTCGCAATTTTACGCAGAATATTTACGAGTTATGCTATTATATTGTTAATATCAAGGCTGTTGAAAAATTGGATAATTTTTTCAATCATCGTGTTTTTTACTTCAAATCATGTTCTGCTCGAAATATGTATAAATTAGATGATGAGCCGGAATTATTACTAAGTAACACGAAGGGGTTAGACCTGCTTATTGCTAAAGAGTTGAATATTTGTTGTGGCGCCAACAGCCACTTTGCGCTTGCCAACCCGGAAGTTTCAGAGGTGCTTTGTCATCAAATTATTGATAAAGCTTATCAAATGGGCGCACAATATATTACCTCAACCGATATGCACTGTTTGCAACATATTGATGCTGTTTTAAATACCCTTGATATTACTTTAGAGACCATTCATATTGCAGATATTTTGAAAGGAGAAGAATAATAGTTGAAGGTTTAACCTTATTCAAATAATTTTATGGGAAAATTTATCATTCAGGGAGAGCAGGAATTAAAAGGCGAAATTACTCCTCAAGGCGCAAAAAATGAAGCATTGCAAGTAATTTGCGCCGTTTTATTAACACAAGAAACAGTTATTATTAAAAACGTACCAAAGATTTTGGATGTAACGCGGCTTGTTGATGTACTTATTTCTATGGGGGTTGATGTTACACAACTTGCTGAACATGACTACAAATTTCAAGCAAAAGAGATACATTTCGATTTTATCAAATCGGAAAAATTTATGCAATTGTCGAGCGCTATTAGAGCCTCCATAATGATAATCGGGCCTTTGTTGGGAAGATTTGGAAAAGCATACGCCACCACTCCCGGAGGTGATAAAATTGGAAGACGTCCACTAACTACCCATTTTGAAGGATTTGCAAAATTGGGAGCAACATTCAAACTTCTGGAAAAAGAAAATATTTTTGAACTATCTGCAAAAAAAATAACCGGCGATTATATTCTGCTGCCAGAAGCATCGGTTACCGGTACTGCCAATATTATTATGGCTGCTGTGTTGGCAAAAGGAAAAACTACCCTTTTTAATGCCGCATGCGAACCTTATTTACTGCAACTATGCAGTATGCTCAATAAAATGGGGGCTCAAATTAGCGGCTTAGGATCTAACTTGCTAACAATTAACGGGGTAGAAAGTTTACATGGCTGCGAGCATACTATTCTTCCCGATATGATTGAAATTGGTAGTTTTATTGGAATGGCTGCCCTCAACCGCTCTGCCATTACCATTAAAAATTGTGCCTGTAAACATTTGGGAATCATTCCATATACTTTTTCAAAATTGGGGATACCTGTAAAACAAGTAAATGATGATATTGTAATTCCCAAATTGGAACACTACACGATAGAAAGAGAAACAGACGATTCGATACTCACGATTAGTGATGCGCCGTGGCCTGGTTTTACTCCCGATTTGATTAGTATTGCTTTGGTAACTGCTGTTCAGGCAAAGGGCAGTGTGTTGATTCATCAGAAAATGTTTGAAAGCAGGTTGTTTTTTGTTGACCACCTGCAAAGCATGGGTGCGCAGATTATTTTATGCGACCCGCACCGCGCCACTGTAATTGGCTTAAATCATAAAAAACAACTTCGCGCCACCCACATGAGTTCTCCCGATATTCGCGCTGGGGTTGCCTTGCTCATTGCAGCATTATCTGCAAAAGGTGAAAGTGTAATTCAAAATATTGAGCAAATTGACAGAGGGTATCAAAATATTGTGGAGCGACTCAATGCTCTGGGTGCAAAAATAGTGAGAGAATAGTATATTAAATTGTCATTACTTCTTTCTCTTTAACTTCCATCATTTTATCTATCTTTCCGATAAAATCGTCGGTGGCTTTTTGGATATCTGTTTCTAATTTTTTCACTTCATCTTCGGGAGTGCCGGAATCTTTCAATTTTTTGCCGGTTTCATTAGCAGTTCTGCGTAAATTACGGATGCTTACTTTTGCCTGTTCGGCTTCCTGTTTTGCTTTTTTTACCAATTCTTTTCTGCGTTCTTCGGTAGGCGTGGGCACTACAATACGAATAAACTCTCCGTTGTTTTGTGGAGTAAATCCCAAATTGGCAACTAAAATGGCTTTTTCAATTATGGGGAGCATATTTCTCTCCCAAGGTTGAATCACAATTTGGCGGGCATCGGGTGTGCTAATATTACCCACTTGCTCAATAGGAGTAGGGTTGCCGTAGTAATCCACTTTCAACCCTTCCAACATTTGCGGAGAGGCTTTTCCAGCGCGAATTTTTTGCAACTCTTTATCAAAGTAATTGAGCACGGTAGCCATGCCATCCTTCGTGTTTTGTAAACATTTGTTGGTTTCTTCACTCATAATTATTCAGATTTAAGGTTTAATTTCATTAATTTTTCCACTTCCTTTTCCAACATTTTCTTATTCCATCTCATGGCAAAAAAATAATGGCCAACCACAATAATTGTCCAAGTAATGAAAATGAAAAGAATAGTACGCAAAAAAGTATGGTTGGGGTCTTTATCTCCTTTAAATAAAAAAATAAACAATACCCAAAGCAGCAAGTTTATCAATATATAGAGGGTAACATGCTTTTTGAATCCTACTCTTTTTTTAGCGGTTTTTAACACTAATTCATTGTTTGTTAATTGTTCATCGTTCATAATGGTTTAAAAGTTTTGGTTAATAAAATTTACTGTTCATTTCACATTTCTCATCTCAAAAACACCCTCTACATTTTGTTTTAGCAGTTGTTGCGCGTGTTGGTTTTGCATAATGCCCGTTCCAAACTCATCAAAATTATACACATTGGGGGTATCAAACCAGCGCTGAATTTCCATATTTAGATTGAGAGACGTGCGGGAATCGCTTACAGAAAAAATTACAGGCAAAGACACAGTGATGTAGTTGTGTATGAATTGAGTAACTTCATTGTTCTCATCATAAAGTTGCCCAATACCGGTATGGATGTTCAAATTTTTAATAACTCCGTTTTTAGTTAAGAATTTTCCATTGATTTGCATATAGTGATAGCCACCACCCAATACCTGAGGCCAGGAAAAATTGCTCTCAGGCGGGTTAACAAACCGGTTACTCATATTATCATCTTTATCTAATCCAAAAACAAAAGAAACTGCAACGTAGTTCCGCTGCGGAACATCATTAATTTTCCAAAACAACGTATTATTCAAACTGTTGTCTATATAATGAATACCATCATCCTGCTTAATGAATACAGATTCTCCCTTATCATCAGTTAAAAAAACTTTTGAAATAAAATATTTAATTTCATTAACTTGATATTGGTTGCCTGCAGTGTTTGTATAAATAAGTTGATTATATTGAACATGTTGCCCGTCTATCGTTTGAGTAAAATGAAAAATGATATTTCCGTATCTTTCTTTTTTACATGAAAAAACAAGAAAAACAGAAAGCAATATTACAAAATGAATTAGAAGACCAAAATTTCTTTTAATTTTTTTTGATTTCATATATTGATTTACATTAATGTCCGACAAAAATATTATTTTTTTTTGATGCATCAATCTTAAAAGCCAATATTTTTTGAATTATTTTTATAATATTCATTATTAAATTATTATAATTTTAACTGAGTAAAATTACTTAGTTCGCCTAAGTAAAATTACTTAGATAAAATTGAGTAAAATTACTTAGAAGAATGTATTAATTTTTTTATTATTTTTGTCGCGCAGAATTAACAATTTTCAAAGAGAATTTTTAAGATTTGATTTTATTAATTATTAATTTTGAATTTAAAAAAAAAGCGAACATTAATATAATTATAATACATTAAATAAAAATGAGTAACAATTACAATTTTTCCGCCGAAATGAAAAATGCGATGAGTATCGCAGAATCTTATGCTAAAGATGCCTTGCATGAAGAGATATCTCCTGAGCATCTGATGAAAGCCGTTTTACACAAAGAAACAGGAATGGTAGAATTTTTAGAAAATAAAGATAAAGATTACTACTATATCTTAGATTGGGTAAATTCCCGTTTAAAGGTTTTGCCAAAATCTTCTACTCCTTTCTATGATTTATCCTTTTCAAAAGCCAGTTATACCGTTTTGGATGAAGCTGAAAATATCAGTTCAACTTATGGAAATGGGTATTTAGAACCGCTTCATATATTGGCAGCATTAGTAACACCCGGTGTGGGCTTTACTTTCGACCAGTTGAAAACATTACCCTTAACTCCGGAAGATTTGCTGGGAGTTTCTAAAACGCCCGCACAGGGACAAGGACAGGGTTATGCCTCTGCTTCATCTTCGGGAACAGGCGGGAAGAATTTAAGCACCTACTGTATAGATAAAATCATTGAAGCAAAAAACGGCTATATGCCTATCATCATTGGTTTTGAGAAAGAGATGCAAGCCATTTTTGAAACACTCGGAAAAAAAACAAAATCTAACGTATTGTTAGTGGGGGAATCCGGCATAGGAAAAACAGCCCTCATTGATGCTTTCGTGCAAAGAATCATCAAAGGGGAGGTTCCCGATTTTCTCAAAGATAATATTGTTTATGAATTAGACCTCTCTGCTATCTCTTCCGAAGCCAACTATAAAGGCGAAGTGGAAGACCGCGCTAAAAAAATATTGAAAGAGATTCACGGAATGGAAAACGCCGTTTTGGTGATTGAAGGTATTGATAAAATCTTTGACAAACAAAGCATGTTGTACGGCGTTTCTACTTTATTAAAAAAAGAATTAAACAGAAGCGCGATTCGACTTATTGCTACTACATCGGTGGAAGGGTTTACCAAAAGCATTGAAACCGACAAGGAATTTGTTCGCAAGATTGAAAAACTATCTATTGAAGAGCCTTCGTTTGACATGGCATCCCGCATTATTAAAGGAGCCAAAGTTCGCTATGAAGAGCACCACAGTTTAATCGTTTCCGATGAGGTTGTGGCTGAAGCCATCCGTTTGGCTAAAAGGTACATGGGAGAAAGAAGCCTCCCCGATTCTGCTTTCGACTTGATAGACAAAACCCTCTCTCATATTCATACCATGAACGACATCACGGAGAAAGATGTTGATATGCTGTCCGAAAAATTAATCGAAATTACCGCCAACTCAAAAGAAAAAGGAGTGGATAAAACTGCTTTCGATTTACAATGGCTGCACCATGAAATTTTTAACCGGATGAGTTTCTTGCTTACCTCCCAATTGGATGACAGCGTGAACTTTGCTGAATTAAAAAACAATGAAGCCAAAATTAAACATTTAGGTACTGTTTTGGAAGAATTGAAAAAACTATCTGCCAACAAAAGAACACAGGTTGAAATCTCCGACCTTTCGTTAGTGATTGCGCAGCAAACCGGTATTCCTATCGGCAAGGTGCAAAGCAAAGAGCGCGACAAATTAGTGAGTGCAGAGGCTATTATCAAAGAACGGGTGGTTGGACAGGATTACGCGATTAAAACCGTATTGGATGCTATTTACGAATCTCGTTCCGGATTAAGCAAAAAAGGACAGCCTATTGCTTCCGTTTTCTTCCTTGGACCTACCGGAACAGGTAAAACAGAACTTACCAAAGCATTAGCCGACTTCCTCTTCCAGGACGAGTCTGCCATTATCCGCTTCGATATGTCGGAGTTTATGGAATCGCACTCTGTGGCTACTATGACCGGTGCGCCCGCAGGATACGTGGGCTACGAAGAAGGGGGGTTGCTTGTTAACAAAATCAGACAGAAACCATACTCTATTGTTTTGTTCGACGAAATTGAAAAAGCACATACCGACGTGTTCAACATCTTCCTTCAAATTATGGATGAAGGTAGAATTCACGACAAACTGAACCGTACCGGCGACTTCTCTAACTCGTTGGTTGTATTTACCTCCAATGTGGGCAGTGATTATATTTTCAAATCGTATGCCGAAGGAAGAATACCTACTTCAAACGACTTAAAGCAAATTATGATAGAGCGGAAGTTTAAACCCGAGTTTTTAGGACGTCTTACCGAAATCATCCCATTCTCGCCCATTACCGAAGATATTGTGCTCATGATTTTCAACATCCATTTGAAAAACCTGATGAAAACATTGGTGGATTTGAATATTACTTTAAAAATTGATGATGAAACCAAAAAAGCGATGGCGCTATCGGAATTTTCACCACAATTAGGCGCACGTCCCATTTTGGGAATAATTAGAAACGAAATCCGCAGACCACTCTCTAAAATGATCATATCCGGACAGATTAAAAACGGAAGCAAAGTGGAACTGAAAATGAAAGACGGAAAACCGGAATGGATTTATTGATACCTGTAAAAAAATGAGAACCCTTATATCATTTATTAAAAGAATTGTTAACCTATTTAAAAAACCCAAAAAAATGAGTAAAGAAAATTATTTATCCAGAATTGAAGATGAAGAATCTTCGGCAGCAATTGAGGGCTTGTCGATGAACAAAACCCTCTATGTAGATCAGTTTACTGATGAAGTTACCTTTGACAACAGAGGTTTGGCAATGGACGAAGTGGAGGAAGACGGCCAAAAAAGAGGCGTATTTCCCCGTAACTTAAAAGAGACATTTGCTTACTTCAAACCCAAAACAGAAGTAGAATTTACCGGCGCCGACGGCGGCTCTGTAAAAGAAACGATGGTTTTCAAAGATATGAAAGACTTTGAAATCAACAACGGTAAAGGAAACTTAGTTACCAACAGTCCGTTCCTGAGCAGCTTAAAAAGCGGCAAAGAGAATTGCGAGAATGTACAAAAATCTATTGAGAAAAACGCCCGTTTGAGAGAGATCTTGAAAGACCCCGAATCGAGAGGCGAATTAAAAGCGATGCTGGAATCTATTTTAGCAGAATTAAATGAGTCTAATAAATAATGTAAAACGATTAAATAATTATAATTATGGCTGAAAGTAAATTACAACAACAAGAAGGCGCCGCCCCGCAGGAGCAGGCCCCAGTGAAACCTCAGGCTGGAAAACCCATTTCCGAACTTTTGAAAAAACATGGCGGATTTAGAGCATTGGAAGCATTTATGCCCGATGCCGCAGATATGAACCCGGAAAGCGTAGCCGCTAAAAAAATGTTCCTCAACGAAAACCAGTTCAAATCTAAACGCCAAAGATTGGCTAACGATATTAAAACATGGTTGGAAATCTTGAGCGAAGACAAAGCATCCGCCTCTGAATATGTGGATTTGTGCGAGAAAAAAAGAGACAAATACTTGGAACTTCTCAAATCAAATTTAGCCGTAGCTGCATACAAAACCCAAAAATTGGAAACGGCTTACCGCTCCTTAGATGGTTTCTTTAAAAACGCAGGCGCAGAGAAAATTCTCAACCTCCGTTTGGTTAATGTGGAAAAACATAACGATAACGGCGAAACCGACGAACTGCAAAACAGCGACTCCGAAAGTTTCAAAGATATTAAGAGTATGCTCTATAATGCCTACGGCAGATTAAGTTTGAGAGACAACTACAGTATGCTTGTTCTCCCAGGCTATGTAATGAAAGACAAACAAGTACGCGATATGTGGGCTAAATTGGGATGGGAATACAAATTATTGGTACTCTCTGATGCCAACAACTGTAGAGACTTTGAAGTGCTGCATGAGCAAACCGAAATGTACAAAGATGCCGACAAGGAATTGCAGAATGTAGTAGTTACCGCCAACTGGGTAGTGGGACGCCCCAGCGAATCTATTGCCGGAGAGATGAATCCTCTCTATATTCCACCCTCAGGCGCATTAGCAGGAAAATTGTGGAATCCCAATCTCCCCATGTCGCAAGGCGCTGCCGGCGAAAAATTTGGTACCCTTGCCGAAGTAAAAGGCGCAAGACTGAACCTGATGAAAGAAGAGATTACCGGATTGTGGGACAACCAGGTGGTGCCTATGGCGTTCTCTGAAGGCAGAGTAATGGCTTACAACAATACCAACCTTTACAGCGGAGACAATACCGCCATGAGAGAGTATCCTATTGTGAGAGTTTTCGACTGGGTAAAGAAAAACCTGATGCACTATGTACATAAAGTAGCCCTTGAAAACTGGGACCCCTACAACTCCCCCGCAA
>Ga0209628_10001467_pt1 | contig 15308 bp, 6 predicted proteins | sample TergutCu122P4_FD_187285 | JGI IMG/M metagenome (GOLD analysis project Ga0209628, IMG submission 187285) | Cubitermes ugandensis P4 segment gut microbial communities from Kakamega Forest, Kenya - Cu122 P4 (SPAdes) (version 2) | ecosystem: Host-associated > Arthropoda: Insects > Digestive system >...
GGGGGGGGGGGTGTTAAGCACGGGGCACCTTTCGTGCTGTTTTACAGCGGCTTGATAATTTGTTCACATAAAAAGGATCTTAATCGCGGGATTGAAAGGAAACTTTCTTTCTTCCGACTGATATTTGACCGCTGACGTGAGATTTAATCTCGTGATATTTAAATCTTCACATGAAGTTTGCAGTCTCGATTTTAATATAAATTGGGTTGCGTTGACATGTACAAGCAAAATTCCTCAAGGCAACATTCCACGAGAATCATTTAGTGTTTTTCGAGTTGTTACGGCAGATGTAGTGAAACCGTGTACAAACATTTTTTGTAAATTTTTCTTGTGACATTTGATTTGTGCGACGAAGTTGGTACACCACATCACAGGTTGTGGAATCTTCTCGCAGGAAAGGTAAGTAATATGAAAGCCTGAGAGTACTACCGGTTGTTTTATACAGCGTGAGCTTTGCTGCCGTGTAGTAGAGGAGTAACTATTCCAGATGGTCGAGGAAGTCCTGACATTATGCATAAACTTGATCCGGACAGTATCCGCACACTCGTGCGCTGTGTGTGGGTGGTTACCGGAAACCTTGCCGGTGGTCTGCCACGTTCTCCTTGCGGGTGGCCGGACTCATCATGCAGACAGCTCGACCAACATGCACAGTTTTCTTCTTTGCTCTGAGCTACGTCGGAACCTTACAAGTACAGTAATTTCATAATAGCTTCACGTCGCTACACTGTTTTATATGGCTCTGCAACATGATCTCTTATACTGAGAGAGAGTAGCCGAATTAGCTCACACGGTGCAGAGACCTGGTTGCGAGCTGGGCGAGAGAGGAACTGTTTCGATTTTCGGCGGGGACAAGAGATATTTCTTACCGCCAATCAACCCACTTTTTCTAGTATTGAGGTCAAGAATTCGTGGAGCTTATCTCCACTTTGCACGCTTACAAATTGTGGTGCTTAAATAAGTTGAGACTCTACTTTATTTTGCTCTGCCATAGCAGTCAGTACAACATTTCCAAACTCTGAGAGCATAAAAGACATTCTCAACACCAGAACTCGACATTGGTTCAAATTCTAAATCACTTCAACTTATTTCAAAATTTTGGGCATTTTTCGGTAAATCATGGCGCAGGTTTTTGAGACGCTAGTAGTTGCTGGGCTGGTCTAGAAATTCGTCTTATTTTATATAGGCTGTAAGGTTATTACTGGTTCATAAGAGTCTTAGCCTGAGCCAGATGAACCCAGCCACGTCTGATAACCTGTTTTATTAAGACAACAATTAATGTTATCCTCCAGTCTACCCCCATGTACCAAAAGAATTGTTTTTCTTCGGGGTTTCATATTAAAATTTTACTCATTCTTATCATTTGCCACCCAAACAGAAGCCATGTGAATTATTTGGTTATTTTTGGAGTGAGTAGTCCCAAGCTTCTAGTCCAGCACTCAAATTGTGGACATTTTACTTCTCACATCCTACGTAATTCAATTTCGTGTTCGAAGAAATTATATATAAGGAATGGTGTTATATTATCTAGATCTAGCAGAGACGTGTGAGGGATTGGAAAAATTATAATATGGAGTTTCGTGATATTTGCTTTTAGTCTTGATTTATTTAAAGACAATTTTAAAAACTCCGGCCATAAAGATTCAAATGACAGGGTATTAAATGAATAATCAGTGAGCTGTGGAAAAGGAAAAGATTGTGGCCTGAAGAGACCAAAGAAAAGCATTAAAAATTTAGAATATCTTGTTTTCTGCAAAAGATTTGACACCCGGGTCTCTCAAAAAATTGTCAGGATTAGTACTCGTATTTCTGAGGTTTTTCATGACCTTTTCGTAAGAATGTTTCGATAGTAAAATAAAGAAAACTGAATAAAAAAAATATTTAGTATGTTCGTAAGGAGTTTTCAAATTATGATGCTGCGAACTGAGTCATAAAAGCTGGCCGGTCTCTGCTGATTCACTGCTTAGTGGCTTATTACACAGAGTCATGTAATAAAAGATTTGTATAAGAATACGGAATACGCGGTAGTTTATATTATTTCGTAATCAGATACAAGGTTCTGTGTAGCATAGCGACTACAAAGTATGCGAGATTTTAGGTTTACACAGCGGTTTAGCTGAAAACGCAAGTTTTGTGAGATGTTAGGTTGTGTGGCGCTTATAGTACAGTTTAGCAGAATCGTAAACGCCATATTCTTCAGCATCAACCAAACCGAAAAGAAATTTTTTTTCTCGGAGTGGTTGATTTTTCACCCTGAAGGTGAAGGCAGTACGATCTTTCAGAGCGTCGGAAAATATAGACCCGTCGACTCGGAACGTCGCAGGAACCTTGAATCTTCAATTATGGAAGTAAGATCACTTACTAATCAAAGTATAAAATTAGTACTTAATAAAAGATTAATTATTTTTATAAGGCATGGAAATAGGTAGCAACTACGTCACAACAGGCAAGATTTTAATACAGCTAAAATAGTATAAATTATTTAAACGTATGTGTTATTTCATAATCAGCCTATGATTGTTTTTTATTTATATAGGAAAATTATCGTTACTGCGAAGGTTTGAATAATGTCAATAGGCCCTAAAATGAATATACAATATGGAAGTACTGCTGTAAATTAATAAGTAATGACAGCACATCAGTGGCCAGGTGTGTAGTGTAGCAACCTGCCGCCAGGTGCGCGTCTTCGGGGATGAGTAACTCAGCGGGTTGACCTCCTGACCCTGACCAGGTGGGCTCAGGCAATACAGTTACCACCAAAAGTATTGGAATTCCTTTCTCCGTCCACATAAGAGTTCCCCCCTCCCCCACTCCAAGTATTTACTAGGAAAGTTACGGTTAACTGTTTCCAAGAAATCTTTCTAATTATTGCCATAATTCCACGTAACAATACCAAACTGCCAATTTTATGAGAATTACAACGTCAGACATTTAAGAGATTATGACTGATAATTTTTTTCGTGTGTACGCCATGAAGACACTGGGGAGAGTGGAGTTATTCTGAAACTGAACATTAAATGACGGTCAGTGCTCAACATCATGTCTCGACCTCTGTACCTCTGAAGAGAGAGCTGCCATTGTTTCTTGAATAAGAGGCTTCGTGGTTTCCAGATCCAGTCCGGAATTATTGGAGGTTTGACAAATATCTTGCCTGTCCCAGGAAACAAGCCAAGATCCTTTGGTTGTCCATCCAATACATTATACTTGGTTGATGATAAGTGGTTGTAAGAAAAGCATGACTGAAAGTGATGTTTTTCTGTTCGTGAGATTTCAGGTTTAAATCTGGCCCGCCCAAGTAACGGACTGTTCTGAAGAATTTTCAGGCCTTTTATTTCGTGTGGTCCTATAACCCACAAAGCTCATTCTTTTTAATAAAACAATTTGGTCGTGTGACTTGTTTACACAAATGCTTTACTGCTAAAAATATCATAACCAGACTCACTGTATGGTATATGACGTCTTTTATGGATTTTCTCAACTTTTGTTTAAAAATAAGAACGAAGCTAAATCATTCGGTATGGTGACTAATGTACTGGCTTGACGTCCGAGTGACGGAGGTTCTATTATAGGCCGAGGTAAACGATTTTTCTCTTCTCCGAACCGTAGAAACTAGTGCAGGGCCCACCCAGCTTTTTTTTTTAAGTTTACCGGAAGCTTATTCAGAGAGAATAGAGAGTCCTGGACATGAAACTGACCGTAAAAATCTGCCTAGTGCTGTGGTTAAAATTGCATGGAGCTATTCTTTCGCTTCGCCACATACATTAAAGGCGTGTGCTTATTTAAGCAGTGGCACTTTTTTTAAATTTCCGTACATATGTTAGGATAGCTTCCGTTTTTGGAACACGGCTGCTTGCCAACTGCTCAATATCAAGGGCTCCAAATTTCTTTTAAGGTTATGGGTATTAAAATATAAGGTACTTTTCCAATTATAACCCCGCCACGACAGGGGCTGAAATTAAATATTAGGCTAGACTTCGACATACTTGTTTCCTTCCCTTCTTAAGAGAAGCGCTTATGTTAGTCGTTAGGCTAGTCTGTCTCTTTCACATGTTCCTCCATCGGAAGGCTGCAGCGCCTCTACCGGACGAGTACCATATTAGGGGTGGGGGAATTTGAAGATGGAAGATATAATTCAAGTTTTTTAAAGATGTTTTATAAAGAGAAAAAACGTGGTTGAAAGTGAGTTGACAGCCCGGCGTAGTGTTGAATGAGGACACTGTCGGTGGCTTAGGTAATGAGCTGCGTAAGAAGAGAGTTTTACTGAATGAAATGTAAAGGATTTGAAAAGAAGAGCCTGAGATTGACTTGAAATATCATTCCAGATTTATCCTTAAAGGAACTTAGGGAAATTTAGGAAATTCTCTGTAATTGTAATTGTAATTGGTATCCATGTTGAGATTTGAATTCGGAAGCTACCGAATTTGAAGCACCTGTTCTACCCATTTAACAGCGCTGCTCTGTGGCTATAAGTTTGCTGGGGCTTCTGAAGCAAGTACATCACAGGGAACAGAACTGTCTTTGCACAGTACTTGTGCCCAAAACTGGAGGATGCCTTTTCCAGTTTTGTAATATTGGAGGTTCGCACAACTTTTTTTATTTATTTAAATCAGCAGTCAAAGTACAAAGTATCCTATAAGCTAATGTGCTGGCTGGGAGTCTAACTTGTAGAATTGCTAGCGTGATGACGTCCCCTCCAGCGAGGGAATCTCGTTGACCGTATTACAGGTCAGCTGGCCACCGTATTTTTAGTCTTGCTATGAAATTATCTCGTGGAAGGGTTTAAAGTAATGGGTTGGAGTGTGATTCTAAGTTTGAACGGTGCTTGATACTCCTTTCGTGGATGACTTCTTATACAGTTGGACTACCTAGGTCTTTGTGAATCATATAATTAATTACATACCATGGGGCGTCAAAAATTGCTCCAAATATTTTCGACTGACATCTCCGTGTGACTGCGATATTGGACTTGCAAGCACAGTCCCATAATTCAATGTCATATATCCATATAGGCGCAATTATGAATTTGTACAGCAGAAGTTTATTGTCTACTGATAGATGAGATTTCCTTCCAAGTGACCTTCTTGATTCTGTGATCCTTCCAGTTCAACTTATTGTCCAAGTGCAACGCTAGATATTTTACTGTTGCAGCTGGAGTTATTTCTACACTATTTAAATAGAGTGGTGGACTTGGATCGTTTCGTAATGTAAAAGTTAGATATGTTGACTTTGACTCATTGATTTTGATTTTCCACGTTTGAAGCCAGGTTTGAACTCACAATTTTAGGATGCAAGGCTGCGAGTCTTCTGGTAATGCTGCTTACAGATACATCCTGAAGATGGACGTAGCATGGTCCTCAAAATCATCGATATTTATTTACTAGAATAAAGTGATTTTTTTAACTATTTTTTAAGGATCAATGAACCTCCCAATAATTGTGATGCTCCAGGTCGTACAGAACCCCAAGTATAATCCAAGGTGTTTCTTCTTGTGAAATGTACTTTACCGTCATTTTCTTATGAAGGTAAGACGTGGGGAATTCATTAAATAAAGTGTCCAAGGTTTTAAATTTTGTTCATAAAAATTATTATTTTAGGTAAGGAGAAGCATGTCGTCTGTTAAGCCTGCCAGTTGTTAAGATTACACAGCGGCGATAAAGATTTAGCGAATGTATGTTAAAATGGTGGAAGGATATTGGCCGGGAAGTACCGCAACACTCGTAGAACGACCTGCCCAGTGCCACTTTGTCCTTCAGATATCAAACATAAAATGGCCTGGTTTCGAATAAGTGCTTCTCAGTGATAGACCGATGAGTAACCAGCCGAATAATTTCACGAGCCCAAACCTTTGTAAGAAGTAGGGTAAGGCAAAGTAAAATTCACCGTAGAACAGGCCACGAAGGCCCAGATGGGGAGTAGTGGTATAGTTCTACTCATTCTTTAACCTCGGCGCTAGATGGGGTGTGTGGTCAACTCCACGCCCTGGCCCGCATTTTCCCTGGGAAAGAGACCCGGTATCCATTGTACAGGAGGCTGGGTGGGGACGAGGGCCCTGGACGGGTGGGAAAATTTGCCCCCACCGGGATTCGATCCCCGGACCGTCCAGACCGCAGCGAATCGTTAAGGCGACTGAGCTATCCCAGCTCACGCTCTAATAAGAAGTGTGTAACAGTATTAATATAAGTTGCATAATTATCTCAAACGTTCTATAAAAGTAGTTGAATTTTTTTTTCAGTGATGTGCAAAATAAAATGCCGAGTTTAGATTTCTGAAAACCTACAAATAATACAGACATTTTCTCCACAGATATAAATTCCACACTTTCATAAGGACATTAACCTTCGCCGACAACCCGCATAGACTGCACGTAATTTTTCAACTTGTCTACTGGTGCATTGTCCTTATATGTATTTTGTTTTATTTGTCGCTTATTTTAACGACACAGTCAGTACTTTAGACTATGTGGCTTCGCACTGTAGGATGATGAGTGGGTAATTAATTTGAAAGAATGTGGAAAAATCCGTTTATGTTCTACTTTGAGAGACTATCTCGGGATTCTCTTGACGAAACTGAGGAGAACGACTGAAAGCTTTAGGATTATCATGTTTGGGATAGGAATTGAAGACCGCAATTTTGTTTCGCATTCTGGAAGGAAGAGCAAACAGACTGCCAGAGACTCAAGTGTGCAGTGCGAGCTTGGCTGCTTAAATTAGTAATACAGGGTGATTTGGGAGGGAAGGTCAATATTTTGGAGGCGTTACTCTCGGTCATTGTGAGGAAACAAGTCCATATGAACACGCCTCCTTTTTTGAATGGTTACAGATGTACAGCTGTTTGAATCTGGGGTTCACTGTTCGTCCCTCCATCTTCTCTGGTATATTAGATTTTTTGTTTGTGGGGTTGGATGAATTGCAATTTGGACATAAGGAATTTGGATACATGGTGCGAATTGCTCGCTCGAATTTTGGATGCTGCTGCCCACATTAAGAAAAGTGAAAATCAACTCAGAAGAAACACACTCTTCGCTCACAAGTTGCAAAATGCACTGAGGTTGAAGGTGGAATTTTGGAATATTTTTTGCAAGTTGTAACAATTTTTGTCACTCCAACATTAAATTAAAATTAAAATAACAGTAAGTAATTTCACTTTCTTTATTAGCATTTGCAATTCATTTTTATTTTTGGATTCAACATCTCTGTCTCGGTAACCGTTCAGAATTAAACACATTTTCTTTCATATGAAGTGTTTTTTCTCACCAAGACCGGTATTATCACCTCCCAAAATATTGACCTTTCTTCCTGTATACAAATGTTGACGCTTGTAATATAGTTCAGATTCTTCCTATACCTATGCTAATTTATACCTCTAAAATAACCCGCAATTGGCCTTTCGAAATATTTTTAAGTTTCTCAAAATTTATTTACGAGTCAAATTTGTCCTTAATGCAAGCCCCGGGCCTTCGGTTTACTTCACCTCTACTACGCAATGAGCCAATTCCTCGATGATCGCTGTCTTGTGGGACTTGACGCCGTGTAGTTTGGTAGTGAAGTATGCAAAATCTCAAAGGAACCTGATGCATTAATCTTGACGTTTGGAGATAATAGGGTCTTGCGAAACTTGATTACGTTTGCACCAAACTACACGATATCACAATTCTGAAGACAAACACGTTCGTAGTCATTGTTAGAAGAACCTGAAGTTCCTCTTGTCACATCATGGCCCATAAACGAAAGCATTTTACGATCTGAATGGAAGACACGTTGTGAGCTCCAATGGTGTCATTGGTATCTGCCGGGTATGAAGACATGTACAAGAGACTGGTTTTGTATGTTTTTTGTGCAAGGCATACAGTGAATATTTAATTCGTAGATTATGGCCATTTGTCAGAATGGGTTTTTGCCTGAACCGATAAAGAGATTTCAACAAAATTTGGTATTGATAAATTACACAACGCATTGCTAGGAAAATTTAACGATTTTTTCGTAGTGATTAATTATAAGTCGCACTTTCAATGAACACGCTTATGATTCTACCAGTAATATCCAGCTTGACGTAAGGGTTTACCTTGCAATGTGCAAAAATCTGTTTTCTTTAAATCGGTATATTCTGAAGGAATTTATTGCCTTGGCATTTTCGAAGTTCTTCCAGTCGTGTTGTTGAAGATTATATATTTTTTTGGATGTCATCCTGCGTTGTTGGCTCTGTACTTCGCGACGTTTCGACGGATTCAAGTTCCTTTTTCTTCAGGTACCCTATAACAAATTACATGACGTCACATTCCAGAAAAAAGTCATTATAGGACTCAACCTCCTTGCAAATTAGGTAAAACTTTAACTACTGAATTAGTGATGAAGCTCTCCAAGACCATTTTGTTTGTTGTTAAACTATTACATTTTGTCAAGTGCAAATTTGACGAATTTCTGATACCCAACATAACATAAAGATACAAAGGAATGTAACCTTGTATACTCTCCTTTAACATATATAGCCGGTGTAACACAGACGTCGGTGTTATGTATTTCAAGACTTGTTCAATATAGTTTCTTGTCCTAAATGAGGCCCTTGCAGTTTTCAAGCCCCCCTGCTGAAAAACAAGAAACAGAGAAATGTACTTCAGTAATCTTACCACTTACAAAGGCTTGAAAAGGAGCGAAGGGGGAATGGAGAAAGAAAAGATAAAGAGATACAAGAGAAGGAAAAAATGTTGGAATTTCTGTTGTGTGTTGCCAGCGTGTGGTATGGCCTTTATGAGACATCGAAAGGAGGGATATTTCTCGTGATGGGCCAAAGATGTCAAGTCGGATCACGGACTAGGAACCACGAAAATCTGTGTGCAGTGACAGCAGTCTGCTACAGCGCCTCTAAATCGTTTATGGGACTTTAATACAAATTATTCTTACGTTTCATTGCTATCAATAGAGTGTTAAAAATATTAAAATTGTCCCTCTGCACACAGTGTGGACACGGGGGGTGGAGTTAGAACTGAATTTATTCTTAACCTCGACACTAGATGGAGGGAAAATTCAACTTCAGACTCCGGCTGCTCTAACCCTGGGAAGAGAACCACCGCTATCCATTCACTGTGCGATGCAGAGACCGTAGAGCGGTCCTGGATGTTTTAGATAAGAAAGAAGAATCATCTACTGCCGAGAATCGAGCAGCCATTCCTCGGCTTTTCAGCGTTATTATAGTTCTTAATAAGTAGCTACTTACTGGCTGCAGAAAGTCGCAAGAATTCAAGGGAAGTTAGGCACCGTGTGGTATTGTCAATGGTGTTGCGGAAGAATATGCTGCCTACATCTCCAGGGTGAGAGTTTGGTATTTTCCAAGTTATATTACAGGTTGTGAGCTCCAGAATTCTCACAACAAGTTAACTTGCTCAATGTCCAATCTCGTCTTCATACACAAATTACCCCATTAAGCGGTCTGATACTGTAATTTTTTTTTTCGCAGTGACACGGGACGTGACATCATTCAAGCTAAGTAATAAAGTAAGGCAAGAGCCAAATTTGTTGTCTCTATGAACACCGTGAAGACATGTGGAAATGTGGCAGTATATCTCCACTCATTTTAAATTCGGCACTACATGAAGGTGGGTTTTCAGCTTCACACCCCGACCACTTTAATCCGAGCGAACACTTCTAAGTACCAACATAATAGGATGCTGTTTAGGCCCCAGAGCTGGCCTGTACATTTTGGAATAAATACAAATTTCTTGCCTCGTCCGGGGATTGAACTGTGGCTTATTGGTCGTCTTAATGGATGCCATCCCGTTGTGTGACATAACAAAAACATATACAGTTATTTACGTCAATACACAACAATTATTGCTTAACACAACTTTATTTTACACGTGGCGACTTGTTTCGGCTGCTCATACAGCCATCTTCAGGCCAGCTTACAATAGAACAGGACCTTTTATGTGCGTACAATACGGGATCCCACACTGTTTACATATAAAGTACATGTGAAATAAATATATCTGTAAAACCTATGATTATATATGGTTAAAAAGGTAGATGCCTGAGTGAACAATACTACCAAGTCAATTCCAACCACAAACGACAACAATAATTCGTTGACATACAGGACGCACGTCATCTAATAACTGACGAAAGATAGTCATATTTTCATATGGTTGGACTTATAGATGTGCCCCCAGGCATTTAAAATTCTTTCCATAGGTAAATAACGTTGAACATATTAGAATATACTTTATTTATATGTTTTAAATGTTCTGTTTTTTAATCAGTTACTTAAATATAACTAGGCGCTGACATATATACATTTTCTAACAACGTATACGTATATTGACATAATTTATGTATTCTTTATTGAAGAAATTTACTTTTAATCAGCAAACTAAACTTGGTATAATTAAACTCAGGCATCTACCTTTTTAACCACATATAATCATAAGTTTTACAGATATATTTATTTCATATGTACTTTATACGTAAACAGTGCGGGATCTCATATTGTGCGCACATAAAAGGTCCTGTTCTATTGTAAGCTGGCCTGAAGATGGTTGTATGAGCAGGCGAAACATGTCGCCACGTGTAAAATAAAGTTGTGTTAAGCAATAATTGTTGTGTATTGACGTAAATATCTGTATATGTTTTTATTGGTCGTCTGTTTGCTTAGATGCTATACCGACTTCGCTGTCTATATATTAAAACAAACAGCCTGTAATTGGAATGATTTTTTTTATCGGTATCATCATTGAATATGAAACACATAGCCTATAGAGAAAATCAGATGTGGCCAAGATACGTAACGTCAGTGAAGTGAAAAGTGCTGGTAAGGCAGCTACATTTAGTGTAATGAGATATTAAACTTTGTTGCAGTAACTGTGAGCACTAACCTGTCATGTTATTTACGGGCAGTCCACAGATACGTACTGGGTCAAGGCGGGCACGTCAGTGTAGACTGAAGCATAGCGTTCGCTGTCCTTTATTTATGCCATCTTCTGCTCCTAACCACAAGTACTTCATAGCACACGTATTGACAGAATAGCAATATCTCGTTGCATTTTGTCTAACCTGTCCTTGCATGCAGCTGGACATGACACTGTTAAGAGTTCTCTTATTTCGTCCAATTGCTGATACATTCTGCATTTACACCATCTGCAAAGTTAATAGATCTGTATTAGGGCAGCAGGCGCACTGAATTTGTGCAACTGTTATCATCATTACTGCAATTACTGCTGCTACAACAACAAAAACTACTACTACCACTACTACTACTACTACTACTACTACTACCACTAATACTAATACTACTAGTACCAGCACCACTACTGCAATGTTAAGATTACAACCACCACTACGTCTATCAATATCATCACCACCACCACCACCACCTCAGTTGTTCCTATTAATACTCTATTACAATCATTATTATTATTATCATCATCATCACCACCACCATCATCATCACCATTATCATTACAATTATTATTCTCATGTAAAACACTGGCTTATTTTTAGCTGTCAGTTTTGCCATAGGAATCACAAATGTTACTAGTTTGCGGACATGCGGCCCTCTCCAAATAGTGCTGCACTTTGGATTATTATTATTGTTAGTACTAGTATTAGTATTAATCTCCTTTCTGCAGAGTATTTTCAATTGTGTACCTAAAACAATCCATGTTACTTTGGTACTTAATGTTGTAGCCGTTCTATAGTTACAATTTACGGTACATGTAAAGTTACTTCCTCTGTTTATTATTATTATTATTATTATTATTATTATTATTATATCGGCAGTAAGATGTGGAGCATTTGACATATTGCAGTGACCCTGGCTTTCCGCCCCACATTCTCCTGGATTCCCCCATCCCACCCTCCACTGAGGAATGTTACTACTCATGTAATTCCTGGAGCTGTAAGAGGCAAGACGTTCACTTGGGGGCTCTTAGAACTCTTCACATTGTAAAGAGGCAATTAGAGGCAGGCGCCAACTTCATAACGCTTGTTATTACGTTTCTGGAATATGATGTCACCCATGCGATCTTACACGTCTCAAAGATAATGAATAACAAACGACAGTATATGTAGTAAGGAAATATCTTCAAAAGATAGGGATTCAAAGGGTGACGCGCTTTGGAAAACAAACATATGTACATAAGGACAAATAATTTCTTCGCCGCTAGTCCACGGGCTGTGTTAACGAGGAATGGTGGTGGAATTTTCGGCAAGGGTAAGAGATTTCTGTTTTCTCGGAAACGTCCAAACCTGCTGTCGGTCCAGCACAGTCTACTACTAAGTACGTAACAAGGTATCTTTCCCTGGGAGAAAAGCGACAAGGGCAGTAAAATTGACCATTCATTCACGTGTAGTGCAGGGTCTAAGAATTAGTGGGCATATTCCTCATTTCCACATGTCGGCACGGTGTACACAGACAGACTTTTACCTTCTCGCCTGTAATTTCTCCATTGTACTCTACAATATATATATTTGTTTCTTCGTGCGTGTGTATGTGTGTATATATATAGACACACACACACACACACACACATATATATATATACATATATATATATATAAAGCGATTTTGTATTTAAGATTAAGAAAAATTCTTGGATCACAAGTATCGATAAATGCAGTCAAACACAACTCTTAATATTTGTATTGCTAACGGGTGTTTCTACATAGCAGTCTTAACAACGACATGTTTCGGTCTTTATATCGGCCATCATCAGGTTGTACATTCTCTTATTTTAGAAGCAAACTATGCAATATTCAATGTAGAAACACCTCTTAGCAATACAAATATTAATAGTTGCGGTTGAATGCATTTATCGATACTTGTGGTCCTATCAACACAACGGGGATGTCGCACCTAAAGATTCTTGTAGTTTTACCTCCATTCACCACACGTACTCATGTACGTAAATGTTAAAGCCATACGTCGTATACAGGTCTGGACAGACCCTTATGGTTTCTGGAGGTTGAGGCTCCCAGATTTTAAGACAATTTGCACATGAAGATGGTAAGGTTGTCAGCCCTAGGCACCGGCCGCCAATGAAGTATTCCCGGCACTCATTTCTGTTAGAGGCTGAGTTGACTCTCAGGGCTATAGTGCAGCTGGAAAGATTAAGTCAATGAAAAATCCGACACCATCGGGAATCAAACTCACGACCTTCCGGATTGTAGCGTAGTGCCTCAATTGTACCACCGCCTGCGCCATACGTACTCATGACGTTACACTTAATTAAGCAAAGGAGCAGCTTTTCCTTTATTTATTTGTTTATTTATGTATTTATTCATTTATTTATGCAAAGACGCAGTAGACCAGAATATCAAGTCTCGAATGAGAAAGTGACTGGTAAATGAAAGTAGAAGGAAACAGCTGGAGTCTAATTTTATGTACTGTCTCAGACTTTGCCTAGAAGGACTGAAGAAAGTCGTGGAAAATGAGAGCTGTTCAGTGCCCACATCGAATTTTCAAGCAAGAACTTACCGAATAAAAAGCAGGACGACAATTATTAAAATGCAGACTTAGACTAAAAAATAAGGAAATTGAAGAAAAGTGGAGGCAGGAGAATGGAAATATGAGGGATAGAATGGAAAAGTGGAAAAATAAAGATTAAGAAGAGGAGAGGGAAGATGGAAACAGAATAAGAGAACCCCAGACGTATATCCCAGGCATGTACAGTGGTTATCCAGACCGTGAGGACGCTGCAGTCTCAGGTTCATAAATACAATGCTTAAGCCGTCTAATATGTTCTCCTCTCTTAATGTGTTCCATATTCCATGTATTAATCAGATACAAAAATATATAAATAACTTACAAATTCACTTCAATATTTATGATGCATTTTATTCAAGATATTCTCACCAACATGTTTCGGCCGGCATTCCGGCAATTTTCAAGGTGATGTTATTGTTAAAAGAATACAGTTATGGTTTATTGCGTTGCCGTCACTCCATAATAATTCAACTTATATAATTCTGGTTAAAATCATTTAAGTAATATAAATATAGGTTGAAAATGGATGGGTATTAAAATCGTGGCGGTTAAAATTGTTTAGTGTTGCGGAGTGACGAATAAGATAGCAGTATGGTGAGTTCTAATCCAGACCACCTCGTCAACACGTCACCTACACTCTGGATTACTACTGCCTTAGTCATCACTCCGTGAACACTAATGAATTTTAATTCCCACAAATTTAATAATTATCCAGTCTTAGCCTATATTTATATTACTTAAATTATTGTAACCCAAACTATATAATTTTAATTTTTATGGAGTGACGGCGACACTGTTGACCACAACTGCATTCTTGTAACAGTAATGTCACCTTGAAGAAGGCTATAATGCCGACCGAAACATGTTGGTGAGAATATCGTAAATAATACACATCGTAAATATTAAAGTGCATTTGTTCGTTATTTATATACTTTTGGATGTTCTGTTGTGTGACCATTCCCTGTTCTAATCACAAAACCATTTGCCTAGGTTGGGATATAAGACTGTTTTCTTCTCATTAACACTGTGGCACCTTCTTTAGATAGTAGAGCTGGCTGCGTGTATATCATTCCGACGCGGTTAGTACGTTGTTTCAAAATGACAGTCACACTCACGGACATAGAACTGAGACACGTTTTAGAAATTCCATCCCATGAGCACGAAACCATACACTAACACTTCACCCATAATATAAATTAAAGTATGTAATTAATCAAGAATGCATAGGCCTTTAAAAATCTCTTTTAGTCTATTCAAATAGTAGTGTTAAATGTGAGATACTCCTGTTTCCTGTCTCTCGAAACGTCCTGTATAATATATACAGATATTGCTCAGTCAAATAACGTTCAGTATCCTTTTAGCGGATCAGCCATTGCTATAGAAGTTTAGATAGTTCATAACGTGGTTGTCTGGGTTAGGTGAGATTCTTGTTGTGTAAACAGTTTCGGAGGAAAATACTGCCTCCATCTTCAGGGTTGAAGCATGAATTTGAGAGAGGGAGCCAGTGTGTTAATTCTAAACATTAGTAACCACTAATTACAGTACAACAGAGGTAAATGTAAAGGGAAAGTTCACCCTAGAACTGGCCACTAAGATCCACAGTGGGAGAAGATGTATAACTCTACTGTTTCTGTAACCTAGGCGCTAGATGGGAGTCGATGGTCTTTCCCGGAAAAAAAACAGTCCATGAAAGTAACAACAGTGACACCTATAAGCATATTTAACAAACATTATGCCAGTAGGGTTGAATGTTGGAGTTCTGTTACTAAACATCAGCAGCGGTGTTGATTCGAATTGTGGTCATCTAGGTTATGTTAATATACTGTACTCTATTTTGTGGG
>Ga0209628_10001468_pt1 | contig 15306 bp, 9 predicted proteins | sample TergutCu122P4_FD_187285 | JGI IMG/M metagenome (GOLD analysis project Ga0209628, IMG submission 187285) | Cubitermes ugandensis P4 segment gut microbial communities from Kakamega Forest, Kenya - Cu122 P4 (SPAdes) (version 2) | ecosystem: Host-associated > Arthropoda: Insects > Digestive system >...
ACAGTGCAGCAAACGAGCAGCGCTCGTTGCTCCACGACAGGTGAAGTTTTCGCGTGGACGAGCAGTGCTCGATGCTCCACACTGAAGGGTTAAATAGACTTTTGGTAAAGACGGTAGGCATTTTAAATTTCTTGAGTTGTATAGTGCACACTGCAGCCTCTGTTTCTACAGTCTTGGAATCAACAGCAAACTAGAATTTGGTCCAGTGTTCCAAGAAATTTTCCATGTTTTCAAATGTGTGGGAACACTCTACGTTTTCCACATTAAATGTTTTTCTTTTCTATTTACCAGAATTTCACTGGAGTCTGTAAATGTTCAAAATATAAATGTTGATTTAATTAATTATAATATTCACATATACAAACTCCAGTAAAATGCTGGTAAATAGAAAAGAAAAAGATATACTATGGCAAAACGTGGAGTGTTCCTGTGCATTTAAAAACACTGAAAATTTCCTGGAACACTGGACCACCTTCACATACAATACTGACTCTGAGACTATGGAAACAGGTATTGCAGTTTGCACTACACACCATAAGAAATTTAAACTTCATGCCTTCTTTATTAAGTATTGTTTAAAATATTCTTGTTTTCAGGATACAATTGTTCCTTCATCCAATTTTACACTGTTTTTAATATATTTTATGTTTGTGTAAAGTGAATGAGATCTCTTTCCCAGTTTAATATACAAACTATTGTATGGTTTTCTCATAAGATCTAGATTGTGTATAGGTCTGATGACGGTCTGGATGTAGGCCGAACTGGTAACTTGTAAGAACTGTTGACTGTGTTGTGCATGACTGTAAAATAAATATACGTATTAATCAGAGCATTAACGGGGATGTGTCAATTAAAGAGAAAGATTTAAATCATCTAAGGCATCACGCTGTGTCAATTGGTAAATGGTTACCAAAGTTCTGGATGGAGATTGCTGCCTCCAACTTCAGGGTGGGTCCAAGTAGCCCGAGAGAAGAGAATGCTAAAAATCTTCATGGTAATGCTACTTTTGTCACATATGTTTGATTCTTTGCTGTCAAACAACAAACCTCAGTCTATTTAATTCCAGGCTTCACAAGAGTGCTCAATAAACAGGAAAGTCATCATACAAAAAAAATGAGGGCTTTACTCCATGCAGACAGGAAGGAGCTTTCCCATACTTCTTCTATCAGAATCTTACATACAGCATAAAATATGTAAAATAACAAAATCAAACACAAATACTATATTTTTTTCTGCAACATGTTTTTCACCAGCAAAGAAAATGTCAGCTGGAAGAGCAGTCAGTGCAGGAGTTTCCCTTATCACTTGTATTAAGTATTGTACCTAGTGTATAAAGACCATAGAACAACAAAATCAAACACGAATACTGCCTGTTCTTCTGCATTAAGATTTCCTCAGTGAGAAAGCTGTCAAACTGGTACAGCTCAGTGAGTTCAGTTCCTAGTACCAGCAGGAATTTTTCCCTGCATCACACGTCCAAATCAGTCCTAAGGTCCGTCCAACCTCCTATTTAAAGTGTACTGCAGACAACAGGGCAAGTGGCCCCAGCATGTACTTGGGAAGTCTCTCACCTCTACTTAATGTCACAATCCAGAATGTGCGGAGGTAACTCCACATCCCTTGCATCACTGCATGGTGCTTGGACATCCAGACTATTCCAGGTATAATTACTAAAAGTGTTGATGTCATCACTGTTAATGTCACTGTGAAAAGGAACAATAATATAACTCTCACTTACTTTCTAATCTTGGTGTCCAAAATCCAGCGATCCTTGCGAAGCTGTCCAACAGTTTCTATGGAATTGTCAATCTGTCTTATAACGGCTTTGTTCTGTAAAAGTTCATTACAGAGAAAGGCAAGAATAGAAGCTTTATGGGTGGGGTTGAGGGCAAGGAATGGACGTTCATGTAACCACTCTGACATCCGCCATGTTGGGTTCTCATGCAAGTGCTCAAAAAATGCTGCGTTCTTCCCACATGGAGGCTGCACCTCGCCATAAGTGTTGTGATGGTCAGACTTCTTTTCTCGATCTCGTTCAAAGTGAATACCTGTAAAAAAAATCAACTGCAAATATCTTCAACTTGCTTGTCACAGATAAAAAAATTGCATTATTCAGCACAATTAATACCAGGTAAAAAACAATTTTATAGCAGCCCACTATACAAAAAGTAAAAGTCAATCATGCCTTAAAGTCTCTTCAACAAATACCTCATTATGAGGTGCTGACATCTCTACCAGACAGAATCACTGTAGACAAATTTCATCCATCAAAGACACGTTTCTTTCATATGTATATGTGTATCATATGGGGCAGATTTTCAAGCAAACAGATGTCAGGTCAGTGAACAAATGCTGTGTGAACAATGCGATATATCATGACATGCTAAGGACAGCCCAGGTGTGACCTGTCACATGAAACTGCTACATGGTTAAATTCGTGTTACCCACAATGGAAAGAAGAGGCAGTGATAACCCATCTCCCCCTGCTTCGGTGTGCAATCGACTGGCATAATTTGGCATGAAGGATCATATGAATGTAGTGCCTGAACACATACAAAATTTTATATACAGTAAATGTAGCAGAAGTCTGAATATTGCCAGTATGTTTCACATCCATACATAACACAAAGAAAGTGGAAGATGTGCTGAATGATTGTACATGTGCCAAGTGTGAATTACTATCCACAGCATATTTGCAGTCAGAAAATGGAAAGGTGTGCATTCTTTGACTGCATTTTGATTATGGCCAAATTTGATGCATTCACCTGATTCAGAACTCAACCGAAAACTACTAAGTGATGATTCTTTACCTCGCCAGAGATAAAGATTTAACACAACTACCAAAACACTCTGAGAGTGACATATATAATTTTAACCTCAGTAACTCTGAATGTAAATGTTTTATGCTAAATAATATTTTGTCAATGATGTGGATTAAACTTTGATGTTACAAGATAAGGTATGGCCCACTACAGTAGAAACAACCAGATAAACTGGATCACGCCATTTTCCTCCAGCACCTGGTTATCCTAAATGTGTGTGTGAAGCTCATTACAGGTAGTTGGTGAAGAAGCCTCATCCAGAATACCATTCTGGATCTGCAAACCCCAGCAACCCAGCAATCACAGTATCACTATACAGTACTATTCCAGATGACTACACTACTGCAACTATCTGCCTTACTAGTGCAAGAAATGTATCAAATGTGGTGCTGATTAAACTGAGTACAGCAAAGGTGCAGGAACACTAAGACATCAATCATGTGTTGGGTATATGCTAAAGCATATGTAGGAAACTTCTAAACTGCCTCTCATACACAAACTCAAACTATGAACTCCAAAATACTAGACATACTTATTTCATGAATTACATAACAACATAAATCAAGAGAATATTCAGTAAACATATGGAGTAAATTTAAAATATTGTAACACAGCGCTGTTGCTCCTGGCAGCTTGGTGTCCCGCAAGGCCCATGACATCATGAATCCAGAACGTTTCTGTATTAGAAGGAGACAGAACGTGTAGCGAGTTCTCCCTCTTTCTAGAACAGCATGGAAGGTTCAAGGTGTGCTATGAGCACTATTTAAAGACTGAAAGACATGGAAGACAGAGTCTTGTGGCAACAAGCGAGTCAGTGTGTGCATATAGCAGTGAGCAAATAATAACGGCAGAACGGAGGTTGGACAGTGAGTGTCTATTGAGACTGCATAGTGCAGTACAAGTGGATAAGTGTATCTGTGAGTAAGGTACTGTGTTTGAGACCAGCATCAGGGCCAGGAGCCCGGAGAACTGGATGTAGGCGTAAAGAATTATCTATTGAGAGTGATACTTAGATTCTGCTGCAGTGTTCTGTATTCATTACTGCTTTAATTATTGTATCTGTAGCGTCAATAAACATTGTTATTTGTCAAACCAAAGGCCTACCTGTTACAATAATTATCACTAAACTTACCAGTCAATGCCTTAACTTCCCCAGTTGCATTGGCATAGAGGTAGATGCGAAGTATCTCTGAGAGGTTGCTGTGCGTAATGTCTGCTTGTTTAAGTGACTGCCCCAGTATTGTGGTATGGCGAGCTGGGTTGGGGATGCCAGGGTCTTCAATAGCACACACCAAAAGGTGTGTCATTACAGACAGAAGTTCCTCCTCAGCCTCCTCATCATTAAGAAGTGCCATCTGCAAGCTATTGAGACTTGGCAAGCTCTCCATATCTAAAATCAATTACAAATATAATAAGCAATGAATAACAGTATCAATAATTTCAACATATATCTCTGCATGAAAAGAAGAGTTGTATCCAACAAACAGAAATAAAGAAAGGCACACAAAAACTGTCTGCACCACAGTTTATATTCTATGTCCATAAGGTAAATCTGTGTAACTGAGAATCACGGAATGCACAAACAGTATAAGATATGGATTTGTAAATGGCTTCAAAATAGCCTGGTTAGAACTGAAAGGTCAGAAAATATATGAAAAATACATCAGCACAATACAGATAAATTATATATACAAAGAATATACAACCAGAACACAAGCTACTTAAGAAGAAGTTTGTTTAAGAGTCCTCCCATAGTAGGACTTCAGGCCATGACCTGGTTAGAATATTTTGTTTTTGGTCCTGTTTCTTAGTATTTTCAATATTTTAACTGTATTCACTAAACTGTACAAAATCAAAGAAAATGTCTATATGTTTTGACAGAAACAGTAATTTCTTCACAGTGTCTCCTAAGTTAAAACACCATGTAATCTGGTAGGTAGTTACTGAAGCAAATCTCAGGAAATTTCTTCTGCCACTGACTGGTTACATTTGTATATGGAAAATTAAGCCAATGGTGCCAGAATTAAATGCCTGGAATGCAATAAAAGTGATGAGAATTTAAATGATTGCCATTACTTTGCACGTTCTTGGGTGACAACTTTATATGACCTTGGAACTTCAAATGCACAATGTCTGTCAATTGTGGTCAACATTTTGGACAAAAGGGTTGAGACTAAATGTAAGTGTATCAGCATACACTTGAAAATGACTATTTCTGGGTGTGATGCCATGCCGTCTGGTAGAGATTTTAATGGCCATGATGATACAACAGTTCTTTCTGCAATACTGGTACTTGCCTGGCAGACTACATGGTGTCAAAATCCAGATGACAGTTATCATCATATACCACAATATGAACCTCAAATCTCACTTCACATGAAAGTATTGTAATCAACCTCATCAAAATAAATATTTTCCGAGCCTGTTTTCTATGGATGGGAAAACTTCAGTCACATGCATAATTTGCAACTAATAATTAGAACAGGCATACTCTCTTGTCTGCATGAACACCCACCAAATCCAAGGGTCTCTCCAAAGTTGTGCAGAAATTCAAACACCATGAGTGTGTCAGCGAACGCCTGACCAGACAGTTTCAATCCTGGTATTCTGTTTAGAGTTGGCAGTGATTTATGGTCTGTAAAGAAAGAAAAATTGTATAAAGTGATATGCATTTATAATTACACAAAGCTTTTAATGTCATGGATGGCATTATAAAATAAATGGCATAACCAGTGCCTAAGATGGGAGGCAGGCGGCAAGGATGACAGTGTGAAGGTTTTAGTAATTCATTGGTGTCTTTATTTTGAAGGGGTAGAACTCATAAAACAAAGTCAAAAACAGATAGCCCTCATCACTTTCAACATTGATTTTTATTATATTATATGGCTTGTTTGTGTGTTTCTTCATGCTGTAAAGGAACAGTGACATTTTTATCAGTTTTTGTAAAGAGTTACAAATGATTGACTTACATTCGTCAAGTTTCCACCGGTTTGTGTACAGGGATCTAAGTGACTGAGTATAAAGTGAACATCACATTCTTCTTAAACTTTGAGGGTAATGGATGAATTTTATCATATGTCTACAGCACACATGTACAGGATGTTTAATTAATCACTTTTTTGCTAATTTAAAGACATTTAATTTAAATGAATTAAATTATAAATCCTTTCAAAGTCAGTTTTTAAGAATACATGTTCAAAATACTCACAACAAGAAAAACGCTGAACATTTTTATAACACTGAATGAGACTTAAAATGTAGATCCTTTATAAAACACAAATTTCACAGTAGAACATAATCATGTACATGTCTTTATGTATGATTAATGATAGAGGTCAATGTAAAATCTCTACAATTCCCTCCATAAGGTCAATATGGTCTCCCTAATGATGGCTACTTAAGGCTGCAACATTGTGTCATAACAAGAAATTCAAATTCCATCAACAAACTCATTGTGTATAATGAAAATCTGTTATTGAGTTGTACTCACATTAGGTACACAGTGAATGGTGACTCAATTTAAGAACATATTTTCGTATGAGACTTACCGCCACTGCCTGATGAAATATGTGAGGCTCTTGTACCAAATAGAGAAGAGTTAAAGTTCTAATTTAACTTTAAAAAAAATACACTGATTTTTGTCACTTTACTGAGTTCTCCAAATTAATTTCTTGTGATTCTAATTTATTAACTGAATTCTGGGCTTGTTTGTAAAACCCATCTCAATTATGTACAAGTGCAACATACAAAGGTACAAATAAAGTTGTTCCTATAATGCCACAAAGGTTATGGGGATAGTGGAGGCAGAACATCTGTCATTCTTAAATTAAGAACTAGCGTGGTCACTTCACACCCTGACCAATTTAATACTAGTGTCCACTGAATCGGAGACTGGTTGGAAGCTACAGCTGGTCTGGACACGGAGAAGAGAAAAATCTCATTTCCTTGCCAGGGATCAAACAGAGGGTATTTAAACTCAATGAGAAGATGAGCCTCTGGTAATGCAATCTGTCTATGCTGCAGTTACTTGCATTACTTTACTGGGATAGTAGGCTAATTTGGATGAAGGGTTTTTAGTTATGTTTGTTTTAAAGTATATATCATGTACACAGTTTGAGCAATGTGGTAGACAGTGCAAAATATGCAGCATATTGTTTCATAATGCTTTAACTGTGATATGGAATGTAGTGGTTTACTTTTTCACACACAGCATTTCACAGGCTATTTTTTATGTGATCACTAATTCATGTGAAGAAAATTTCTCCTGATTTAATAGTTGTTTTTCCTTTTCATTACAATAATGTTTAACAGAACCTTCCACCAACTCGTCTGCTAATATCAACTTCTGAGTTATAATTCATACCAGTTTACCTTCACGCTTGCATATAGAACATTCTAAACCATCACTCGTAATTGTCATCTATTCTGTACTTTTTCTTAGAATCCGAGTCCTGTAATTGGAACAAAAAATCTTCTTCTATTTTGGACTGTCTTCTTTACACTGACATTCTGCCCCTGTCTTTGTGCCAGTTCAATGCTCAGTTTATCTTGGTCTTCAACAGATACATATTTACCTGCAGTGATTTTATATGAGGGTTGTCCCAAAAGTAAATGTACTGATTTTTTATTTAAATGTCTATTGGACTCACCTGAAATTACAAGTTATCTCCTTCAAAGTATGACCCTTGGGAAGTTACACGGTGGTTCCAACGTTTTTTCCACTGATCATAGCAGTACTGGAAGTCATTTTCCATAAGTGTGTGTAGCTCATAAGTTACAATTTTTTGTATGTTTTCCATCGTCCCAAAATGATGAACCTTCAACTTTGATTTCAACTTAGGAAGAGGGAGAAATCACACAGAGCTAGATCTGGGCTGCAGGGAGGATGTGGATGTACGGGAATGTTTTTCTTCACCAGAAATTCTCGAATTGAAAGTGCAGTGTGAGCTGGTGCGTTATCATGGTGCAGCACCCAATCGTCTGCAATGCCCTTTTGGACTCAATGGACCGGTTTTCGAAGTCGTTCCAAGACATCTTTGTAGAAGGCGCGATTAACTGTCTGTCCTGAAGGTACAAATTCTTTGTTTACAATGCCATGGCTGTCAAAAAAAAGCAATACTCATAGTTTTCACACTGGATCTCCTCATGCATGCTTTCTTTGGACGAGGAGAACTTTTCGTGTGCCATTCCTCACTTTGCCATTTGTTCTCGGGATCGTAGTCAAACACCCATGATTCATCTCCTGTTATTACTTTATCCAAAAAATTTGGCTCAATTTCAAGTCTTCCCGGCAAATCCTGACAAATTTCCAACCGGTTCACTTTTTGCTCCACAGACAAGTTTTTCAGTACTAGTTCTGCAGAAAATTTTTCCCATGCGCAAATGGTCTGTTAGAATTCTATGAACTGCATTTTTATCCTAGCCCGTTTCTTCTGCAATCATCCCGACACTCAATCGGCGGTCTTTCACCATCACAGCTCACACCACTTCCATATTCTGATCATTTGTTGACGTGATTGGTCTTCTAGAATGAGGGTCTCGTCAACATTTTCTCGGCCCTCTCTGAAAGCTTTGTGCCACTTAAAAACCACAGTTCTCGATTGAGTGGCATCCCCATAAGCTTTGGTTAAAGAAGCAAATGCCTCTGTGGCAGATATGTTTGAGTTTCACATAAAATTTGATAGTGTACCCTTGTTCGATATTTCCCTGCATCGCAAACGTAACGAGGTTATAAAACGCGACCATACACAAACAGCAGTAGCACACGACTGACTCAACCAATCCAGTTGAAACAAGTATGGACCTGCAGCAAAGGTCACTACCAACATGCCGATATACATCAACGAGGTGCTACATTACCAATTCGTACATGGTAAAATCAGTTCACTTACTTTTGGGACAAACCTTGTATTTTTAAAACTAATTAAAAATCCACTTATCCATGTTAACCAAAAAATAATACAATGTTCATAAAATAAAAATTAAACACCAAAAACATAGGATTTGAGTACTCAACTATTCACAAACACTATGCATTTAGCAACAGATACTGCAACACTATAATCTAAGACACAAAAAAGATAGAACTGGCAGTGCAAGATGCACAAGAGCAACAACTGATGGCAGCATTACACTTGAAAGTGAATGTATTATGTAGCACCATTGCACCTGTTTGAACATCACAACACTTCACCAGTTATACTGTTTTTAAATACTATATCTAATGCGAGAAAGTCAGGAATATAAAAATTAATGATGAATGAATGACGTTCTTTGGAATATCAATATTTTCAGAAGTTCTGCGGTGGTTTTAGTTTGCTTGAAGTACACGGTTGCATAATTTCTAAATTTGGATGGTATCTGCCTTCAACCTCCATACTATGAAGCACTTATACCATAAGAAATGTAATTTATGCAAAAACCCCAGAAACATACAAGGGATGATGAAACAGAAATAAAAACATCAAGAACTAAATATATGTTCCTGTCATCTTGTCACAAGAACATAGCATAAAATCATTTGATGTATGTGCTAAAGTGGATACTGCAGTCTGTTCATTGTTATTTTGTTTCTTTGTAATTGTTTTAAGGACAAAGAGGCTGCTAAGTGATAAAAGTGATGAATTAGTGCTAATTATTAGAAAAGACCCATTCCTCCCGTATAAAAGCTAAGTATCACTCACTTTACCTCACCAACCACTGCTCCCACCTATGTAACCCCTTCAGTGGTTAGAGATGTATACCCTTTTTCACCTCACTGCAAAGCCTCCTGCTGAGAATCACCAGTTTCAAAGTTAATTTGCCTTAAGTGTGTAAATGCCCCTGTCACAATATTACAAATTCCACTAGTGTGATCTGGTTCTGACCTAGGATTACAGTCTACAGGATTGCCCTTAGCCAGTTTCATACTGACTGACAGTATGTGTGGTGCCACCAACCCTCCACAAAGCAACTTTGTAGTTATAAGTTTTCAGGTTTTCACATAAGATGTTATTCATATGAGGGTCTTCTGGGTTCTTACACCATGTAGTGTAATGTGCTTGTCTAATGTCCTCTGAAATATCAGAACCAACACATCACAGTGCACGGTGTAGCAACATAAGAAACCTGTGCTTATAATCCTCCTATGCAGCTTTGATAAGGCAAAACCAAATTTTAACAAAACATCATCACATGCCAAGTGCCTCTTTAGAATCTATTGGATTTGTCACGTTACAAATCCCACTTAATTATCCCCTTTGGATCTATATGGGTGATTAACCATTACCAAACATCAAACACACTCTGTGCACATGGGTACACAAAACACACATAGGAAAATGTTAATAACTGCTCTGGAAACTTAATACTCCTACCTCAATCAGTTTAGTCTGACAGATGTAACAACCACAGTCAACTGGAACTACACTTCATGGCATAATATGTCACAAAACCAGGCAACAATGACATTAACCTTTAAAAGCCTAACGACATATATATATGTCGTACCACAGCGCCAAACTCCAGACGCTACATTTTAAATATTTATTTAACAAATATACATACTGAATATTTTAAACATGCTGCATAATCTCCATTTTTTCCTCTTCAAAATGCCGTTTATTTCATAATGCTACCTTGTTTGTTTCCTGTATTATTCGCATTTTACCTACAGGGTGTGCTAAAATTTAAATGTAAAATTCCGGCTCCAAAAGGTTAATGATCAATGTCTATAGCTTTTGTGGGCCTACTCATAACACAGTCATGAACTACATAAATAATGCTGTGAGACACGAATGATGAACTGTCCCTACAAAATACCCTGTCTTCTTTTCCACTATTTAATTGAAGATCTAGCTAGTTCAACCACACTACATAACGACTGTGCCAACAGACCTGCAAGCAAGTTCCTCATTTCCACACGTTACTATGTGTTAACAGGCTTCATTACAGCCAGCAGCACACATTCATATAACATGCACGTTAATCAAAAATGCATGCCAGCAAATTGTTATATATTAAAGACCTATATCATATACCATTACACCTTCAGTAATTTGGTAATTAGGAATATACACAGTCAGCCAGAAACTGAAACATTTCCTTCATAAGTAACTGCATATTCAAAGAGCACAAAACAAGGGGAACTTTTGTTTGGAACTATCTGATCAAAGAATATTACAACTCCATTGTACTTACAGAGCTAAAATAACAAATGTACATTTAAGAGACAGGTAAATTTCTTCTCACCTGAAATCTCCATGTCCTCAACTGGCTTCCTTAGCTCTCTGACCAGTTCCAGTTCAATGCGGCGCTGTTCCATCCTACGCTCTTTACTAGCCATCTTTTCAGCTCTCACCTCCTGGCGTTTACGTTCTCGTTCCTCCAGGCGTTTACGTGCTTCCAGTGCCTTCACAAGCACCATATGTTGCCTTCTACGTTCACGTTCCTATGCACAACAATGCATTCAACCACCTCTACACACAACACATACAGCCCATCCAAAAACACAATTCTAAAACGGCGGTAACCTTAGTGCTGTAGGAATATAAACTTTTTCATGTTTTGGGACATTTAGTTCCCACTGGTCTTCCTTAAATATGTGGGTTTACACCACACCCTTAGTAATCGTGACCAGGTACAGCCACTGGGAAACACATTCATCAAATCAACTTTCACAGTTTTCTTATGAAAAACATATAATCTACCTTGTACCCATGTTCAAATCTACTTTACAAAAAATAATTTTACAATGAATTAATGAAAATTCCTAGCTAGTATAACCCCAACAGACTGTTCATTGGTATTACTCTTGACATGTCCGGTAAGGTCTACAGGGACATTATTTCATCTGACTTCATGCAGTCATTTCACTTGATGGCAGGCAGGGTAGCAAATGCCACTTTTCCAATTTCCTCCAAGTCTGGGTCAACATGTATTAATTTAATGCACCGCAGTTCATATTAGGTTCTGTATTCACCATATTTAAAGAGGGTGCTCTAAATAGTTTTCATTGACTCACAGACATTGTTAGTTACATGCCAAAGTTGTGATGGTGGAATTTCATACATTACATTCCAAATGTTAGCTGTCAGACTCTCTTCACTGTAAGGATTATGAACCTACACATTATCTTTCAACATGTCCCCAAAGATAGAGGTTATATGGTTCAGATGTGTCAAAAAAGGAGGCCACAATCACCCAGCTTATTATTCTGTCACCAAAATATCTCTGTAAACAGCACCCCAAACTTTCTGTGATCTGAGCTGCCATATGTCTTGCTAAAACAAAAGAGCATAGCTTTTCTGAAAGCAGATGGGCATTCAATATAAGTATCCAATGTGTGTTACACACCACTACAAATTTAAAGTCTCCATACAAAATGGGCCCAATAATCATAGTTGCACTCACAGCACACCACAACATTATCCTTAGCATCATATAATGGCACTCTGTAGATTAACATGGGATTATGTGGAAATAAAATGCCAACTAGATGCAACAGGGGTTTTTACTGCAGATCTTATTGCTTGCTCAACATGTTTCAGGCACCAATATGCCCATCACCAGGAGCTCAAGAGTATGATGGGCATAGTGGTGCCTGAAACATGTTCAGCAAGCAATAAGATCTGCAATAAAAACCTCTGTTGCATCTAGTTGGCATTTTATTTCCACATATTAACGATGATGCACTGTCAAAATCACATCAAAATTAACATGGGATTTTCTGCACTAGTCTCTGACTCTGAGATTTGATGCATCAACAAAAATGGAATCAAGCTTCATTGCTAAACCCATTGATCATGGGTATGTATTCTCCAGCATGCAACTTGCGAATGTACCAGTTCACAGAATTCTGTCTTACTTCGCAAACTGTGTTGCAGGATACATGAACCACAGTTTTCTTGTATTGGTGCAAATGCAGCAGTTTTGTTGCACTTCATGATAATCACACAAACATTTCCTTGGATATATTGCCAATCTAGCACCAATACTGTCCAGCCTTTCTTCAGCATCTGTCAGTTGTGTGGTGCCATGGTTCATACAATTCAATGTGTTACTTGAAACCTTTTTGTTTATAAGAAAATTGTCTTCTGTGTGGAAATGATGTACCAAGTAACTGCATCTCAATTTTTGATAACTTTTTCTTTGTAGAAATTTGGTGTATGTATCACAAAATAACATGACTTGCTTCAATGGAATCTGTACAGTGCTGTGGATGTTACACTGGGGCCTTGCAACCATGCTAATAAGCAGTGTGTGAAAGAAGCAATTACTTTATTATGTGTTACACCATATGCAGCATGACAGAAAATGACTATTGACTGGAGTCAGATAAATGATGGCAGTATAAATTTCAGTTCATGTACAATTTTTTTTTAATCAAATGTTTTCCGAACACTACTAAGTATGATTTTAGTTCCACGTAAAACAGTGTCATATTGGACCAATAGGGCCCAAAATAATTTCCCTGACTTCTTTTAATGTCAATTCCCAATACCAAAGCTTATCAATATCATTTCATTAATTCTGAACACAAAACATGAGTCAATACCTCACCATAACACTTTCAATTTGTGTACAGAACACAAAATCTGAGTTACAGTCCATGTAAACAATAAAATTTTGAGACTGAAGACAATGGAGTGGTTTCACCTGAAGATAGAAGCTGGTAGCTTCCAAAACATAATGTTTGTTTTTGAATACTGGTGACCAGTGCTGGTCAAAATTGTTATTATAGGGGAATGCAGCTGAGCTTCTTTTCTAATCAAGCTAAAACTTCAACAGTTACTGTCTAGTTCCTTCTGTTTAGCACTGCTGATTATTTTTCTCTTTACAAATAGTCATTAAAATATAACTACTCTTATGGAACCGCATTTGTTTTAAAATACATCAGACAAACAACTGTCATTTTTCTCTCAGTGTACTAGTGACTGCTTATAATTGAGATGTTTATAGCACTCAGCATAGGTCCTTGCCATGGCACTGCTCTTCTATTATTCAACAATCAATATTTCAAATTTTTTAAACACTTTACCTTCATCTGCATGTAAAATGCTACCCATCCAGCCATCAATTTTCACTTTTGTGTACCCACCTGGCATTTCTGGTGTGGGAGGGGGATCACATTTATACAGCAAAAAAAAAAAAATATATATATATATATATATATATAGTACCTAATGTAGACTGAATAAGTAGAACATTATGAACAAAAAGGAATAAAAATGTAACTTTGTAACAGATTCTTAATTCTTTCATCACTGACCCTGTAAATATTTTGTAACACAAAACTAAAACAAAGTACCATGGATACTAGTGGACAGTCTTATGGGATATCATGGTTCTTTTGAAATAAAAGTAAGTTTATTATTTCATAATCGTGCTACTTCCATGAGACTCTGCAATGAATATGGATACAATGAAAACATAAGGCTTGAAATAACATGAATGTAAGTTCTGCATGGACGTGGCAGATGTAATAAAGTGCACTGATAAAAATTATGACAATCTTCTGAAACTCACTAAAAAGACACTTTCATCTTTGCTGGAAGAATAAAAAGAATGATTTCATACTACCTGTAAGGTTTTAACACTTCAATATTGAATTAATTTAGCAAGAAAATCAACAATGGAATTTGAAAAGGAAACTACAACAGCAGATAAAAATTACAGAAAGATGCCAAAAATAATATTTACAAACAGTTAAAAGCAAAGTACCAACCACTTAGCTGCTGACAACAAAGAAAGCTCTGTGTAACATATAAACATTATGCAAGATCACTCCAAAGTTTCTGCTTTCACCATAATAGAAAAATGATACAGATTACATACACAAGCAAGTCTATACACACAGCTACCTTATATACACTACTGTAATAAAAGCATTTAATTTGTAGTAATGAAATCCGATGTCAAAGCAAATGTAGTGTGTGTGTGTGTGTTTTTTCGCACATACTATTTAAAAAAAAGACTCTCACCTCTGTCAAATAAGTTTTTACAGCACTCATCAAGGTAAATATATTGACTTAAAACTTGTCCACAGTCTTTGTGTGTACTGAATAACCTAATAAACAAGTTTCATAATCTACATGATCAAGATGTTTTCATTTCAATAAAAAAGTTAAAGCTACAGCATGCACATTATAGCACTTTGTAACTAATTTCATGGAGTTCTGGGACAAAATACGTACAAATTTGGCAAGGCAAGGGATTTTATACCTTATGCAAATTCTGCCAACTTTGGTCACATAATACTGTTCCTAATTGAACAAACTTAACTGGTTTCTTTAACTGCATATGGTGTGGCTGTCCACCACTAAAATAAATATAAAAGTAGGTACTCATACACCATGTAACTGTCTCTTTACAGCCTGTATTCACCAACACATGAGAGTGGGTACAACATTTGTGGGAGAATTTATTCACATTGTGATCTCCTGGGTTGTAATGACATATAATCAGTGCACATAATGTTTCAGAAGAATACCCTACCTCCACCTTC
>Ga0209628_10001469_pt1 | contig 15305 bp, 20 predicted proteins | sample TergutCu122P4_FD_187285 | JGI IMG/M metagenome (GOLD analysis project Ga0209628, IMG submission 187285) | Cubitermes ugandensis P4 segment gut microbial communities from Kakamega Forest, Kenya - Cu122 P4 (SPAdes) (version 2) | ecosystem: Host-associated > Arthropoda: Insects > Digestive system...
CCCGTACCCGAAGCCCCCGCGCGCCTGGCGCAAACGCTGGAACAGGTGCGCGCGCTGGAAAAAGAAATCGCCCAACTCAAAGGCAAACTCGCCTCCGCCCAGGGCGACGAATTGACCGCGCAGGCGGTGGACGTGGGTGGCATCAAGGTACTCGCCGCAAGACTCGACGGCGCCGACGCCAAAACCCTGCGCGAAACCCTGGACAAACTCAAGGACAAACTCAAAACCGCCGCCATCGTCCTCGCCGCCGTCGAAGGCGGCAAGGTGCAACTGGCCGCCGGCGTTACCGCCGACGTGATGGGCAAAATCAAGGCAGGCGAGTTGGTCAACCACGTCGCCAGCCAAGTCGGCGGCAAAGGCGGCGGCAAGCCGGATATGGCCATGGCGGGGGGCACCGATCCCGCGCGCTTGCCCGAGGCGCTGAGCAGCGTGCAGCCGTGGGTAACGCAGCGCTTGTAAACTATACCCATTTCGGGTATAGTTAGGGACTCGAAATGGCGCGCGTTTTCAAACGGAAAGACTTTGCACGGTGGCAGGCGGGCGAAAAGCTGCCGGATGCCGCCTTGTGCCAGGCGGTCAGTGAGATGGAAGGTGGTTTGAACCTAGAAACGGCAGTTGGCCGCTTGTTATCTTCACGAAAGCCGCGTGGATATGGATTTTTCTGCCTTCGATAACCTTTACCTCTTGGGTGAGAGCGCTACGCACCCGCCAGCACCGTGCTCGCCGCGCCATGCAGCGTTGCAAATCCTCGCGATACCACCGGGTATCGCTGCGGTTTGCGCCTTGCTTGGCACGCCGATCACGGCACTGGCGAATGCGTCCAACTACCGTTTCTAGGTTGATCGACGCGGATTTGGGCGGTTTTCTCTACAAGAAGCGGGTCGCCCGTCCCGGTGGCGGCAAGAGCGGCGGCTATCGCACGTTACTGTCGGCCCGGATCGGCAGCCGCTATGTGTTCTTGCATGGTTTCCCGAAAAGCGACAAGGCGAACATCACGCAGGACGAGAAAAAGGCGCTGCAATTCGCGGGCAAGGTGTTTCTTGAGTTGTCTGCGCAAGCCTTGCTGAAGGCATTGCAATCAGGCGTGTTATTGGAGGTCCATTGTGAGCAAAATCATTGAATCCCTGCGCGACGATCTGGCCGCGCTTTATGAAGCGGGCGCGATCGGCAAGGTAACGATGCGCGAGTTCGACGCGATTTGCCCGCCGCCGGTGCGGGACTTCAGCGCCACCGACGTCAAGCATCTGCGCGAAGGGCTCAAGTTCAGCCAGCCGGTGTTCGCACATCATTTGCACACATCGGCCTCCACCGTGCGCAAATGGGAACAAGGCGAAAGCCGACCTGCCGGCCCGGCACTCAAGCTGCTCAACGTCATCGCCGACAAGGGCTTGCAGGCTATTATTTGAAGCAAGGTAATTGGGTGGACTCGCCCAAGCCGAGGCGTCAAAGCGCCACGGTGGCAACCTATAGGTTTAGCCAACGACAGCGAGGACGAGCCCATGAAAGAGTATACGACAGTTCAATCCGCAACCGCCCTGGCGGCGTGCACCGTGATCGCGGTGAACCTGGCCAAGCAAGGCAGGGCGGGGTTTACCCCGCCGCCTTCCCGTCAAGCTATCCCAAATGGCGGGGTAAACCCCGCCATACAAATCCATGCTATCGGCATTTTTAAACCAGTACCCCATTTCCATGACCCCCACCGACATCATCGTCTACCACAACCCCGTATGCGGCACCTCGCGCAAGGTGCTGAGTCTGATTCGTGACGCGGGGATTGAGCCGCATGTCATTGAATATCTCAAGACGCCGCCGGCCCGCGCGCTGCTGGCCCAGCTTATCGAGCGGGCGGGTTTGACGCCGCGCGCGCTGCTGCGCGAGAAAGAAACGCTTTATGCGCAGTTGGGTTTGGGCAACGAGAGCTTGAGCTTGGACGCATTGCTTGATGCGATGCTGGCGCACCCGGTCCTCATCAATCGGCCCTTGGTGGTTTCGCCGTTGGGTGTGAAACTGTGCCGCCCCGCGGAAGCGGTGCTGGATTTGCTGCCGGCGCGGTAAGGCCAAAAGCTGGGATTCCGTTTCACTTCATCCCAGCCTTTTTAAGGATTCGATGTTGCGTATCTTAAAAATCATGAAATGGGTTGCGATTTCCATTGCGGTGGTGCTACTGCTGCTTGCGCTGTTTTGGAAATCCATTCTCAGCTTTATCTTTCACGACCTGCCATTCATGGGAAAGAGCTTTGACAGAGCCATCTGGTTTTCCGCGCTAAATTGCAAGAGTGATAGCGATTGCTCGGAGAAAGAGCTGGCCTGTCTTCGTGGCTCAATGTACCGGGATCTGAAGAAAAACTATTTGCTGGTGGGAAAACCAAAACCAACAATTACCCAACTCATCGGTGAACCTACGCGAACAACCCAAGACAATTGTCTAGATTACGAACTTGGCTATTGTTCAGGCTTGAAGATCGATACGGATTATTTGCGTGTCTGTTTCGATCACAGCGAGAAAATCGCAAACGTTTATCACTGGCAAAGCTAGCCAGCGTAAGGTAGATAAGCTGCGCGGCAGCCCAATCCGCCACACCTCCACGTCCGGGCGACGCGTGCCGCACCCGGTTTGTCACCAATTTGTTTCAAAATCACTCAAAGAAAGTTGTCGATGTTATTTGGTTTTTCCGAAGCACAAATTGCTTGGCTTGGCCTCACGGTTGGTGTGGGCGGCTTGATGCTCTACATGATATTCATCATCGCCCAACTGGCCCGGGAGTCAAAGGCCGGAAAATTCGGCACCTTTGTTTTGTTCCTTGGACTGTCCGTGGGCATGCTGGGTTTCGTTGCCAAGCTGGTCATTGAGTGGGTGGTAGACAAGCGCCTGAATCCGTGACTCGATCAATCATTTGAGTTGTTCATAGCGCTGGCGCGCCAGCGTTACGAACAACAAGGTTCAATCCTCACCGCCGCCGGTACATGCTGGCCGAGGTGCGGGCCAGGCCGGCGCCGTGCAGGCGCGCCAGGGTGTGGCCGGCGTGGGCGTGGGTGATGGCCAGGCCCAGCGCGTCGGCGGCGTCGGGGCCGGGAGCGGCGTGCAGGGTCAGCAGGCGCTGCACCATTGCCTGCATTTGTGCCTTGGCCGCGCGCCCGTGGCCGGCTACGGCGCGCTTGACTTGCAGCGCGGTGTATTCAGCCACCGGTAATTGGCTGGCGACCAGCGCGGTCACGCACGCGCCGCGCGCCTGGCCGAGCAGCAGCGTCGATTGCGGGTTGACGTTGACGAATACGATTTCGATGGCGGCCTGATCGGGCCGGTAGCGCGCGGCCAGTTCGGTGATGCCGTCGAACAGCAGCTTGAGCCGCGCGGGCAGATCGCCCGATGGCACATCGGTGGTGCGGATGACGCCGCTGGCGACGTAGGCCAGGTGCGCGCCGTCGGCGTCGAGCACGCCAAAGCCGGTGCTGCGCAGGCCGGGGTCGATGCCGAGAATCCGCATGGCACGACAGCTTAAGGCAGTTCCGCGCCGCGCATCCGTGCCGCGATGACCGTGGCGCGGTGCGCCAGATAAGGCGAGGCGGGCAGCTGCTCGAAGTAGCGCGGGCGCGGCAGCATGACGGCCAGCCGCGCGGCTTCGGGGGCGGTCAGCAGCGCCGCGCTTTTGTGAAAGTAATGCTGGGCGGCGGCTTCCGCGCCAAACACGCCTGCCCCCCATTCCACGCTGTTGAGGTAAAGCTCCAGGATGCGGCGCTTGGTCAGCAGCGCTTCCAGCGCGTAGGTCAGGATCAGCTCCTGCCCTTTGCGCGGCAGCGTGCGCTCGCCGGAGAGAAACAGGTTCTTGGCCAGTTGCTGGGTGATGGTGGAGCCGCCGCGAATGCGCGGGGCCGACGCCGGCTGGCGTTGGGCGGCGCGGGCCTCGGCTTGTTCGGCGGCCTTGGCGTTACGTTGCCAGGCTTTTTCTATCGCGTCCCAGTCCACGCCGTCGTGGTTGACGAAGCCGTCGTCTTCCGAGGCGATGACGGCGCGCTTGAGGGTATCGGCTATTTTGTCGTAATCACGCCACTGCTGTTGCCAGCGCGCCGCGCCTTGGCCTTGCGCGGTCAGGCGCCGGATTTCGGAGCGCTGAAAGGCCGTCGAGCGCGGGTCGATATACGCCATCAGCGCGATGCGGGCGATGAAATAACCCTCCAGCAGCGCCAGGGCCAGGACAGCGGTGAGCAGCCAGCGCCACGATCCGCGCATGGGCCGCCGCTCCTATGGCGCGCCGCCGGCGCCATGGGCGGACGGCGCGGCGGCGGGGCTGGGAATCAATACGTCGGTTTGCAGCGTGGTTTCCAGCGTTTGTTCGTGGGTGAAGCGAAAACGCGCGGTCACGTCGAACTGATCGGTGTCCTGCCGCATGGCGGGGGTAAAGGGGCCGAACGGCCCGGCCGATTGGGCGATGGCTTCGGCCAGGCGGTCGAGCATCTTGTCGTGTGAACTTTGCAGTATCTGCACGTCGATCACCCGGCCATCGTGGTTGATGAGCAGCCCCATCAGCAGTTCGCCGTAGAGTTTGCGCCCGGCCACTTGAGGAAAGTCCTGGGTGCCGCGCTCCTCGATTTTCTGGCGCATGTTGTCGTAGTAGGCCGCGTAGGTCGATCCCAGCGTGGCCGGGCTGAGCCAGCGTTTGCGCGGGCGCGAATTTTCTTCCTGGATTCGGCGCTCGATGGCCGCTATCTGCTTGGAAAGCTGTTGCCGCAGGTTTTCTTGCGCAATGGCATCGGGGTTATTGGCCTTGCGCCGCGGATCGAGCTTGGGCATGGCCGCCAGCCGCGCCTTGGTCAGCGTGAGCAGTTGCATTTGCTCGCGCTGGAGCTCGTCGATTTGGCGCTGGTTGCGGGTAATCAGCGCATTGCCCGCCACATCCTGGGCGGTGGACGGCAGGGGCGTGCTGACCAGGCGCCGATCGGCGGCATCGCCGCCGCCGGCCAGGTTGACTTGCGCGATGGCTTGCGCTTGGTCGGGTTTGTCATCCGAGCGCGTGTTGACCAGCACCACGTCCAGCATCGTGCTTTGAAACGCACGCTGAAAACCCTCCGGGTTGACAAAGCGCACCGTCAGCACCGCCCCGTGCGCCAACACCGACAGGGCCAGCGCCCACTGCAAAGTAGAAAGCGATTTGAACGAAAGCGGCATGAGGGCGGGCTAATGGGGCTGCCGGTTTTAACCCGGATATTTCGCCGTGGCGGCGTCCAGCGCGCCCAGCAGCGGGATGCCTGGGCGTGCGGCATGCCGCCGCAGTTGCTGGGTGCCCCTGCAAGGCAGGCCGTGCGACCAGGCGCCCACTGCTGGGATGCGCTGGGCGTCGAGTGTTTTTGCTGAGTACAAATTGGATTTGCCATCAAACAAGGCTTTTCCCTCTGAACGGACTGGCAAAAACACAGCCATGGTGAAATATCCGGGTTAACCCGCGGCTGTTGGATTATCGGCCGCGCTGGTGTCTTGCACCGTGTCGCTTTCGGCCACATCAACCGCGATGGCGATGGGGCCGGCGATCGGTTCGGCGGTGTCTTCCTCGTCGGCCGTTGCATCGGCGGCGGGCACCGCATCATCCAGCACCGCCAGCGCCGTGCCGCGCACGTCCAGCGCGATGTCGTCGATTTCGCCCAGCCGCACCTTGACGCGCGCGCCGCGCGTCAGGCTGGCGGCAAAGCCCTGCGCGCCCAGCACCGGCAGTATCAGCGGCAGCGTGTCGGCGCGCGCCAGCCAAACGCTGCCTGCCCCGCCCGGCTGCTCGCGCAGCAGCGTGGCGGTCAGTTCGGTGATGCCGTTTTGGCGCAGATATTGCAGCGTCCAGAACCGCTCCATGCCGGCTTGGTGCGCGTTGTAGGCGGTGTAGGCGGCGTCGAACGCGCCGATGATGGCCAGCAGTTGCGCGTCCTTGGGTTTGAACGGCGCGGCCAGCGCCGCGGCGCTGCCGTGCCGCGCGGCGGCAATGATTTGCCACTGGTTGACCAGATCGACGTAGCGGCGCAGCGGCGAGGTACTCCAGGCATAGCTGGTCACGCCGATGCCGGCGTGCGGCAGCGCCTTGGCGCCCATGCGCACCTTGACGCCCGGCGCCAAACTGGCCTGGCTGCGGTAGATGGCGGGCACGCCCAAGCGCGCCAGCCAGCCGCCCCAGGTGCTGTTGGCCAAAATCATGGCCTCGGCCACGATCAAATCCAGCGGCGCGCCGCGCCGCCGCTCGGTAATGGCGACCTGCTCGGCGCCGCTGGGCGCTTGGCCGTCCTGCGCCGCGTCGCGGATCAGGCGAAAGTTGTAATCGGGCCGGTTAAAGGTTTCCGGTTTGCCGCGCACGGCTTCGCGCCCGCGCTTCAGGTGCCCCGCCAAGCGCCATAAAAATGATAGCTGCGGGCGCAGATTGGTCAAGGCTTCTAGACTGTCATCATTGCCTGGAGCAGCTGGGGCCGCGCCGGACAACCAGTCCTCGGTTACCAGATCGTCCAGCCGGTCGTGCCGCAGGTTGGCCATGATGGACACCCGCTCCAGCCGGGTCTCGTTGGCCTGGATGTCCAAGGAGGCTTCGTCGAGCGTGATGTACAGCGACAGCGCGGGTACGGCCCGGCCTTCGGACAGGGTGTAGCGCTCCACCACGTCATCGGGCAGCATGGTGATCTTGTGGCCGGGCATATAGACGGTGGACAGGCGCGCGCGCGCCACGCGGTCCAGCGCGTCGCCCGGCGCGATGGCCAGCCCCGGCGCGGCGATGTGGATGCCCAATCGCACCGTGCCGCTGCCCAGTCCTTGCAGCGACAGCGCGTCGTCGATTTCGGTGGTTTGCGAATCGTCGATCGAAAATGCCGGCACGCCGGCCAGCGGCAAATCATCGGCCATCTCCGGCGCGGCCGGCAAGGCCGGAAAGTCGGTGCCGCCGGGAAATTGTTCAAACAGAAAACGCTGCCAATGAAATTGATACGGCGAGGCGATCGCGCCGGCGCGTTGCAGCAGCGCCAGCGGGGCCAAGTGGCTGGCGCGGCTGGCCTCCACCACGGCCTTGTATTCGGGGGCGTTTTTGTCGGGCTTGAACAGGATTTTGTAAAGCTGCTCGTGGACCGGCGCGGGGCAGCGGCCTTGCGCCAGCTCATCGGCCCAGGCGGCGATTTGGGCGGCGATTTGCTGCTTTTTCTCGATCGCCGCCAGCGCCTGCGCCACGGTGTCGGCGGGCGCTTTTTTGAAGCGCCCCTTGCCCGCGCGCCGGAAATAATGCGGCGCGCCATGCAGCGCCAGCAGCATCGCCGCCTGCTGCACGATGGCCTGGCCGGATGCGCCGCCGAAATAGTCGGCGCTCAACTCGGCAAAGCCGAACTCGGCCTCCGGCGCGAACTCCCACGCCAGCGGCAAATCGACCTGCGCGGCCAGTTGCGCGGCTTGCTCCAGCAGCGCGGCCGGCCGCGGCTCGGTAAAGCGCAGCAATTGATAGGCGGACTTGATCTTCAGGCGCTTGCCCGAATCCAACTCCACTTGGGCCGACGCCTCGGCCTCCGCGAGAATGCGGCCGGCGGCGAACTTGCCGGCCTCGTCAAACAATAGGTACATGGAGGAAGTGATTCTCCCACGGGCCGAGCCCGGATAATCTGCTCTCCTGCAATAGTTGCTCGACGCACCCAGCACCCTATGTTTACCGTCATCAATCCCCTCCCCCTTTGGCGGCGGCAGTTGTTGCCGCTGGTGCTGGGACTGGACTGGTGGCTGATTGCCGCCGTGGCCTGGCTGTGCGGGCTGGGGCTGGTGGTGTTGTATTCGTCCGGCTACGGTCAAGGCACGCGCTTTGCCGACCAGGCGCGCAACATGGCGCTGGCCGCCGGCTTGATGCTGGCGGTGGCGCAGGTGCCGCCCCGGCGTTTGATGACCCTGGCCGCGCCCGCCTATGCGCTGGGCATGGCGCTGCTGGTTGCGGTGGCGCTGTTTGGCATTACCAAGAAAGGGGCGACCCGCTGGATTAATTTGGGCGTGGTGGTGCAACCGAGCGAACTGCTCAAAATCGCCACGCCCTTGATGCTGGCCTGGTGGTTCCAGCGCCGCGACACCCAGACCGGGCGGATCCGGGCGCTGGACTTTATCGTCGCTTTCGGTTTGCTGGCGCTGCCGGTGGTTTTCATCATGAAGCAGCCCGATTTGGGCACCGCGCTGCTGGTACTGGCGGCGGGCCTGACGGTGATTTTTTTCGCTGGCCTGCCGTGGAAGCTGACCCTGCCGCCGGTGCTGCTGGCGGTCGCGGCGGCGGGTTTGTTCGTCATATTTTCCGACCGCCTGTGCGCCGACGGGGTACGCTGGCCGATCCTGCATGGTTTTCAGCAGCAGCGCCTATGCACCTTGCTCGACCCGTCGCGCGACCCGCTGGGCACGGGTTTTCACATCCTGCAAGGCATGATCGCCATCGGCTCCGGCGGCTTGTGGGGCAAGGGCTTCATGCAGGGTACGCAAACGCACCTGGAGTTTGTCCCTGAACGCACCACCGACTTCATCTTTGCCGCCTACGGCGAGGAATTCGGCTTGGTCGGCAATCTGGTGCTGATCGCCGGTTTCGTGTTTTTGATCGGCCGCGCGCTGTTCATCGCGGCGGATGCGCCGACGCTGTTCACGCGCCTGCTGGCCGTCAGTTTGACCACCATATTTTTCGCCTATGCCTTCGTCAACATGGGCATGGTCAGCGGCATCCTGCCCGTGGTCGGCGTGCCGCTGCCCTTTATCAGCTACGGCGGCACGGCAATGGTCACGCTGGGGCTGGCCATCGGCATTTTGCTGGGCATCTCCAAAACGCGGCGGCTGATGCCGGCTTGATTGAGTGTTGAGCGTTGCGCGTCAGCCCGATACTTCACGCCAAACGCTCAACGCCGAACGCAAAACTATTGCATATGACCGCATCATCCACCGCCGGCCAACTCATCGCAGCCGCCCGCGCGCTGTGCGAGGCGCTGGCTCCGCTGACTTTCGCCGCCCCGGTCAGCCACGTCTACAACCCGCTCGAATACGCCTGGGCGCCGCACGAGCAATACCTGCGGCGCTACGGCAACACCGCCAAGCGGGTGGTTTTTCTGGGCATGAATCCCGGTCCTTTCGGCATGGTGCAAACCGGCGTGCCGTTTGGCGATGTCGGCATGGTGCGCGACTGGCTGGGTATCCAGGCACCGGTACAGCAGCCGGCGCGAAGCAACCCCAAGCGCCCGATCGAAGGCTTTGCCTGCCGCCGCTCCGAGGTCAGCGGCTCCCGCCTGTGGGGCCTGCTGCGCCAGCGTTCCGGCGGCGCCGCGGCGGCGTTGGCCGATACCTTTGTCGTCAACTACTGCCCGCTGGCTTTCTTTGACCAGGGCCGCAACCTCACCCCCGACAAACTGCCCGCGCCGGAAACCGCGCCGCTATACGCCGCGTGCGACGAGCACCTGCGCCAGGTCGTCGCCGCGCTGCGCCCGCACTGGCTGATCGGCGTCGGCGCCTTCGCCCAAGCGCGCGCGATCAGCGCGCTGGCCGGGCACCAACCGCGGCATCCGGCAACCGGGCCGGAACTCCAGATTGCCCGCGTCCTCCACCCCAGCCCCGCCAGCCCCGCGGCCAACCGCGGCTGGGCCGAAGCGGCCACCGCGCAATTGCGCACGGCTGGGGTTTGGATGTAGGGCCTGTTTACACCCGCACCTGCGATTGTTTTTTTTCCCAGCTCGACTTGCAAGCCACGCAATGCTCGGTCATCGGTTCGGCCTTCAGGCGCGCGAAGGCGATCGGCTCGCCGCACGCCTTGCAGGTACCGTACTCCTCGCGCGTCATGGATTCGAGCGCGCGCTCGATGCGCGCGATTTCCTCGCGATCCAGGGCGGTGCGCGTGCCTTCGATCTCGCGCGTCTGGTTGGCGATGCGCCGGCTTTCGTCTTGCGACACGCTGCCTGCATTGACTTCCGGCGGCGCCAGATTGGCCTGGTTCTGCTCCACTTGCTGGACCAGTTCTTGCTTGCGCGCCAACAGCAGAGCCTTCAGCTCGGCCTGCTGGGCGGATGTCAAAGCGGGGGTCATATCGGTCAACTCCTGTATCCTCAAAAGTAACGGTATGCGAGCGCACGATGCGCCTAACCCGCAGAATACCATCCCTATGACTATCCCGGATTCCGCCCGCTGCCCGCTGTGCGGCCAACCCAACAATTGCGCCATGGAAATTGCCAAGGCCACAGGTCAACCGCAAGCGCCGTGCTGGTGCGCGCAAGTGCGCATCGACCCCGCCGCGCTCGCGGCATTGCCGCCGCCAGCCTGGGGACGCGCCTGCCTGTGCCGCGCCTGCGCCACCTCATCGCATCGGCCCCAGACCCAGTAAACCGCCATGTGCCAACTGCTCGGAATGAACTGCAACACGCCGACCGACGTAACCTTCTCGTTCGCCGGTTTTGCCCAACGCGGCGGGCGCACCGACGGCCATGCCGACGGCTGGGGCATCGCTTTTTTTGAAGGGCGCGGCGCGCGCGTGTTCATCGACACGCAGGCGGCCTGCGATTCACCGGTGGCCGAGCTGATCCGCTGCTATCCAATTAAGAGCAAGAACGTCATCTCGCACATCCGCAAGGCCACCATAGGCGCCGTCACCCTGGAAAACTGCCACCCCTTCGTGCGCGAGCTGTGGGGCCGCTACTGGGTATTCGCGCACAACGGCGACCTGCACGATTACGCGCCCGCGCTGCACGGCCCCTTCAAACCCGTGGGAGATACCGACAGCGAGCGCGCCTTTTGCTGGCTGCTGCAAGAATTGAGCCGGGCACACGCGCAAACGCCGCCGCTGGCCGAACTCACCCGCACCCTGGCCGAACTGGTGCCGCAAGTGGCGCGCTTTGGCACCTTCAACATGCTGCTCTCGCACGGCGGCGCGCTATGGGCGCACGCCAGCACCAAACTGTGCTACGTGGTGCGCCAGCACCCGTTCACGCGCGCGCACCTGGCCGACGAAGACCTGACCGTCGATTTTGCCGAACACACCACCCCCACCGACCGCGTCGCCGTAATCGCCACCACCCCCCTAACCACCGACGAGCCGTGGACGCCTTTTGCGCCGGGGGAGTTGAAGGTGTTTGTGGATGGGGCGGTGCTGGCGCGGTGAGTCCGTATAGAGGGGCAGACATGGAATTTAAGTTGATTCACACCAAGAAGGATTACCTGGCAGCGCTGGCCGAGATTGATCGCCTGTGGGATGCTCCCGCCAAGTCGCCAGAGTCTGAGCAACTGGACGTATTAGCTTTGCTGATCGAACAATATGAACGTACGTATTTTCCAATCGCCGACCCTGATCCGATCGAGTTTTTGGAGCATGTCATGGAAGTGCGTAGTCTGACCCGCAAGGACTTGGAGCCTTACATCGGGCCTCGGGGCAGAGTATCAGAAGTTCTCAATCGTGTCCGTCCGCTAACGCTGGAAATAATTCGCAGGTTGGCCGATGGCTTAAAACTACCCAGCGAGGTGTTGATTCGTCCCTACCCTCTGAAGCAAGCTACTGAGAATTTGGCGGTCGCGTGAGGTGTGCTGGATTTCAACCCAGCAGCTTGGACATCCGCCTTCATCCGTAAAATTTAGGTTTTCTTAAACGAAAATATCCCCATCGTTCAGAGGGAAATTTGACAAATGCGGCGCGTTATGCGACATTTCTTCACTCAAGACATGTCGTCTAAATGTAGTTAGACTTATTCCATCATCACAGTAAGGAATCGCACCATGAATGAACCCACACAATCCCCGAATAAACGCAAACGGCAGCGCGGCATATTCCTGCCCATCGCTCTGATCGTCGTGGGTGTCGTGTTGCTGGCGCTCAAATCGAATCTAGTGGCCCGCGAGTTGATTAATCAGTGGTGGCCATTGGCACTTGTAGTCATGGGCATCTGGCTAGCCGCTGTGCGGGCAAAAAGGTAGCTTTATACTTTATTGCCATTTTAGGCTGGGTACTTCTCATATGTTTTGGCATAATCTTTCGCTCAACCCGGACGGCTTGGCCGCCGGTTAATCCGGGCCTTAGGCTATCCCATACCTACCGACGTTAAACCCTACAAATATGCGCCTCACCACCATTTTTAAAGCTGCTCTTGTGGTGGTCGGTCTTATTGTCATCGTGCTTGCCGCCGCGATTGCCTTTGGTGGCCCAAGTTCGCCCAAGCCCATGGCAAGCATCAACGATCCGTTTAAATCCGTAGACTTCTCGGATCTGCCGCCACTACTTCGGTACAAGGCCCGAGACGGTGCCGAACTTGCTTATCGCAAATACACGCCACAAGGCGGCACACTCAGAGGAAGCGTGGTTCTCGTTCATGGCTCGTCCGCAAGAAGTGACAGCATGCACGCGCTTGCCAAAGCCTTGGCCTACGCAGGCTACGCGGCCTACGCATTAGATATCCGTGGTCATGGTTCCTCCGGCCCAAAAGGTACTATTGCCTATGTCGGCCAACTCGAAGACGATCTGGAGTCATTTGTCAACACGGTGCCACTGGCAAAGCCGGCCACACTCGCCGGCTTCTCCTCTGGCGGTGGTTTTGCTCTGCGCTTTGCCGGAAGTACCCGGCAAGACCTTTTCCAGAACTATTTGCTGCTTTCGCCGTTCCTCAGCCCGCAAGCCCCAAACTATCGACCCGACAGTGGAGGTTGGGTCCATGTCGGTATCCCGCGCATCATAGCTCTCACTTTTTTGAATCGCCTCGGCGTTCGGATTTTTAACGATCTGCCAGTCAGCAGCTTTGCGCTCGATGAGAAAGCGAAAACTTTTCTCACCTCAAGCTATTCATTTTCCTTAGCCGCCAACTTTAAACCCTTGCAGGATTACGAGGCGAATATCAGGGCAGTTCACCAGCCGGTAAAAGTGGTCGCGGGCGCAAGCGACCAGGTCTTTGCAACGGACAAACTTGAGGACATCATTCGCAAGCAAGGCCAATCTTGGTCAGTTACCTTGCTGCCTGGCGTGGATCATATCCCACTCACGCTTGATCCTGCCGCCATCAGCGTAATCGTCGCAACGGTAGAGGCAATGCCAAAGAGTGGAGTCTAACCCGCCGTTGTGCCTGACATTGCATTCATTCCGGACGGCTTCGGCGCCGCTTAACTTGGGCCTTAGGCGTTCCCCATGGTCAACATTTGGCAGTTGATGGAGTGAATCATGAAAAATGAATTTAATTTTTCGATACTACCCTCCGGAGTGTTATCGGCCGCAGCGCTCCATTGTGGTTATTCCACGTTTTTGAGTTTTGCTAATTACATTAAAACATTGCCTTATCGTCGAGTGTCGAATGATAATAATCCTCTGGCTGTACTAGATGAACAATGCGGAACATGCAGTGCCAAACATAAATTACTCGCAGCTTTAGCGCATGAGTGTGGGCATTTTGAGGTAAATTTAACAGTCGGTATCTACTGGATGAGTGAACAAAATACCCCAGGCGTAAACGCGGCACTTCAGGGAACAGGAATTCATGCCGTGCCTGAAGCACACTGCTATTTAACAATTAACGGTATTAGGCATGATTTTACTGGATTAAATCAAGGAACTTCATCGCCTTTTGATGCGCTGTTATCTGAACATCAAGTGCTCCCAAAAAAATTATCCTTGATGAAAACCGATTTACATAAACAAGAAATTGCAACATGGTCGAAGAAAATTGGTTTGTCACCAAATGAGGGTTGGGCAGTACGAGAAGCCTGTATCGCAGCACTGGCAGCACGGTAGCCCGGATAAGCGAAGCGCAATCCGGGAAAAGTTTTATCCGATACGCAGCATTGCCGATATTGAGTTTATAATTGACTTATCAATGTTGATAAAAAATCATTGCATTCATTCAGCGACGTTCACGCCGGAAAGTTTGAATTCCTGGATTGCGCTTCGCTTATCCAGGCTACGCTTGCTATCATCACCATGCACATCCGCCATCTCCACGAATCCGAATTGCCTGAGCTTCTGAAGCTCCTTCAAGCAAAGGCCGAGTTCGACGGTTGCCCTGAATCTCTAGCCGCCACCGTTGAGTCGCTGCGTCAAGCACTTTTTTCAGCCCAGCCCCTCGCATACGCCATCGTTGCCGAAATTGACGGCCAGCTCGTTGGAATGGCTACGTACTACGCTATTTTTTCGAGCTTTATCGCTAAGCCAGGATTATGGCTGGATGATCTCTTCATCTACCCAGAATTTCGTAATCGTAAAATCGGTCAAGCCCTTATGAAGCGGTTGTCTCTCATAGCTAAAGAAGCTGGTTGTGGCCGGATTGATTGGCATGTTTCAAACCTAAATGCGCGTGGCCAGAATTTCTATCGCCGCATGGGTGCAACCATCTCTGATCAATCACGTCTTGTTCGTCTTACAGAAGATCGTATTCATGCCCTTGCCGATGGTAATCTGTAGTACCTAACATTGCATTCAAACATCGTGCCGTCAATCCTCGAATCAGAACTCAAGCGCATTGCGCGCCGGACGCCGTGGTTTATGAGGGCGCTGCGCGCAGGCGCCAGCGTCGGTGAAGCGTCTTGGTGCATTGGAGCAGGCGCGGTGCGCAACATGGTCTGGGATCATCTTCATGCCTTCAGCACGCCTTCATCACTGCGCGATATCGATTTCGCGTACTTCAACCCAATCGACATGGATGCGGGTGCCCAAGAGCGTGTTCAAGCCCAGCTGCAAGCGGCCTTGCCCGGCGCGCCTTGGGAGGCGATCAATCAAGCCACCGTTCATCTATGGTTTGAGCAGCACTTTGGTCATGCCGTGGCGCCGCTACGTTCTTTGCATGAAGCGGTCGCCTCATGGCCGGAGTACGCAACGTCCATCGCGCTCACGTTGAGCTCGGATGGCGAACTCCAAGTCATCGCCCCGCATGGGCTGACCGACCTTTTCTCCATGCGCGTGCGCAGAAACCCGGCTCGTGTAAGCGTAGAAACGTATCGCCAGCGCATAGAGGACAAGCGCTACACTGAACGCTGGCCGAAGGTTACTGTTGTTGGTGTTTAACATTGTGCTCAACCCGGACGGTTTCGCCTGGACGTTAGCAAGGTAGCCCGGATAAACGAAGCGCAATCCGGGAAAAGTTTTATCCGATACGCAGCATCGCCGATTTGAGTTTATAATTGACATTTCAAGATAAAAATGAAAAATCATTGCATTCATTCAGCTACGCTGCACGTCGGAAGGTTTGATTCTAATTCGCGTTAGAAACCGAATTAATGATCCATAGTTAGAGAATTTTTCTTTCAAGTGTTTACATCCAACACGACACAGTCGTCATTCTGCGCGGAGCGAAGCGTGTCATCCTGCGCGAAGTCGCAGGACGCTGCAATCCAGACA
>Ga0209628_10001470_pt1 | contig 15304 bp, 12 predicted proteins | sample TergutCu122P4_FD_187285 | JGI IMG/M metagenome (GOLD analysis project Ga0209628, IMG submission 187285) | Cubitermes ugandensis P4 segment gut microbial communities from Kakamega Forest, Kenya - Cu122 P4 (SPAdes) (version 2) | ecosystem: Host-associated > Arthropoda: Insects > Digestive system...
AAACAGTTGGCTTCGTTTTGCATTTTAATAAAATTGCGAAGTGCGCCGAAATAGTTGCCTAAGTGCAAAAAACCGGTGGGGCGTATGCCGCTGACTACAGTTTCCATAGCGTTAAATATTAGGGTTTTATATTAAGTTAAAAAAATATCACGATGCATCATTAAAGCATTTTCTTTGTGAATAAACAAAATGTCTGTTGTGTCTTCCGGAAGCAGAGGACGTAGTTTTCGATTTTCCAACACAAAAGCCAGATAACCCATTTCAATCATTATATCTTTTATTTTCAAGCGATTATCTCCTCCTGTTTCTATCAAAATCGTGGGATAAAACTTTGTGATTATCTTTTTAATTTCCGGAATTATCACCATTTCATAACCTTCCACATCGCATTTAATAAAGTCTAATTGGGTAATATTTTCAAAAAGTTCACTTCCTTTTCGCATCTCAGCTTGAAATACAATTTCAGGATTTTCAACGGCTTCCGGATTATTGGAAAAATCCATAACAAAGTGAGAACCGGAGGCAACAAATCCTCTACTTTTCAAAGTGTCGTTTCCCAATTGTATAGTTTTGTTTTCTTGCCCTAATGCAAACGGCAATATTTCAACCCAAGGATATTTTTTAGTGTTTTTCTTTAACACATTTCTAACAGGCTCCACCGGTTCGATAGCATAAACTCTACCGGTTTTTCCAACCCAACGCGCAAAAAGACGTGAATAATAACCCAAATTTGCGCCAATATCAATCACTGCATCACCTTTTTTGATAATTTTTTTCAAGAAAACCGGATATTGAAATGTTGGATTATTTTTCAAGATTCCAATACTATAAGAAAAAAAATACAAGCAACTTAACGTATTTAAATATTGCTCAAAAGAGAGGTTTTTATATAGAAATCGTCTCATTGTTTTTCCGAAGTTCATTTGAATAATATTTTGATGGCAAATGTATTTTTTTTTTTAATATTTTTATCTTCGCCGAAAATTTTGGTACAAAAATCAACACATGTAATTTATATTGATGAGTAAAACTATAATACATTAATTTATATGAAAATACAATTTATCGGCGCATCCGGCGGAGAGGTTACCGGCAGTAAGTTTTTACTAACCACCCAAGAAAATCAAAAAATCTTGATTGATTGCGGCATGTATCAAGGTAAAGGATTGGAAACCGACGCTCTGAACCGCGATTTAGGTTTTGACCCCACTGATATTGATTTTGTGATTCTTTCGCATGCCCACATTGACCATTCGGGATTAATTCCTTATATCCATAAAAACGGATTTAAAGGAAAGGTATTTTGTACGCCGGCCACCCGTGATTTGTGCGCCATTATGCTCCCCGATTCCGGAAAAATTCAGGAATCGGATACTGTGCAATTTAATAAAAAACGTGCACTACAAAAATTGCCGCCGGTGGAACCGCTTTATACCATGCAAGATGCGGCATCAGCAATGGGACATTTCATCAGCATTCCTTATCATCTCAATTTCTCCATTACACCCACTTTTTCGTTCCAATTTTATAACTCCGGACATATTCTTGGCGGCGCCTCCGTCTTCATTTCCTTTGTTGAAAATAATGAAACAAACACTCTGCTTTACACCAGCGATGTGGGGCGCTACAATAAGCGTATTTTGCCCGACCCCTGCGTGTTGCCCCAAGCCGACTACATTCTATGTGAGTCCACGTATGGAAACCGCTTGCACGAATCGGTGGAGAATGCCGAACAGGAACTGATGCTCGTAGTGCTGGATGCCTGCGCCAAAAGAAAAGGCAAACTCATTATCCCCGCCTTTGCCATTGGCAGAGTGCAGGAGATTGTGTATGCGCTGCATCGCTTGAAAAATGAAGGTAATTTACCCTCTATTGATATTTTTGTGGATAGTCCGCTGGCGGTTTCTGCCACCGGTATTTTTAGGTTGCATTCGGAAAGTTTTAATGAAGAGATGCAACAGTTTATTCTTTCAAATTCCGACCCGTTCGGATTTGATAATTTGCACTATGTGAGAACGATTGAAGATTCAAAACGGTTAAATACCTACAACCGCCCCTGCATTATTATTTCTGCATCGGGGATGATGGAGGCGGGGCGGGTGAAGCACCATTTAGCAAATAATATTGACAACCCGCGCACTACTATACTTTCTATCGGCTATTGTGCGCCCACCACATTGGGAGCTAAAATTATGCGCGGCGATAAAGAGGTCTCTATTTTCGGCGTTAAATATAAGGTACGGGCAAAGTTAGAAAACATTCAATCCTATTCCGGACATGCAGATTATCTTGAGTTGCAACAGTACCTTAGCACACAAATCCCCGATAAAGTACGAAAGTTTTTTGTGATTCACGGGGAAGATGAAGCACGGGAATCGTTTGCCAAAATGATGACTGAAAAAGGTTTTCAAAATGTTGTCATTCCAAGATTTAAGGAGGAGTTTGAAATAAATGAGAGCATTTAAACAGTAGAGCCTAAAATTATAAACCAAATAAGTCGTAATATATTGTTATAATTTTATCGTTCAAATATTTGTAATAATCGTTAATTTTTTTTGCGTTCCAAACTGTTGCGTTCCATTCGGTGATTTTTTTATAAGTTTCTTCAAAAATTTCTTTTTCGAAGGGTTGCAATTTTTGGATTATTCCATCGCCGTTTTCATTGTAGAGTAAAGAAAAATTCATGTATTTGTTGCCGCTTCCGCGTTTTATCGGAAAAACTTTATGTTTAAGTGCTACAACTTTATCGCAGAGTGGCGCATTGTCGTTTTCGGAGGTTTTTATCGTTATTGCCGGCAGTTTTTCGCCTCCTGCCACCCACAATGGAATAACTACTGCACACGGCGGAAAACCAAGGACTGTCCACATTGTTGTGCGTTCTGCAGGCTCGCCTTTAATAACTCCTTGAAACACAATAGAAGCCGACGAGCTATTGCGTGGAATATAATCCTGATCAATAGTAAATGTTGGATGTTGTTTTTGCAAGTCAATCTCTAAAAGCGAATGATAATAAGAACGCGATGCAGACGATATGAGCCATTCGGGAGTAAATTTTTGAGATGGATGATTTTCAAATAAATATTTTGCATTTTCATAGCGAATATAGCCTATTCCTTCGTCCTCGTGACCCGAATACGAATAATTTGTACGAATTAAATAATGGTTTGGGGCAATTTCGGGGTCATTGACATCATATTTTTTGTATGTAAAATTATTCGCTTCGTAATAGGCGGCTCCACCGTTGGCATCCATTACTCCAAAATTTGCTTCCACTCCCATGGGTTTTGCAATTGTATCAAGAAAATGCTCGAAATCTTCAACAGTAGCACAACATTCAAGTGCCATTCTCATAATTATTCCTTCGCGGTCTTTAAGTGTTGTATCATCGTCTTTATTTTTCAAATTGTACGATGCGGTGTTCATAATACAAAATCCTGCGCTGTTTGTACCGGCCCATACCTCAGAATTATTGGCGTCGTCACTATTTGTTAAACCAATGTACGAATATTTTGAACCTTGCGCAAAAAAAATTCTGTTATTTTCAACTCCTGTGTCGCGATGTTTCCACATCAGCAGGCGCCCGTCGGACGTTGCTTTACCTGTAATAATTGCCGATGTACAGCCCATCGATTTTTGGCTAAAGACCAAAATTATAACTACTATAAATGTTACTATTTTTTTCATGCTGCAAAATTAACATAAATTGTTTTCCTGCTAAAATATATCTTTGCCAACAAAATTCAAAATATGAAATACTACGAAATTCAAGCCACATTTCTCGAAGTTTTCCCATGGAAAGAGATTTTTATTTCTCTTTTGGCAGATGCAGGCTGCGATAGTTTTACCGATGGCGAAACAGAAGAAATTCTCTTAGCTTATATCACTGAAAATGATTACAATGAAGAAAACATTAAGTCACTTTTCGAGCAATATCAATCACAAACCCACATTCAATATTTCATTAACGAAGTGGAGCAACAAAATTGGAACGCCATTTGGGAATCGAATTACGAACCGGTAATGATTGCTGATAAGTGCTTCATCCGTGCGCCTTTTCACGAAAAAAATCCCCATGCCGAGTATGAAATTGTGATTGAACCGAAAATGTCGTTTGGCACTGCCCACCACGAAACCACCTCATTAATGATTGAATTTTTATTGGAAGAAGATTTGCAAAACAAAAGTGTGTTGGATATGGGCGCCGGTACCGGAATTTTGGCCATTTTATCGCATTTACGAGGCGCCCATCCCGTAATCGCCATCGACAACGATGAATGGGCTTATTTGAACAACATGGAAAACAACACCCGAAACCATGCCGAAGCGATACAAGTAAAATTAGGAGATTCTTCCTTACTTACTGAAAATGAAAAATACGACATTGTCATCGCAAATATTAATCGCAATATTTTATTGAACGATTTACCTGCTTTTGTAAATGTGTTAAATAAAAACGGCGTAATTTTCTTAAGCGGCTTTTACATTGGAGAAGATTTAGAAATGATTACAAAAAAATGCAATGATTTAGGACTGAGATTTATTGCCGCAAAAGAAAAAAACAACTGGTGCGCCACAAAATTTAATCTATGAAAATCCGTTTAGCAGAAGATTAAAACCTTTTTATACCTAAATATTAAACTTAAAATTTATATGACTGATTACAACTTAAAATTTAAAGTCGCCGATATGAGTTTGGCAGACTGGGGCAGAAAAGAAATAGAAATCGCGGAAAAAGAGATGCCGGGGTTGATGGCGCTTCGCGAAAAGTATGGCAACAACAAGCCGCTGAAAGGTGCCCGCATTACCGGCTCGTTGCACATGACCGTTCAAACTGCTGTATTAATTGAAACACTTACCCACCTGGGCGCAGATGTGCGCTGGTGCAGTTGTAATATTTTCTCCACGCAAGACCACGCCGCCGCTGCCGTTGCTGCAAAAGGCGTTTCCGTGTTTGCATGGAAAGGCGAAACGTTGGAAGAATATTGGTGGTGCACCAATCAGGCATTGGCGTTTTCGGAAGGAAAAGGTCCGAACTTAATCGTGGACGACGGCGGCGATGCTACTTTATTGATTCATTTGGGGTACAAAGCTGAAAATGATGCTTCTGTGCTGAACAAAAAACCGGAATCCACAGAAGAAGCGGTGGTGCTGAAAACTGCTAAACAGATTTTGGAAGAAACCCCGCAACGCTGGCACAACATGGTAAAAGAACTTCGCGGTGTATCGGAAGAAACCACCACCGGCGTACATCGTTTGCATCAAATGATGGAAGCGGGTGAACTGCTTATTCCCGCCATTAATGTAAACGACTCGGTTACCAAATCGAAATTCGACAACAAATACGGCTGCCGCGAATCACTGGCAGACGGCATTAAACGCGCCACCGATGTGATGATTGCCGGAAAAGTAGTGGTGGTGTGCGGCTACGGCGACGTGGGCAAAGGCTGTGCACAATCCATGAAATCGTACGGTGCAAGAGTTATCGTTACCGAAATTGACCCCATCTGCGCACTTCAAGCCGCTATGGAAGGTTTTGAAGTGAAAACTGTGGAAGATTCTTTGGATGAGGGAAATATCTATGTAACCACCACCGGAAATAAAGATGTGATTACTACCGACCACATGCTGAAGATGAAAGACCAAGCGATTGTGTGTAACATCGGGCACTTTGACAACGAAATTCAGGTGGAAGCCTTTGAAAAACTGCCGAATATTAAGAAACACAATGTAAAACCCCAAGTGGATGAGTATATTTTTCCCGATGGAAAATCTATTTTTATTTTAGCGGAAGGACGTTTGGTGAATCTAGGCTGCGCCACCGGACACCCCAGTTTTGTGATGAGCAACTCCTTTACCAACCAAACTATGGCGCAGTTGGAATTATGGCAAAACAAATACGAAATAGGCGTATATAATCTGCCCAAACATTTAGACGAAGAGGTTGCCCGTTTGCATTTGGAAAAAATCGGTGTAAAACTAACGAAGCTCACTCAGGAACAAGCGGATTACATTGGCGTTCCGGTTGAGGGACCGTATAAGCCGGAGCAATATAGGTATTAGATATAGAGTTTAAAAGAGGCTGTCTTAAAAATATCACAGCCTCTTTTTTGCAAAATAATTTGATTATTATGTTTTTTTCAGATGAATATTTCATGAATATAGCGCTTCGTGAAGCAGAAGTAGCCTTTGAAAAAGGAGAAATTCCCGTAGGTGCAGTCATTGTGTTAAACAATACTCTCATCGCCAAAGCGCATAATTTAACGCAAACATTAAACGATGTTACTGCGCATGCCGAAATGCAGGCACTAACCGCCGCTTCCCACCACTTGGGTACAAAATATTTGATTGATTGCGTTCTATATGTAACTTTAGAACCTTGTGTGATGTGTGCCGGAGCACTGTATTGGTCGCAAATCGGAAAAGTTGTTTACGGTGCACCAGACCCCAAAAGAGGTTATTCCTTGGTAAATGCTCCGTTATTACATCCAAAAACGGAAGTAGCGAAAGGAGTGATGGCAAAGGAGAGCAAAGCCTTATTGGAAGAGTTTTTTAAAGCACGCAGATAACACAGAATGTAAAAAAAAATATTTATACATTATCATCGTGATTTATGCAAAAAGAACATTTTTTCTATATTTTTGTCCACTTAGTAACCTAATTTATAATTAATTGAAAAACAATGATAAAGATTACATTACCCGACGGTTCGATTAAAGAATTTGAAAAAGGAACAACTCCTTATCAAATAGCCCTTTCCATTAGCGAAGGTTTAGCGCGTAACGTGCTCGCGGCCAAGGTAAATAATGATATTGTAGCCCTTGATTCCCCTTTAGCAAACGATGCGCATCTTACCTTGCTTACATGGAACGATACGGAAGGAAAAGCTGTGTTTTGGCACTCCTCAGCGCATTTGCTGGCTGCTGCTGTAGAACAATTATATCCGGGCGTAAAATTCGGAATTGGTCCTGATATTGAAAATGGATTCTACTACGATATTGATTTTATGGATTATCCTATCTCTTCGGATGATTTTCCAACCATTGAAGCCAAAATGTTGGAAATTGCTCAGGCACGCCCAAAATTTGCACGTAACGATATTTCGAAAAATAATGCAAGAGCTCTGTTCGTTAAAAAAAATAATGAATATAAAGTTGAATTGATTGAAAATCTTGAAGATGGTACAATAAATTTGTATCAATTAGGAGACTTTGTAGATTTATGCAGAGGCCCACATTTATTTGATACTGCAAATATTAAAGCCATAAAATTGTTGAATACCGCCGGTGCTTATTGGCGCGGCGATGAAAAACGCAAACAACTAACCCGTATCTATGGCATCTCATTTCCCAAGAAAAAAGAATTGGACGACTATTTGTTGATGTTGGAAGAAGCAAAGAAACGCGACCATAGAAAGTTAGGTAAAGAATTAGAGTTATTTGCTTTTTCGCAAGCTGTGGGACAGGGACTTCCGATTTGGCTTTCAAAAGGCGCTGAACTGCGCGAACGGTTGGAACAATTCTTGAAAAAAGTACAAAAAAAGTATGGCTATCAGCAAATTATTTGTCCGCATATAGGGAATGTGGAACTGTACCAAACTTCAGGGCACTATCAAAAATATGGAGTGGATTCTTTCCGTCCCATCACTACCCCGCAAGAAGGAGAAGCGTTTTTCTTAAAACCGATGAACTGCCCCCACCACTGTGAAGTATATGCCATGAAACCACACTCTTACAGAGAGCTACCGTTGCGCTACGCCGAATTTGGAACGGTGTATCGCTACGAGCAAAGTGGAGAATTGCATGGTTTGACCCGCGTGCGCGGCTTTACACAAGATGATGCACATATTTTTTGCACCCCCGACCAATTGAAAGAGGAATTTTGCAAAGTAATTGATATCATACTCTATATTTTTAAAGTATTAAAATTTGAAAACTATACAGCGCAAATTTCACTCCGCGACCCGGATGACCATGAAAAATATATCGGTTCGGATGTCAATTGGGAAAAAGCGGAACGAGCCATTATAGAAGCTGCTCAAGAAAAAGGTTTACAAACTATTACAGAAATCGGAGAAGCCGCTTTCTATGGTCCTAAGTTAGATTTTATGGTAAAAGATGCCATTGGTAGAAAATGGCAATTGGGTACGGTGCAGGTGGATTACAACTTGCCGGAACGCTTTAATTTGGAATATATTGATGCTAACCAGCAAAAGCAACGTCCCATTATGATTCACCGCGCACCGTTTGGTTCTATGGAACGTTTTGTGGCAGTGTTGTTAGAGCATACCGCCGGTAATTTCCCACTTTGGCTCACCCCCGAGCAAGCCATTATCCTTCCTATCTCCGATAAATATTTGGATTATGCATACGAACTGAAAAATAAACTAGAAGAATCCAACATTCGTGTGCAGATTGATGAACGTAGCGAAAAAGCCGGTAAAAAAATTCGTGATGCAGAAATAAAAAAAATACCATATATGATTATTATAGGAGAAAAAGAAGAAACTGAAAAAACGATTTCTGTGCGCGAACACAAAGTGGGCGACATGGGCACCATGACACGGCATGATTTTGTGGCTATGGTAAACGAAAAAATTAAGGAAGAGTTGGCATAGCCTAAAAAAAGAAAGAAAATAAATTGAAACAGAAAAAAGTTATTTTTGCACTTTAAAAATTAAGCCCATTATGCGTATGAGATACCGCTTTATTATTTTCTTGCTGCTTCCTTTTTATACGCTTACTGCTCAGGAAGACCCACGATTTACTCTACTTCCATGGCTACAACCTTTCTTTAATCCGGGTGCTATGGGAGAAAAAGAGAACCACCTTAATTTTATCGGAGTTTTACGGCAACATACATTCTTAATGCATGATGATATTGATGAAAATAACTCAAATATAAATGACCAAAACGGTAATAACCAAAAGAAACCTAATGGTAATAACCAAAAACCTAAAGGAACTCCGACTAATGGAGAGCAAATTTTTTTAAATATAGATTCCTATATCAAACAAATAAGAGGCGCAGTAGGTGTAGCATTCCTTAAAGATAAAAATGGTTATCTTGATAACATAGGTTTTAGATTAGGATATGCTGCAAAACTCCGTATTCGCGGAGGAAAACTGGGTATTGGAATACAATTTGGTTTCTTAAATATGAAACCACCAACTGTTAAACTTAACCCTAATGAGGAGTCAGACAACACTCTTAACACACTTGGGCAATCGGGAGCTTCTGTTTTGGATTTTGATATGAACGTTGGGTTACATTATAAAGCTCCTACTTGGCATGCCGGCGTTTCCTGCACGCGACTGCTTGGCGGAGGTAAGGTTCGACTTTCGGGCGAAAAAAATGTGTTTAACGATATTCCACCGCAACTTTATATTACCGGAGGTTATATTTGGGACTTAAATACTGCAATGCCTTGGTCTATTGAACCCAATGTGTTAATAAGAACCAATTTTGCTACATGGACGTTGGATGTGATGGCTGTGGCAAGATATAACGGCATATTATGGTTCGGACTTTCGTACCAACATAATTGGGCGATTGCCGCACTTTTTGGAGCAGTGCCTTTCTATAATGGTACAAACAACTATTTGAAAGGATTAGAATTGGGATTTGCATACAGTTTTCAAACTACAAAATTGGCTTACAGACAAAATAGTAGTATGGGTGATTTTGAAATCCTTGTGCGTTATGGATTCAATTTTTATAAAGAAAAAGTATTAACCGGATACGGCTCATCACGTCATTTATACAAAAATCAATACTAAAATGTATTAAATACCTTATTATTTTTGCACAAATTTATAATAATCCATAATTTTTTGCGTTTCCAAACATCATAATCTAATAATAATGAAAAAAATAGTCTTGTTTGCATGTATCGTATTATGCTTGGCTGCTTGTAAAAATGCAGGAGATGGTCAATTGATAGGAGTTCCAAATAAAACAAAATTTGTTGCTTTTACTCCCTATGGAATGGTATATATTCCATCCGGTAATTTTATTCTTGGAGCAGGAGAAAACGACCCTACACTTACGTTTGCTCCTCAGCCACGTACGGTTTCCGTTACACACTTTTGGATGGATGAAACCGAAATCACTAATAATGAGTACCGCCAATTTATACACTGGGTGCGAGACTCCATTGCTCATACCCTATTAGGCGATGCGCAAATTACAGATGCAGAAAAGTATGGACATTATCTTAAATATAGAAAAGGAGATAATGCCGGCGAAGAAATAGAACCAAAATCGATTAACTGGCGCGAAGAAATACCATGGAACTCTACTAATGAAGAGGTTCGACAAGCACTAAGTCCGCTATTTGTCCAAATAAATACCCGTTATTATCATTATCGCCCATTAGGGCTTAATGTCGCAAAACTTAATTACGAGTATTGGACTTTTGACTATGACGCTGCTGCTGCAAAAGAAAAAGAAGGTAGCCCTATAGGAGGAATGTTTGCCAGCAGAGGTAGCCATGTGGATGGCAATTGGGAAAGATTTATTAAAAGAGAGATGGTAAACATATATCCCGATACTTTAGTTTGGGTTTATGAGTTTACTTATTCGGATAATGAACACATGACTCGAAACTATTTTTCGCACCCGCAATATAATCACTATCCGGTAGTAGGTGTGAACTGGCTACAATGTCAAGCTTTTTGCCACTGGCGCTCTCAATTACGCAACGTGTGGTTGCTTAGTAAAGGTTATTCGGTAGAACATGACTTTAGTTTACCAACAGAAGCACAATGGGAATGGGCTGCAAGAGGTGGATTACAAAACTCCCCTTACCCATGGGGCGGTCCATATCCGACAAGTAAAAGCGGATGTTTCTTAGCGAATTTTAAACCCCAAAGAGGTAACTATATGTTAGATGGAAGTCTGTATCCTAGTGTTGTAGCTTTCTATCATCCAAATGACTACGGTTTATATGATATGAGCGGTAATGTGGCCGAGTGGTGCCAAAGTACATATAACACAGGAGCTTCCGCTTTTGTTTCAGATATAAATCCTCTTTATAAGTATAATGCTTCACCTAACGATTCTCCCGAAAGAAAAAGAAAAGTAGTGAGAGGTGGTTCGTGGAAAGATATTAGCAAATATATTACCGTTTATATGAGAGATTATCAATATCAAGATACTTGCACCTCATATATTGGTTTTCGTTGTATTCAACCGGCAAGTGTTCATCCGAAAGATATTAACAAATCAAGCGGTTCAAACATATATAAATAAACAATAATGGTAATTACGAAAAAACAGAAAGTATAAACCCCTTTTTAAATCTAAAATTTATAACCCTATTAATCATTAATCACAAAATTCTATGAGTCTTTACAAAATCGTTCGGAGCAAAACATACAAAAATTTCATGGCAAAATTATACGGATGGGGAGCCGCCGCAGTAATTTTAGGAGCACTTTTTAAAATACTTCACCTTAAGGGTGCAGATTATATGTTAATGATTGGTATGGGAACCGAGGCCTTAATTTTCTTTTTCTCTGCATTTGAACCCCTTCATAAAGAGTATGACTGGGCTTTGGTATATCCGGAATTGGGAGTACCTGAAGAAGCAAATGGAAAAAATAAAGGTACAGTTACCCAACAGTTGGACAACATGTTGGCAGAAGCTAAAATAGGTCCGGATTTGATAGACAGTTTGGCTTCCGGAATGAGAAATTTGAGCGATAATGCTAGGAAACTTTCAGTTACAACCGATGCTGCAATGGCTACCGAAGGATATGTTGCCAATCTTTCTAAAGCGAAAGATGCCGTGCAAAACCTTACAGGGGTTTATGAAAAATCGGCAAGTGAACTCTCCGCTACTTCCAATATGCAAGTAAAGAGCATACAAGAGATGTTTGAAACACAAAAACAACATGCTCAAAAACTACAAGATACCCATATTCAAAGTGTTAAAAAAATTGGAGAAATTCAAGAGCAAGGAAGCCAATCTATTATTGAAAACTACAAAAAATTGGGACAAATTCAAGATAAAGAAAATCAATCTATTATTGAAAATTACAAAAAATTGGGCCAAATTCAAGAACAAGGAAGCCAATCTATTGTTGAAAACTACAAAAAAATGGGCCAAATTCAAGACCAAGGAAATCAATCTATTGTTGAGAACTACAAAAAAATGGGCCAAATTCAAGACCAAGGAAATCAAATTATTGTTGAAAACTATAAAAAACTACAAGATAGTTCAGCCATACTCATTAACTCCATGAATAGCTCAGTAGAAGAAGCCCAAAAATACAAACAAGAAGTAGATAAGTTATCAAAGAATGTAGCCCAAATTAATACTATATATGCTAATATGTTAGCGGCAATGTCTAACAAATAATCAGTAAATCAGTAATCATTAACCACTAATCACTAAAAAATATGGGCGCAACAAATTGTCCGGAAACCCCACGACAACGATTGATAAGTATGATGTATTTAGTGCTTACCGCATTGTTAGCATTAAACGTATCAAAAGATATTCTGAACGCTTTTTCCGTTGTTGATGAAACTTTAAAAAAATCAAATCAAATTACGGAAAGCAAAAATTATTTAGATTATTCAGAATTGAACCGCCAAAAAGGAATATTAGGCGAAGAAAAAGTAGCCAAAGAATTTGAAAAAGCAATGCAATTAAAAGAATTTTCAAATGATATTGTAGCCTATATTGAACAACTTAAATTAGATTATATTGAATATGTTGATGGAACGGCTGTTAAGCCAGATGGAACTACTAAATCTGTTGTTGACCTTAATGCAAAAGATAATATTAGCAAGGCAACCGCATTTATGAAAGAAAACGAACGAGCCAAAGAACTGAAAACTCGCTTGGAAAAATATCGTACTCAATTATTGAATTTTGTTGATAAAAATGATGTCGAAGCCATGTCAAAAACTATTGGTTTGGATGTAAATGCGGATTTTAGAAATGCTAATGGAGCGCCCGAATCATGGGAAACCCATTATTTTGAAGGTGTAATTTTTGCTGCAGGCGTTACCCTCTTAAACAAACTTGTTGGTGAAGTGCGCAATGCAGAATCGGGAGTTCTAAAATATGTTATTCGTTCCATTACCAAAGATGACTTTAATTTTTCTAATGTTAACGCAAAAGTAATTCCTAAATCTCAACTTGTTTTTCAAGGAGAACCTTATGAAGCAGATGTTATTGTAGCTGCATACGATGATAAACAACCTATCGTAGCCTATTATCGGTCGGGTTCCGGTGAACTAACCTCAGCACAAGGTGCTACTTTAATACGTGGTGAAGACGGAGTGGCCAAGTTAAGAATTGGAACCGGTTCTGTGGGAGATTTTGGTTATACCGGATTTATCGAAATGATTTCACCCAGCGGAGTCAGAGAAACCCATCCTTTCAATGGGAAATATACCGTAATGGCGCCTGCTGCTACTGTAGCCGCAGATAAAATGAATGTGTTGTATGCAGGAATTGACAACCCTGTTTCCGTAACGGCATCTGTGTCTGCTGAAAAAACATCCATTTCATTAACCGGAGGCGGTACTTCAGTTAGAACAGGACCGGGAAAATATAATATTTCCGTACCTGAAAATTTGGTAGGAAGAACTGTTACGGTTAATATTTTTGCCGAATTAAACGGAAAACAACAACCTATGGGCTCGAACGAATTTCGTATTAAGCGTGTTCCAGACCCTGTTGCTTATCTTGGAGGTAGCTTTAAAGGAGGAAGAACTACTAAAGCAGAGTTGCTTGCTAATCCTTTTATTACTGCCCCTATGGGCACCGACTTTGTGTATGACCTTACTTGGACGGTAAATTCCTTTCAGGTAACTTTTATTATTAAAGGCATTGAAGATGCGCCAATGGTGTCTAATAGCAGACATTTTTCTGATGCGCTAAAAAACAAAATAAACTCCTGCGGCTCGGGCACTGTAATCTTTTTCTCCGATATCAGGGCTTCTTGCGTGGCCGGTACTCGAACATTAAATCCAATTACTGTAATCTTAAGATAATATCAAAAATATGAAAAAAGGAATCCTTCTCACCCTATCGTTAATATCATTTTTTTGTTTGTTTGCACAAACAGATGATACCCAAACACCCCCACCACTCATGGCTCCATGGGAAATTGTAGAAGTAAATGAATTTCCTGGTCCCGTTCCGTATCCTGTTGTAAGACATAATGATGTAATGTGGCAGAGATATATATGGAGAGAAATTGATTTGCGTGAAAAAAGAAATCACCCATTGTATTTTCCAATTGAGCCGCAAGGCGTTTATAAAAGTTTAGGTCAATTAATTATTGACGCTATAGATATGAATAATCACGATAATCCTAATGCGCTTCCTGTATATACTAATGAGTTTTGTAATGTTAAGGTAGATAGAAGCGAAATTAAAAATGTACTCATAAATACGAAGAAAATAAAAAAATATGATCCGGACACAGGAGACCCTATTGGCGAAGAAGACCTTTTAGAACCTTTTACAGCTTCTCAAATTATGTATTACAGGTTAAAAGAAATATGGTTTTTTGATAAAAACAGAGGAGAGCTAAGTGTACGCATCCTTTCCATTGAACCGTTTTTTGAATACGACAAAGATACCGGAGGAATGGAAGATGATGATGATGGGTATGCGGTAGGAAGTTTAAAAACAATAAGACGTTTGGGCTATATAAAATATGATGAATTAAGACCTTATTTAGCGCAGCAGTTGTACTACACTCCGCAAAACACTGCGCTTCAAGTAACATTTGATGATGTTCTAACGTGGAAACGCTATTTTTCAAGCTATATCATTGCTGAAAGTAATACGCACAGTCGTCAAATTCAAGATTACCTTAAAAACCAACGCGACCAACGTTTAGAATCTGAAAGAATTTTGAATATGATTCGTAACTTCGAGAGCGAACTTTGGGAATATTAGTCAATTTTATCCTCAAAATTACCACATCAAATCTTTTTCAACTCCTCTCGAATTAACTCTCTAAGTACTTCAATATCAAGAGTGCTAATGTTGTGATTATTAATGTTATATCCACTTTGATTGACGGCTGCATTAAAACTAACATTAAAAATATTAGTTGAAGTGAGCAAAGTGGACAAATCAACTTCTAATACATCCGCAATTCGTTGCAATCTATCAATTTTTGGGATTGTAGTACCATTTTCAATTCTTCCTGTTTTCAGCGTTGCAACACCCTAAAAATTTCTGAGAACAATTTGGTATAGTTCCTCTTGTTGTGGATCCATTTTTAAGAGTTCTGATTTTGTTTGTTTTGATTCGGGAAGAGTATAAGTGATT
>Ga0209628_10001471_pt1 | contig 15299 bp, 15 predicted proteins | sample TergutCu122P4_FD_187285 | JGI IMG/M metagenome (GOLD analysis project Ga0209628, IMG submission 187285) | Cubitermes ugandensis P4 segment gut microbial communities from Kakamega Forest, Kenya - Cu122 P4 (SPAdes) (version 2) | ecosystem: Host-associated > Arthropoda: Insects > Digestive system...
AGGGCGTCCATGATGGTCTGATTGAAGCCGTGGCCCATGTGCAGCGTGCCGGTGACATTGGGCGGCGGCAGCAGGATGCAGAAATGATCGGCCTTGCCGCCATCCGCGCCGGCGGCGAAATAATTCCTGGCCTCCCATTCGGGATACCAGCGGCGTTCGATGTCGGCGGGTTCAAAGGCTTTGGCGAGTTCCATGAGCGTGGCGGAAATGGGGAAAACCGGGAATTATACTTGCGCCCCTTCGCGCCCGATGGCCGAACACGCGGAGCCGCGGTCTATTCCTCGTTCGAGGGGCGCTCGCCGCCGGGCGGCTCTGCTTGAATCTGCCAGAAGATCGCCGCCGACAGGATGGTGATCAGGCCGATGACGGCCAGCGCGATCTGGAAGGCGGGCAGCGCCTGCACGCCGCCGGCGCGGGCGGAGACGCCCAGCCATTCGGCGATGGCGGTGAGCAGGCCCGCCGCGACGCTGACGCCGAGGCTCATGCCGAGCATCTGCACCATGCTGAACAGGCTGTTGCCGGCCGCCGCGTCGTCCGGGGTCAGGTCTTTCAGGGCGACGGTGTTCATGGCGGTGAATTGCAGCGAATTGACCGCGCCGAAGGCGCCCAGTTGAAGGATGCGCAGCCACAGCGGCTGATCGATCGTCGCCAGCGCGAAGCTCGCCATCAACAGGCCGAGCAGCGCGGTGTTGCCGAGCAGCACGCGGCGGTAGCCCAGGCGGATGATGACGGGCGGCACGATCTTCTTGACCAGGATCGCCGCGATGGCCATCGGCAGCATCATCATGCCCGCCTGCGCCGGGCTGTGGCCCATGCCCAGTTGCAGCAGGAGCGGAATCATGTAGGGCATGGCGCCGGAGCCGATGCGCGCGAACAGGTTGCCAAGGAGGCCGACGCGGTAGCTCTGGATGCCGAACAGGCGCGGCGGGAACAGGGGCGCGGGGGAGCGCAGCGCATGCAGCCAATAGGCCGTCAGCATCGAGAGGCCGAGCGCCAGCAGGGTCACCACCAGCGCGTGCCTGAACGCCAGGCCGCCCATGCCGTCGAGCGCCAGCGACATGCTGACCATCGCCACGCCCAGCATCAGGTAGCCGCCCAGATCGAAACGCCCGTGCTCGGCGCGGCGCAGGTTGGGCATGGCGAACAGCGCGATGACCATGCCCAGCGCGCCGATGGGCAGATTGATGAGAAAAATCCAGTGCCAGGAACGCGCCTCCACCAGCCAGCCGCCCAGCGTCGGGCCGATCAGCGGGCCGACCAGGCCGGGAATGGCGACGAAACTCATGGCTTCGAGAAATTGCTCGCGCGGAAACATCCGCAGCACCGCCAGGCGCCCGACCGGCAACAGCATGGCGCCGCCGACGCCCTGCAAGACCCGCGCGGCGACCAGCCAGCCGAGCGAAGGCGACAGCGCGCAGGCCAGCGAGCCGACGGTAAACAGCGCGATGGCCGCGAGGTAAACCGGCTTCGTGCCCAGCGCGTCGGCCAGCCAGCCGGTGGCGGGAATCACCACCGCCATCGTCAGCGCATAGGCGACCACCACCATCTGCATGTGCAGCGGGCTTTCGTGCAGGCTGTGCGCCATGTCCGGCAGCGCGGTATTGACGATGGTGCCGTCCAGGCTCTGCATGAAAAAGCCGATCGCCACCAGCCACAGCAGCGCCCGGTGCTGGCGCGGCGAGGCGGCGGAGGCAGTGGGGGAGGGAGGCATGAGGGGCGGAGGGCGTCGTCATTCCCGCGTGTTTTTAGCGGGAATGACGAGATAAACGCTCATGCGCTTGTCTGGTCGAGACTCGTCCCGATCAGGGCCTGGCCTTGGCCGGCGTTTCCACCACGCGCACGGCGTCGCCTTCGGCGATGCCGTCGGGCGGGTTGACGATGACGCGGTCGGTGGCATCGAGGCCGGCGCCGACGGCCAGGGTGCTGCCGAGGTCGCGTTCGATGGCGATGGTCTTGAATTGCACGCGGTTGTCGGCGTCCGCCACCGCCACGCGCAGGCCGTCCTTGTCGTAGATCAGCGCGCTGGCGGGGATTTGCAGGGTCGCGGCGGCGGGCAGTGCGATGTCCACATAGGCGAAGCCGCCGGGCAGCAGCAGGCCGTCGGGGTTGTTCACCTGAAGCTGGATCAGCGTGGTGCCGGTGCTGGCGTCGACGGCCTGGGCCGAGGCCATGATGGTCGCCGGGAAGCGCTGGCCGGGATGTTCGGGGACGGTGACGGCGGCCTTGGCGCCGGGCTTGACCGCGCTCATGTAGCTCTGCGGCACGTTCACGTACACGCGCAGGCGGCGCGTGTCGGAAATTTCAAACAATTCCGGCCCGCCGCCGCCGGCGTTGATGAGGGCGCCGACATCGGTGGCGCGCGCCGTGACGACGCCGGCGAAGGGCGCGACGATGCGCTTGAAGCTGGAGAGCGCCTCCAGGCGCTCGACATTGGCCTGCGCGGCCTTGACCTGCGCCTGGCGGGCGGCCAGGTCGCCGCTTTTTTCTTCCGCCTCCTGGCGCGACACGGCGTTGTGCTGCACCAGGCTCTGCCAGCGTTTGGCGGTGGTCTGGGCGAGGTCGGCGTTGGCCTGCGCGGTGGCCAGGTCGGCGCGGGCTTGCAGCAATTGCTGGTCGATGTCGGGCGCTTCGATTTCGGCCAGCAACTGGCCGGCTTTCACCGGCTCGCCGATATCCACCTTCCAGCTTTTCAGATAGCCACTGACCCGCGCGTACAGCGAGGCGCGCGCCCAGGCTTCGAGGCGGCCGGGCAGACTGAGCGCCGGCGCCTTGCCGCTGTCGCCGGGGGTGGCGACGGCGACGCTGGGCAGGGCCTGATCCGCCGTCCAGGCTTTGACCCGCGCGTCGTCGCGGCTGCGGGACAGATAGCCGCTGGCGACGATGGCGATGATGACCAGCGCCGCGACGATGCCGGCCGTTTTCAGGCGGCGCGTCGAGGGCGGGCGGATATCGGAGGGGGCGATGGGCTGGTCAAGAGACATGGGTTTCTCCGGCAAGAGCGGACGGCGCGAGACGATAGCGGCGGGAATGGACGACGCTGAACACCACCGGCACGAAAATCAGGGTGGCGACGGTGGCGAAAATGAGGCCGCCGATCACGGCGCGGCCCAGCGGCGCGTTCTGTTCGCCGCCTTCGCCCAGCCCCAGCGCCATCGGCGTCATGCCGATGATCATGGCGAGCGCCGTCATCAGCACCGGGCGGAAGCGCACGAAACCGGCGTCCAGCGCGGCGGCCACGGGGTCGCGCAGGGCGCGCAGGCGTTCGCGGGCGAAGCTGATGACCAGCACGCTGTTGGCGGTGGCGACGCCCATGCACATGATGGCGCCGGTCAGCGCCGGCACCGACAGCGTGGTGTCGGTGACGAACAGCATCCAGACGATGCCGGCCAAGGCCGAGGGCAGCGCCGAGATGATGACGAAAGGATCGCTCCACGATTGGAAATTGACGACGATGAGCAGATAGATCAGCACGATGGCGCCCAAAAGGCCGAACAACAGGCCGCTGAAGGCGCCGTTCATGGTCTTCACCTGGCCGAGCAGGAAGACGCTGCTGCCCTTGGGCAGGTCGCCGGCGCTCTGGTCGATGATCTTCTGAATCTCGGCGGCCACCCCGCCGAGGTCGCGGCCCTGCGGCGTGGCGTAGATCTGCACCAGCGACTGGATGTCGTATTGCGAGACCACGGCGCTGCCGACGCCGCGCTCGATGCTGGCGATGCCGCCCAGCAACTGCGGCAGCACGATGCCCGGCGCGGTGATCGGGATGTTGGCCAGATCGGCCAGCGTGTCGATGCGGTATTGCGGCGTTTGCAGCACGATGGGGTACTGCACGCCGTTTTTCGGATTGAGCCAGAAAGTCGGCGCGACCTGGCTGCTGCCAGCCAGATTGACCACCATGCTGTTGGTCACGTCGCGTTCGGTGATGCCGACTTTCTGCGCCCGGCTGCGGTCGACATTGACATTCAGCACCGGGTTCTTCAGCGACTGCTGGATGCGGGCGTCGGCCACGCCCGGCACCTGGCGAATGCGGTGCAGCAAGGCGCTGGCGTAGGCGAAATTGGCCTCCAGGTTGGGGCCGCGAATCTGCAGGTCGATGGGGGCCGGCGCGCCGAAGTTCAGAATCTGGCTGATGATGTCGGCCGGCAAGAAGGAGAAGACGACGCCGGGGAAGCGGCGCGGCAACTCCTCGCGCAGCCGGCGCACATGATCCGCCGTGGGCTGGTGGTCCTTGGCGAGCGAAATCTGGATGTCGCCGTCCTGGGAGCCGATGGTGCCGGTGTTGTTGTAGGTCATGTTGATGCCGCTGATGGGCATGCCGATGTTGTCGACCAGGGTGCCCAGTTCGGCGGGCGGGATGATGTCGCGTATCGCCTTCTGGATATTGGCGAACAGGTGGGCGCTTTCTTCGATGCGGGTGCCGATCGGGCCGCGCACATGCAGCAGAATGCGGCCGGAATCCACCGTGGGAAAGAAATTGCGTCCGAGGAAAGGCGTCAGCGCCATCGACGCCAGCACGAAGCCGAGAAAGCCGACGATGAACAGGCCCCTGTGTTGCAGCACAAAATGCAGGAGGCCGTGGTAGCCGTTGCGGAAAGCCTCGAAGCGCGCCTCGAAACCGCGCTGAAAGCGCACCAGCGGATTTTTCGACGGCGGCAGCGCGATGTCGTTGCCATGCAGATCGGTATGCGGCGCGTGCGGCCGCAGCATGTAGTTGGCCATGGTCGGCACCAGGGTGCGCGACAGGATGAAGGACATGATCATGGCGAACATCACCGCCTCGGCCATCGGCACGAACAGGAAGCGGGCCACGCCTTCGAGAAAGAACATCGGCACGAACACGATGCAGATGCACAGCGTCGAAACGAAGGCCGGCGTGACGATCTGCGCGGCGCCGTCGAGAATGGCGGTCTGCACCTCCTTGCCCTGTTCCAGATGCCAGTTGATGTTTTCGATGGTCACCGTGGCGTCGTCCACCAGGATGCCGATGGCCAGCGCCAGACCGCCCAGCGTCATGATGTTCAGGGTTTCGCCGAGCGCGGCCAGCGCCGCGATGGCGCCGAGGATGGAAAGCGGAATGGAGACGGCGATGATCAGCGTGGAGCGCCAGCTTCCCAGAAAGAGCAAAATCATCAGGCCGGTCAGCGTCGCCGCGATGATGCCCTCGTGCGTCACGCCGCTGATGGCGTTGCGCACGAACAGCGACTGGTCGCCGATGGCGGCGATTTTCATGCTATCGGGAACGAGGTGCTTGATTTCCGGGAGCTTGCCCTTGATGTCGTCGATGATGTTCAGCGTAGACACCGAGGCGTTCTTCATGATGGTCAGCAGCACCGAGCGGTTGCCATCCACATGCACGATATTGGTTTGCGGCGGATTGCCGTCGCGCACCTGCGCCACGTCGCGCAGATAGACCAGCGCCCCCTTGCTGAACTTGACCGGCAGCGCCGCGATGTCCTCCAGCGCCGACGGCGCGTTGTTGAGCAACACCGCGTATTCGAAATCGCCGAGCTTCTGCGTGCCCACCGGCGTAATCAGATTCTGCGCCGCCAGCGCGTTCGCCACGTCCTGGGCGGACAGCCCGCGCGCATCCAGCGCCGCCGGATCGAGGTCGATCTGCACCTGGCGCGTCTTGCCGCCGAAGGGGAAGGGAATGGCCGCGCCCTGCACGGTGATGAGCTTGGTGCGCACCACGTTCATGCCGAGGTCGCCGAGATTCTGCTCGGTCAAACCCTCGCCGGACAGCGCCAGTTGCAGGATCGGCACCGTGGATGCGTTGTAATTCAGGATCAGCGGCGGCGTCATGCCGGCCGGCATCTGCTTCAGGATGGTCTGCGAAATCGCCGTGACCTGGGCATTGGCGGTGCGGATATCGACGCCGGACTGAAAGAAAATCTTGACGATGCCCATGCCGTTGTAGGAATTGGCCTCGATGTGCTCGATATCGTTGACCGTGGTCGTCAGCGCGCGCTGATACGGCGAAACGACGCGGCCCGCCATCTGGTCCGGCGGCAGCCCGGTGTACTGCCAGACGACGCTGATGACCGGAATGCGGATGTCGGGAAAGATATCGACCGGGCTGCGCAGGGCGGCCAGCGGGCCGATGATGAGAATGAGCAGGGCCAGCACCACGAAGGTGTAGGGGCGCTGCAAGGCGATGCGGACGATGGCCAACATGCTGCGAAAATCCTCAAAAGGCTCCGGCTGCCGGGAAAACCCTGGCGGAAGCGCGGCAAGGACGCACAGCGCAGCGGGCGGATGCCTTGGCAAACCGCCCGCCCATGCTCGTCATTGCCTTGAGAATCCGATCCCCGGTTCCTGGCCCGGCTGATTCGCCAGGAAAATCTCGGCCCGGACGATCCGCGGAAAATCAAGCCAGCAAAGCCAGAACCGCAAGCGCCGGGCCGAAGGCGGGAAAGTGTAGCAGCAAAGCGGTTCGCGTGGTGGAACGGCGTGGGGGCGGGCCTTCACCTGCTCTGTGCCATTACCCCGGATTTTCCGTTTCCCATGCGGAGGAGGGGGCCGGCTGCATGGCTGATTCAGCCCGCGCGTTCGCCGGCCAGAAAGTCGGCCGGGCTGGCAATGCTGATGCTATAAAGAGGGTGAAGCGCCAGAAGATCGCCGTCCCCTGTCAGAATCAACCTGGCTCCTCCGTTCAGCGCCACATCCAGAAATTTTGGCCGCGACAGCGCATCAACCAATTTCGCCAAGGTTTCTTCCGACATCAGCGGAATGCCCCAGGCCAGCGCATGATCGACCGCCTGCGGCGGTTCCCGTCGGCATGAGCAGGCGGCTGACCCAGAGATTGGTATCGAGAACGAAAGTGCGCTCAGTCTCCATCTGCAAGAAGCTCCGCCAACTTCTCTTCCGTCAAACCGGTTTTTTCGCCACGGCGACCGCCTGATCGCAGAACCGCTGAAATTCCGCCACATTCAGGTGGGCGAGGCGTTGGTATTCAGCTACTGATTCGATTTTTACTTCAAAGCGACAACAATAGTGCCCATTGTCATTCTGCGCGTAGCGAAGTGTAGTCGCAGAATCCAGGCGCCGCATGGATTCAGCGACTACGCGCGGAATGACGGGCCATCTCAATAATTTAACGATTGAAGTGAAAATTGAATGACATGAGCACGGCAACATCTTGCTTCTGTCGCTGGATCAAGACCGGCTCGCGCATGGCGGCCTCGATGACGATCGCCAGACTTTGCCTGGCTTCGCTTGCGGTAACGGTACGCATGGCGCCTTCTCCGAAAGTACATTTCGTACAAAATGTACGGAGGTTACGCGTTCCGGTCGAGCCGGTTTGCTGATCGTTGATCCAGGCGGATATAATATAAAGTATATGTGGATAGCGAGAGGCGCCTGTTATGTCGCAAGTGACCCTGTACCTCGACGATGAAACGCAAGCCCTGGTGGAGCAGGCGGCTCAGGCCAATGGCGTGTCCAAAAGCCGCTGGGTGGCGGACATCATCCGCAAGCATGCCGGGCACGAATGGCCGCGAAATTGTCTGGCGCTGGCTGGCCGGTTTGCCGATTTTCCCTTGCGTGAAGACGCTCCAGCCCCGGCGGCAGATGTGCCGCGCATGGGTTTTTGAGTCAGCGCCGTGTTTGTTCTGGACAGCAATACCATCAGCTATTACTTTCGCGGCGACCCGCACGTGGTGCCGCGCTTGCAGGCCTTGTCGCCCGCAGATGTCGGCGTGCCCGCCATCGTCGAATATGAGTTGCGTTACGGATTGATGCGCTTGCCGCCAGAAGCCGCCGAGCCGCGCCTGGCCGCCCTCGATCAGTTGCTGAAACCCGTGCGCATCCTGCCTTTCGATAGCGCCTGCGCGACGCGGGCGGCTCGTTTGCGCGCCGATCTGGAGGCGGCCGGCGCGCCCAGCGGCCCGCACGCTGTATTGATCGCCGCCACGGCCTTGCGCCATCAGGCAATCCTGGTCACGCGCAATGTCCGCGAGTTTTCACATGTACGGGGCTTGCAGTGGGTTGACTGGCATCAGGCTTGATCCGCCGGCCAATATCGAGTTTGATTTTGACCGGCGGGGCAAGCTCCGCCCTGCGGCGCCGTTCCGTTTCCTCAGTCCACCGCCGCCAGCTTGAGTTCGGCGTCGGCGTGGCGTTGTTGTTCTTCCATGACGAGTTGGCCGAGTTCGCGTTTGAGGTCGTTGAAGGCTGGCGACGAGGGGTCGCGCGGGCGCGGCAGGTCGACTTGCTGGTCGCGCTTGATGGTGCCGGGGCGGTAGGTCATGACGATGATGCGGCCGGCGAGGTAGATGGATTCCTCGATCGAGTGCGTGACGAAGAGGATGGTCTTGCCCGTTTCTTCCCAGATGCGCAGCAGTTCGTCCTGCAGGTTGCGCCGGGTGAGCGCGTCGAGGGCGCCGAAGGGTTCGTCCATCAGCATGATGGGCGAGTCGAGGGCGAGTATCCGGGCGATGGCGACGCGCTGGCGCATGCCGCCGGAGAGGTCTTTCGGGAAGCGGTCGCGGAAGTCCTTCAGATGCAGCAGGTCGAGCAACTGGCTGACCGTTTGCTCGATCTCGGCCTTGCCCTTTTTCTGGATCTGCAGGCCGAAGGCGATGTTCTGGGCCACCGTCATCCACGGGAACAGCGCGTATTCCTGAAAGACCATGCCGCGATCCGGCCCCGGCGAGAGAATTTTTCGGCCTTCGATGACGATTTCGCCGGACGATGGCGGCTGAAAACCCGCCACGGCGTTGAGCAGCGTCGATTTGCCGCAGCCGGAGGGGCCGAGCAGGCAGACGAATTCGCCGGGGCGGATGTCGAGGTCGATGTCTTTCAGGGCCACGACGTCGCCGCCGGGGGTGGTGAATATTTTGTGTACCTGGTTGATAAGGATCTGGCTCATGTCATCCTAGAAACTGTAGTTGGACGCGCCCGAGCGGGCTGTCATCGGGTGGGGTGGCAAGGCGCGACGACGCGGCAGGCTGATGCCTGCAAGGAGGAGCAACGCCGCCAGCGCGCCCGAGGGCGGCCTGATCGGGTGCGTAGCGATCTCACCCAGGCGGTGAGGGTTATCGAAGCAGAGAAAGTCAGTGTTCATGCGGCTTTCCAAGGATAAACAAGCGGTCAACTGCGGTTTCTAGGATCATTGTTCCAGGCCGCGATGCCAGCGCAGCAGGTGGTTGTTGAGGCGGCTGACGGCGGTGTCGAGGGCCAGACCGAGCAGGCCGATGGTAATCATGCCGGCGATGATCTTGTCCGACCACATGAATTCGCGCGCTTCCAGGATGCGGAAACCCAGCCCGTCATTGACCGCGATCATTTCGGAGACGATCACCACGATGAAGGCGGTGCCGATGCCGATGCGCACGCCGGCCAGGATGTAGGGCGTGGCGGCGGGCAGGATGACGCGCAGGAACATGGTCCAGGCGCCGGCGCCGAGATTTCTGGCGGCGCGGATGTAGATGCCGTCCACCTGCCGCACGCCGGCGATGGTGTTCATCAGCACCGGGAAGAAGGCGCCGATGGCGATCAGGAAGAAGGAGGGCGGGTTGCCCAGCCCGAACCACAGGATCGCCAGCGGGATGTAGGCGATGGGCGGAATGGGCCGCAGGATCTGGACGAGCGGGTTGAGCAGGCCGTACAGGCGCTGGCTGGCGCCCATCAGCAGACCGAGCGGCAGGGCCAGCCCGGCGCCGATCAGAAAGCCGACGACGACGCGGTACAGGCTCGACCAGGCGTCGTGCGGCAGTTCGCCGGACATGAGCCAGGCGAACAGCCCCTGGCCTTCCATCCGCGCCTGTGTCGGCAGCAGGTATTCCCACCACTTGATGGCCACCGCCGACGGCGCGGGCAGCACCAGCGCCGAGAAGAAGCCCGCCCGCGAACAGGCTTCCCAAAGGATCAGCACGAGCACCGGAACCAGCGCGCCGAACAGCAAGGATTGCAGTTTCTTCATGCGCCGCTCACTGGACGTTCAGGGCGCTCTTGGCCTGCTGCAGCAGGTCCAGCTTGACCCATTCGGCGGCCTTGGGCGGCCTGGCCATGCGGCCGACGCCGTATTTGTTCATGAATTCGGTGGTGATGTCGATGTGTTCGAGCGTCACGTCGACGGTGTAGGCGGCGTTGTCCATCGCGTCCTTGAAATCCTGCGGGCTGATCTGGCCCTTGAACATCTGCTCGCGCACGTACTTCTCGGCCAGATTCATGTCCTTGTTGAACAGCGCGGTGGTTTCGACGAAGCACTTCATCAGGCGCTGGGCGACATCCTTCTTCTCGTTGTACATCTTTTCGGTCATCACCAGCAGGCGCACCGGCTCGCCCATCCGCGTGTTGTAGGGCTTCATGATCTCGACGCCGAATTTCTTGCCGATGGCCTGCGAGGACTGCGGCTCGGACTGGCACATGGCGTCGATCTGCTTGGCGGCCAGCGCCTGGTTGAGATCGGCGAAGGCGAGGAAAACCACCTGCACATCCTTGCCCGGCTTGTCGGACCAGGTGAGGCCGGCTTTTTCCAGCTCGGCGTAGAGCAGCAATTCCTGCGCGCCGCCGCGGGTGACGCCGACTTTCTTGCCCTTCAGGCCCTGAATGTCGGTGATGCCGGTGTCGGCCCCGGCCACCAGCCGCGCGCCGCCCTTGGCGAAACCGGCCACGACGACGATCGGCACGCCGTTGGCGCGGCCCGAAATGGCGCCGTCGGAAGCCAGCGCGGCGATGTCGATCTCGCCCGCGACGATGGCCGGCATGATGTCCGGCCCTTTCGGGAACATGCGCTCCTCCACCTTCAGGTTGTACTTGCCGCAGGTCTCCTTCATGTAGGACACGGCGCCGTAATGGGCGAATTTGAGGTTGCCGAGGCGGACGAGGTCCGGCGCCTGGGCAAGCGCGGCGGCGCTGCCAAACGTGAGCGCGAACAGGGACAGGCGGATGATTTTACGCATGAAAGACTCCTCTCTTATTTCTTGCCAATTGCAGTGTACGATCCCCTGTAGTCTATCGCAGAAGCCATGTATGGTCTAATAAATGTGTTATTGGTTAAATGATTGGACGCATTACAATGCTGTCCTCCGTCCGGCTTTCCCGGGAAGGGGGAAAAGGGGTCTGTTCATCATGTTTGCCGCGATTGTTCACCGCTATTTGATGGTTGCCGCCGCCTGCATCGCGTTGCTGGCCGGGCTGCAAGCGCCCAGCCTCATCGACCAGTACCAGAAGCGCGTCGACGCCCACCTGCGCGAAGTGACCATCAACTTGCGCGCCTTTCAGGAAATCGCCGACCGGCATTTCGGCGGCGACATGGCAAAGCTGATCCAGCTTCACCGCGCGAGCAGCGAAAAATCGTTTCAGGAAGAAGGGGCGGCCATCGACAATATGGTTCAGCGCAAGGCGCGTTTTGAGGCCGAACTGGCCGCGCTCAATGTCGCGCTGCCCCAGCGCATCGTCCATGTCCTGTTCGGCGGCGACCAGGAAATCATGACTGAGACCCTCGCCCAATACACCTGGACCGTGCCGTTGACGCGGGACGCGCTCGTCGTCGGCGGCGTGTGCGCGCTGGCCGTCTTGCTGCTGCTGGAACTGCTGTGGGCCATCGCGCGGGGTATTGCGCGGAGTATTGGCGGCGCGCGGCCGTCGCTGCGCGCCCGATAACAAAAGTCTGGCGTCGCGGGACGGCCCTGCCGGGGCCGCTTGGCGCTATTTTCGCAACCGCGCGCGCAAGGTGTCGATATTGGCGCGCTCGATGTAGCGCGGGATATTCGTCCAGATGGCGTGATAGCCGTAATTGCCCTCTTTGAGTTCGCGCAGGGCTTGTTCGCGCGTCCAGCCCTGTTCGAGGATGCGGTACATCGCCGCCACCGTGCCCGTGCGGTCCGCCCCGTGCCAGCAGTGGATGAGCACCGGCCCGTCCTGTTGCGCCTCGGCGATGGCGCGCAGGGCGCTGACGATATGCTCGTCATTGATCGCGTTGGTGTCCATCGGAACGCGGACCAGCTTCACATCCGGCAGATTCAACACATCCTCATCCTTGTGATAGACGCGAAAATTGATGATGGTGCGAATGCCCAGCCGCTTGATCCACGCCGCATCGCTTTGCACGGGCTGGGCGCTGCGGTACAAGGTCGGCGTGATGCGGTACAGATTGCGGCTGGCGTCGACCGGGCTGGCCCATTCCTGCGGGCGCGCTGTGGTTTCGCCGTGTGTTACGCCGTGTGTTTCGCCATGCGTTTCACCATTGCGCGGCGCGACGGCCGGTTGCGCCGCGCAAGCGAGGGTGAAACCGAGCAGAACAGCGGCAAGAAAGGTTTTCATTGTTCTCATCGTCGTTGTTTTTGCGGCCAGCAGGAAAGCGTGAACAATACCAGCGCCATCGTCAGAAACGTCCAGTAATCGACGGGCGCCGGCCCCCACCAGTGGAGATGCCAGGGCGCTTTGTCCGGCGTGAATTTATCCAGCCCGAAGGCGGGGTTGAGCACGAACCAGAGAAAATCCTCGGTAATCCAGAAAATCTGGATGCAGGCAATCACCCGCGCCTCGGCCCGCCAGGAAAAATGAGCCATGAACAGCAGCGGGAAATGGAAAAACAGCGCCACGCAGGAAAATACCCAGGCGTGATAACCCGTCATGGGCCGCCCGCCCCAGAAAACATCGAGCAGCCAGTGCTTTTCGACGCGCCAGGTCGGCAAGCTGGCCGCCCAGCCCGCGCCGCCCTCGATCTCGATTTCGACATGGGCGAAGAAGAACGCCAGCAACAGCACGCCCGCGATGACGAGCGCGAGCGCCGCCGGACGGCGCGGCAGCGTGTTGCCGCTCATGCAAGCTGTTTGAGCACAATATTCAACACATCGCGCGCGGCCTGCGGGCGGCCCAGCGCGGCGGCGCGTTGACGCATCGCGTCGAGCAGGCCCGGCTCGGCGAGCAGGCGGCGCACGCGCCAGATCAGCGCAATCTCATCCACCGCCTTGAGCGCGGCGCCCTGTTCCAGCAAATAATCGGCGTTGCGCTCCTCCTGGCCGGGGATCGGGCTGTTCACAATCATCGGCACGCCCAGCGCCAGGCATTCGGACGTGCTCAAGCCGCCCGGCTTGGTGATGACGAAACTCGCGCAAGCCATCAGGCGATGCACCTGATCGGTAAAGCCGAGCGGGAACAGCCGCCCCGGATGCCGCGCCGCCAGCGTTTGCAGCGCCCGCAAGGTCTCCTCATTCTTGCCCGCCAGCACGACCAGTTGAAAATCATCCTCGATGGCGAGCAAGGCGCGCGCCACCTCATCCAGCCCGCCCATGCCCGCGCCGCCGCCCATCAGCAGCGCCATGCGCCGCGCCGGATCCAGCCCGAATTGCGCGCGCGCGCCAGCGGCATCGGGCGCGTCGCCAAACACCGGCATGATGGGAATGCCCGTGCAATGGATTTGCGCCGAGGGGTCGATCATTTGCCGCATGCGTCCGGCAATTTCCGCATTCGCCGCGAAGTAACCCGTCATGCGCGGCATGATCCACATGCGATGCAAATCGAAATCCGTCACCTGCACCCACACCGGCACATGCAGGCGGGCGCGGGAAATCTCGTGCATCAGCAATTCGGCGGGCAGAAAATGCGTGCAAATGATCGCGTCCGGCGCGAAATCTTTCACCGCGCGCAGCAGCGCCCCGGTATTGAGCCGCTCCGTGGCGCGGCGCACTTTCTGCAAGGGCGAGCGCGGATCGGCCTCATTCGTTTTTTCGTACAGCAAGCGCCACATCGACGGGCTGGCGGTGACGAGTTTCATATAGCCATCGGCGTAGATTTTGCGAAAAGCCGCGGTCACGCATTGCATCACATCCAGATGCAGCGTCTGTACGCCGGGAAAATGCCGCTGCGCGCACTGATGCAGCGCCTCGGCGGCGCGCATATGGCCCGCGCCGGTAGACGCGCTCAACAAAAGAATTTTTTTCGTCGCAGACATGGCAAGACCTCAATGGAATGAAGACGGGGCGACGCATCATATCCCGTTCCCGGACGGTCATTCAAGCGATTGCCCTGAAAAGAAACCGGATGCTTGCGCGTCAACACCAAAAGTCTGGCGACGCAGGACGGCCTGTCAGGGATCAGGAATCTCCCAGCCTGCGGTTCTGGAGGTTTGGGCGGCGCTGCGCAATGGCAGTGTAAAACGACAAATGCGCCAGAAGGCATAACAAACAGCTTATAATCGAAACAGATTCTGAATGACGGAGAAGGGGAACCCTATCATGACAACGGCCACCTACACCCACGCAGAAAACGCGCAGTTCCTCTCAGAGTTGGCAAAGACTGGCGCATTGCCCGAGGCGCACATTGAACGCCTGAACGAGTTGGCCGCGCGCGAAGCAGAACAAGACCCAGCCTATGTTGCCCGCGTGAACGCGAAGGTGCGCGCCGCGCTTGCCAACCCCGGCCAGACTTATACCGAATCCGAGATCGACGCGCAGATTGAATCGTGGTGAGATACGCGGTTCTCTGGACAGGCGCGGCGCGTGATGATCTGCGAGCGATTCACGATCATCTGCTGATCGTCGCCAGCCGAGAGACAAGCAAGCGTTTGGTGAAAGAGATTCGACAATCTACCCGGTTCTTGCCGGAATATCCGCGCATGTACCAGGTATTCCCCGGCTCCATTGAGCGCGCCCGCCATATCGTGGTGCGCTCTTGGCGTGTGCTCTATGCTCTATGTGATTGACGACGCATCACGCTGTTGTAACGTTGTGGCCGTGGTTCATACCAGTCAACAGCGATAGCGCAGCAGGCTGGGATGAAGCGTGGCGTAATCCCAGCGCACGCCATCCCGGCCTACGGTTTTACTTCGTTCTATTCCAGCCTGCGATCTTGCCGTCCGCCGGCGCCAGACTTTCGCATTTCATCCGCCTGCGGCGCGGTCCGCGCCGCGCGGGCGCGTTTTGTCGCAAACCGCTGGCATTTTCCGGCGCGGGCGCGCACTATTTGTCCAAGCTTTCATCAAGCAGAGGTTTGGGCGGCATGAAGAAAACCGTATTTGCGTTTGTCATTACCGCTGGGCTGTTTGCCGCTGGCGCGCATGCGGCAAGCGAGGCGCAGTTTCAGGACGCCTGGCAGCACATGCAGGCGGCGCAGGCGGGGGATGCGTCGCAGGCGTCCGTGGCGGCGGAGAAATTTTCCCGGCTGTTTCAGGCCGAGCCGAATGATCCGCTGCTGCTGGCCAATCTGGGCGCGGTCACGGCGATGCAGGCGCGCGCTACCTGGTTCCCGTGGAAGAAGATCAGCTATGCCGAAGACGGCATGGCGATGCACGACAAGGCGCTGGCGCTGCTCTCGCCCGCTGCTGATGCGCGGCTGCAAGACGGCGTGCCGGTGAC
>Ga0209628_10001472_pt1 | contig 15298 bp, 11 predicted proteins | sample TergutCu122P4_FD_187285 | JGI IMG/M metagenome (GOLD analysis project Ga0209628, IMG submission 187285) | Cubitermes ugandensis P4 segment gut microbial communities from Kakamega Forest, Kenya - Cu122 P4 (SPAdes) (version 2) | ecosystem: Host-associated > Arthropoda: Insects > Digestive system...
CACCAGAGGCCATTGCAGCAGTTGAAGCCACTGTGGAGGAAAATCACCAAGTAACAGTGCATGAAATAGCTGCACATCTGGATATGAGTCATGGATGAGCACACCATATTGTCCATGATGTTCTGCAGTTCCATAAAGTGTCTGCAAGGTGGGTGCCACACCAGCTGACTGCAGAATTGGAAGAATGACGTGTTGATGCCAGCCAGGAACTTTTGAAACGCTTTGAAGCAGAAGGCGATAGCTTTCTAGGAAGAATTGTTACTGGAGATGAAACCTGGGTCCCCTACCACCAGCCAGAAACCAAGAGAGCGAGCAGGGAATGGTGCCATACCTCCTCACCGAAACCGAAAAAATTCCGCACACAACCATCTGTGGGAAAGGTTATGCTGACTCTCTTTTGGGATGAACGAGGGGTAATTTTGGAGCACTACATGCCCAGGGGGAACACTGTGACCAGTGCAACGTATGCAGATCTCCTCAAGAATCACCTGCTTCTTGCAATCAAGTCCAAACAACATGGGCTTCTGAGTACAGGTATTTTGTTGCAACATGACAATGCTCGGCCCCAAACTGCCCGTTCAACAGTTGAAACAATCCAAGATCTGTCCTTCAAGTGTCTTCCCAACCTGCCGTACTTGCCAGACCTAGCCCCAAGTGATTTTCACGTCTTTGGATCACTCAAAGAGGCGATGGGAGGCAAGTCTTTCAGGCCCTACAAAGAGGTGCAGCAGGCAGTGCACGAGTGGCTGCACTCTCAGCCAAAAGACTTTTTTTCTAGAGGTATCCATGCACTTCCGAAGTGCTGGAACACTTGTATGGAACGCAATGGAGACTACTTAGAAAAATGATGTCATTGTGTACCTCATGTGTTCAATAAATTACGAGATAACAAATATTTAAGGTTTTCATTTCACTCACCCTCGTAAGTTCTCAAGATCTAGTAACTGCCCTCATTCATGATAATGCAGAGCAACCGCTTATTGTGCATGGACCATTTCAAAACCTCAAAACCTACACAAGTCACAAAACATTTGTTAACAGGAAGCAACTTGTAAATTTGTTACAACACTCTGTAGGTTTTATTTCTTATTTTGATTTTGCCGTATGTGACTGAAAACTTGCCATTTTTCTTTTTGCATTTATCAAGTTATGTCATTTCACTTTCACTGAATGTAATTGCCTCATTCACTTTGAGAATCCCCATATATATATATATGCATGTATGTAAAAATGCAAGTGTAAAGTGTTAATTTGAATTTGCAGTTTGTCATAAATTACCTTATGGCCCTCCAGTTGGGTAATGTGCTGTGGGAGATAATAGATTTGAACATTGAACTGAATAAGCACCTGTGTGGAGAACATTGACACAGAAATTGTTATCTGTGGATTATGTAAATCTAACCTAATGAGGGAAATTTTAGGAGCAGTAGTATGTGTTCCACTGTCAAATGATGTACAAGGAAAGAGGCCAGATGGCCCCATTTCATATCTGCGTAATGAGCCCTCAGGGTCACAAAACCCAAGAGGGGGACTAGCTGTAAGTGTAGAACCAAAGGCTGCACTATAAATTCGCCATTAGCCCTTTGGGCAGTCGAGCCCCAAAATACAAGACTCCTGTGGGAAGATAACAGCGTGCTGGTCGCACTAGCAAGTATACAGATGTAATACCATAACATATGACCATGTATTAAAGCAAAAGATCATAACATGCAAGCATTACAAAAGAATTAACAAAATAATGCTTATCTTGAAAGCACTACAGAAAGAAAATTACAGCCAGTCTAATTTTGCATAACTTTAACCACTCCACAGCGTGTAGCCAGACTGTTACAACAATTGTGCCACAATCCTACCTTGTGGCCGGCTCATGCAGTACAACCAAAAGTTTACGTAACATATAGTATAGCAACCAGTGCACTCAGATTGCTTTCCACAACCAAAAAAACAGTGTTTGAGCTTACCACCAGCTCCTACAACAGAACTCAATCTTGTATACTTATACATACAACAGATTCGTGCACTTTGCTAGTTACAACAAACGTAAACACGATTCAGGCTTACAGCCAGCCCCGCAGGTCTTTCACTTTTACGTAACAGTCTTACATACAATACAGACCGACACTACATAACCAAACAGACTAATACTGTACTTGCAGAAAAGAATAACAGAAAACTAAAGCTCTCCCATAAATACAATGAATATCAGGGGGGGTACTGACCCCAAAAATACTCCCTGCGCGGCAGACGCTGAGTATGTCGCAAAATATCCAAACTAAATTTCAAATACAAACCACCAAACCAAAATTTGGCCTGACGACATACCTCAACACCTGTCCCAGTCTGTGGAAGAAATCCGGGCAGCAGAACCCCCGAGTCCAGTTGGCCGACCAACCCTCGATATGAAGAGGACGAAAACCAAAACACGAGTCCCCGAGCCCAATACTAAACCTGACCAAGAAAACTAATAGCCACACACCCATCCCTTTCACTATCGCAGTAGCGTATCATAGCCTGGCAACCTTGAGCAGAAAGGGGTCATGGGGAAACTTGGAGAAGCTTCGAGGAGCACAGTTCCTTCTGGGTGGCAGCAATTCTGAGCCAGAAATGTAGTGAATGGCTCAGTAGCTCAGAACGTTTTCTTTTGTATTTTATCATTCCTGAAACCCCCTTATACATGTAACTCTTTACCAGCCCATATGATTTAGAATGCTTTGAAAATGAATACTGAATTTACTTAGTGCTTGAAAATGCTGGAAATCGTACATATTCTGAACAACATTACAGTTTCATTGGACCAAACAGAACATCCAAAGCAGAGGTGGACCATCAAACCAATTTTGTGTTAGCTTATAATTTCTACAAACAATTCCACAAGATTTTTCTCACATCTTCTTAACTGTTATACTTGCAGGATGCCGCCAACCAAAATGGTGAAGAGTCCAAAAGAAATAATGCTGTAATGACACAGGGTGACAAGTTGAACCAGATCAAGGCACTGAGGAGACATCCAAGATCAGTAACAACTGGTGCCCTACAGTAAGTGACTTTCATATTGTCAGTTTCCAGATGTGTTGAACTTTGGAATGATTCAGCAGAATTTTATGGGTGCAGTTCTCATAACAACAGACTTGTGTATTTTTATTATATTTTATTGTATTTTTTTTATTATTATTATTATTCCCCCCCACAACCCAGTTCAGGCCTAGGCTACCTCATTGTTGAGGTTTCTAGTTCACATACATTCTCACATGTGTGCACACACACACACACGGTGGGACTCCTCTGAATGAGTTATCAGCCCATCGCACAGGCTGCTACATGTGCAACATACAACTAGCACATGAGATGAACATGTGCTCTGTGGGATTCAAACCCACAATCCCATCAGTCAAGCAGCCACAAACTAACACCTTAGTCTACACAGCCACCAGTATCATTATATTTGTATTAAATTTATTTATTCATAGTCCAGTTTCTTCTTCCTGTCTCAGGCAAATATTCACTCTGACAGCATTTTTCTTATTTCATTTTAATTGAAATGTTGTTGTGTTTCAGCTTGGAAGATGGCAGACCACATACACGAGCCAAGTCGCAGCCATTCCACAGTGGACAGCAGCAGCAGGTACCACAAACAATCCTGTCCCCTCTAAAGGCAGCCAAAGTGAGCAGTACCATTGTTGCTGCCCACAGTAAGGACAAAGAAGCTGCATCTGCAAAGAGAACATCACGCACCACCAGTGCCATGACAAAAAGGTATGTTGCTTAGTCACATGTTTCTGTTTTGGTAAACTATGAAATTTCTGACATCATCGGCCTTTGCATACGTTTCCTACTCCATATGAAGGCACATGTTTGTTCTTTTTCTTTATAAATAAATAAATGAGAATTACTTGTTTTAAATTCTAGTTACTATTCAGTGTAGGATATTCTGGGTTGTGACACTGTGTAGTCTTGTACGTCTTTAACAGTATCTCTTGGGAACTCTCTGCTTCCATCTTAAGGGTGTGGGTGTGATTAGGTTACAGGGGCTGATAACATAACCGCACCCTCACCATACTCACTTTTACTCTGAAGATGCAGTTATCATGTTCCTATGAAAATTAGTTAATGGTGTCACATCCCAGAATAATGCCATCTGAGCAGTCACTGCCATGAAAGTCTAGTAACTGATGCAGTTGCTGTTGTCACAAATTTTGAATCATTCCCATCTCATCCATGGTGACTGGTTTTTTGACATGATGCATTGTTTCCATTACTGGATATCAGTTCAGTCACGCATTGAAGCTGTCTTAGGCTACCAGCTGCATCAGGTAAACAGGCCAATAAACCATTTGCTACGACTGGTAGTCTGAGAGTTCTGTTGATTCAGTCACCATCAGAGCTTAAAATGAAATATCAGTTCAGAGTTTTTTGATTCTTTACACCTTTATACCATTTTTCATTAATACCTTCATTCCAAGTAAACTGTCTCTGTTTATTTTCTCTCTACTTAATGTTAATTTTGCTTGTTTAGGTAACTGTACTGTTCCATTATTTTGCATGTCTGAACCACTTCAGTCTTTATACTTTGCTAATTATATAATGTACCTAATTCTGTACGTTGCAATCAAGATTGTCTTTGTGATTACAGCAGCACTTGCTGAAAATAGGTACATGTTTGCTTAACTTAACTCTTCCACAAGGACAGGTAAAATCTGGATACTTCGTTGTGCCTTTAGAGACTCAATTTTTGGAATTTAAAAGAAAGTTTGTTTTATACATTCTGTATGCTGATACATATGATGTAATCTAGCAGTTTTTTTTTAAAACAAACTCCTGTTCGGTGCATCATATGTAGATTTGGTGTGTCTCCAATTTGAAAACTTAAATGACCAAATGTGAGCAGGTTGTATGTGTGCTATATGCAGCATTTTCATTATTTCATGTATCTTTCATTATGTTTTGAAAATGGACACAAATCTGCAAGACATAGAACAGAACAACACATATGATGAAATGGCTGAGAGTGTAAACATGTTCACATGTAATGCTGTGAGCAAATGAATGGAGAGAAGTGAACATGGTATAAACAACTACCATATTTACCCGAATGCAAGACAACTCTAATCTAAGATGACCCCCCCAAATAAAATACATCTGCCAAGGGAAATTGTGTTTATCCAACTCTAAGATGAATCCCCAAAAGTAATACATTGGCTAAGAAAAATATTTTACTATTAATTGCATGCACCTAATACACAAAGCGTGTCATATTTTATCTACCTTTAACAGTCAGGATCATTGTCGCAGTCAGTGTCATTATCTTCCTCCCACTAACTTCTAACATTCCTATCCTCTTTACTGCCATTCCATGCTATATCAGTCATATCCATTGCATTAGATATGCAGAACTGCTTAAAACCCTTCACGCTCACTTCTGGTGAGATGGGCTGTCATGCCATTAAAATCCACATTGACTAAATAATACATTTATATTTCTTGGTTTATAAGCTTACTTGAACCCATTAAGATTCACAATTTTCTCCACAGATGGTGTTAGTGCTGTTCAGTATTTTAAATACGTGTGTTCTCGTTTTTTTTTTTTTTTGTGTTGTGTCTGTGGTCTGGTCAGTGTGAGTTCATGGCATTTTTAATGGTTTTTAATTTGTGGATTGGTCCAGGTTTTATTTTTGAGCTTAATTTTTAATTTTTCAATAGCCATCTTCTTTGTGCCCTTGGACAAGCTCTGTTTGCAGGTGTATATCTTGGCAAGTTAATTGTTCAGGTGGTGCCCAGTGACTGAGAATAGTTTGAAGCAAGGGTATACCAGGCTAGGTGCTTCTTTGCCAGAAAGTGAAACAGAACTGAAACTCATGCTTTAAAAAATTAGACAATGGACACAGCACTTCCCCTCCAAAAGAAAGATTGTGTCAGTTAAATTTAGTCCTGCTCTGCTGTTTCATTTGGATTTCTTGACCTGTGAAGGTGGGACCGACAGATTATCCTGAAACATTGGTAACGAATTACCACTCTGTGCTGCACAATATCTCAGATGAGTGGAGATCTCACACGATGATTTGGTGATGCAGGCCTTGGTTTGGCTTGGTTCAGAACCATCCCATTTGGCATGGTCAAGTTCGTCACTTCATATGCAAATCTGGGACAACCTCACATATTTAAGTGCCAAATTTAAGGAAAAAACCTAGTATTGCATTTTTCTTGCATTCGAGTATATATGTTATTTCAGGTTTCAGCAAGAGCAAAGGTAGGTTATGCCTGTAGTTTGTTTCCTTAGTCACAATGATGTGAAGGAATTAACGTGTTACCTTATTTTGTACTGGTCTTCACTATTTGCAGATCTGCCTTTGATTAGGGAAGATCTTGTAATCAATAAATGACAATATGTTTGATTAGATTAAGAAAAGTTCTTTGTTTATTTATTGTCTGTCAAGTGCTGTAAATACTTGGCTTGGCATTGCTGTAGTTAGTGGTGGTTGAGTCTATGCTAGCCCTGCTGACCCCTGTCATATCTTCTCCTTTTTATTTATCTTGAGATTGCATTGAATTTACAGGTGGTGTCTGAGGTATGTATTTGTACATAATCTGGATGTGAAAGACGTCTGTGATGGGTAAGGTGGCATGCATTCTAGACCACATCATTAGCTGGAGAAGAGTGAATAACTCTATCTGCCAGTTACATTACCCTTAGCACCCATTTTATAGGGGATAGACTATATTTACACGTGAACTCTGGTGTAAAGATTTTCTTTAGATGTGAGGTGTAAAATTTGTTGGTAATGAGGAGCAGAAAAAATTGTTCTAGATGTGGTTTGCTCTATGCAGACAATGAATACCCAAAGATACAAGTAATTTCTTAGGTAAATCTACAGTGCCTTATTATTGTTTAATAATTTACTGTCTGAATGACAGAATTAAGTGCAGTAACTGTGGAGGATGATTGCTTCTCTCAGGTTGTTAATCTGGATTTCAGTGTATGTATAATGAGCATATTCATCATTATACTATCCAGTAGAGATCTTGGAATTATTGGTTAAGATTTTCAACATTCCTGTCCTAATTGTAAATTCTGTATAAATGTATAAGTGTTTGGTGGATTACGAACTTAATTATCACACATCCCATATGTCCGTGAGTAAAATCTTAGTTTTTCTTTTTCTGTATTTTGTTACAAACTAGTTGTACGTTCATCATCTTTCTCTCTGTCTTTCTCTTTTCATAGAAATACGTGGCTTCTAAACTCAATGTATGGATCAAATCGATCACTAAATATCAGCAAAGTTAACCTAACCCATCCCACAAGACCAGTAACCCGAGCTACAGTGAAAGCTACACCCACAAGCTCAGGTAGTCTGTCCCCATCATCTGGTTTGGGGATGACATTGCGCAGTGCAGACCGAGTCACCAGATACACTGTTCGCCAGTAAGTTCATCTTGTACACACCACACTTTTCTGTGGGTGTGGAAGGACAGGTAGACTGAGATTTTAGGTTCTCAGTGCATTGTTGATGAAGATTCAAGTTTTCTGGGATCTTACGCTGTATCAACTAGTAAATGATTACCACCATTTTGAAAGAATGGTTTGTCTCCACTTAAAGGTCTAGCTGTCCAAGTACTCTTTTTGCTTGTACTGCTAGACCCTAAGGATAGCCAGCATGCTGCTCCAAAATGTCAGTAATCACTTGCCAGATGACAGAGCATAACGTCCCAGAAGACTTGAATTTTTCTTGAGAGGTAATATACTGTATCATGTTACTGTATCTACCTCTTCTTTCTCCAGAAATTCATTGCACCATTTCTGCTGTGTGGTAAGTGTTGCTTTGCATGGCAGTAGATTTCACCCATGAAATAAAGCATTGCTCACTCAGGACTCTCCTCATTTACTCCTCTTTAGCCCACTGCTAATATTTTTCAGTGCATGAGGACAACCTCATTAATTTGTAATCAGGATAATTAAAAATAGTGTATAATTTCAAACATGTCACATTCCCTGGCTGTAAGCATGGAGTTTTGTGTATTTTTGATGTGGTTAATTCAAAAAATGGCTAAATTGTAATTCAAGCCCTTATTAGAGCCATTTCACTATAATTTGAATACTTGAAAATACCACGAAAGTCCAACAGGCCAGAATCCATTGATCTGGCACTCCTTGTGTAAAAATTGGTCAGTGCTGACAGGTCAGCTTCAGCAAAAACAAGTTGTGGTTGCATCAGCTGAACCACGAACCAGAATCAAATGATGCCAAGCAGAAACAAGTTCTCTCAGTACCATCTCCCACAATCTTAGTTTGACATTTTCCATTACTACAGTCGGAAGTGTATTTTATTGGTGTTCTTTATTTGTTTGTCAAGTATTTATACCTTTGCAATTCCAATAGTGGTGTCAAAGGCAAAGTTGCTAGTGATTGTAAAGATGTAAAAGAAAGTAATATGTGACTGGCATTGGCAAAGAAATTAGGGGTTTTAAAGGTAGTTCTGGTAGTGCAAACTATCATAAGCTTACTATATTATTTTCTGCATAATTTGTATAAATCTTTACCTTTTGTAACACTGGGCATCCCTGGAGCAAAGGCCATTTGAGTCTTCTGAAGAAACAATGAACTAAGGTCCAAGTTTGGCATACGTAAATGATTGTTTGTTGGCTTGTGTATTGATGTATATTGTATTAAATTACACCATTGGTGTTTACAAAGTAAATCCAGGAAAGAGATCTAGCTGCTCAATTGAGTAAAAAAAATCACACCTTGCAATATAACATTAGATCTACAAACCAACCACATAACAGGTGTGTGTGTGTGCGTGCATGCGCACGTCTGTGCGTGTATGTGTGTTAAAAAACTATATAATTAAAAAATCACATAATTTGAAGCCTGATTTCTTAAGGTAGATACTTCAAGCATTAGCAGGGAAAAAGGACAAAATCATTCAGTAGGACATTTTTCCATGTGTGCTAATTTAATTTCTATATAAGATTTAGTTATCATCACTCTTGTAATAGACGCATAGAAGTCCACTCAACTAAACAGATACCATCAAATTTAATATGTGTTATCATCTCTACAAAATGTAGCATTCAAGTTCAATTATGACACTTCCAATTTTAAGAAACTTGAAGGAAGTTCAAAGCTTTGGTAGCATAGTCAGTGTAAAGATCAGGTTACAGACCAGATGATTTGAGGTTCAAACCCCAGCAAAGAAAAGATATTTGTTTTTTCTCCAAAATATGCTAACTTTCTCTGGGTTCCACCCAGCCTGTTGTTCAGTGGGTAACAGGAAGTCGTCCTGTGGATGTAAAACAACCAGGGTGTTAGGATGACCACTTTTGTTTCTGATGTCATTACTTCTTTACCTGAGATTGGACTCCCATAAATGCTGACACTAACTTTCAAGGGAGATTGAAACTGCTTGACACCTGAGTGTGAGGAAGAATGCTCCTGTGTGCATTCATTGCATGTTACAGAGAGTATGCAAGTCTTGCATTATGAAATCGAGGGTCTCTTCAGAAACTGATCCTTTCTTCTCGTTGATCATGTACACTATAATGTCAGTGGCTTGAATGCGTACCTGATGATATTTAAAGTAGCAACCCATTCCAGTGTCAGATTTTAATGGCAAAATCTATAAATTGTATGGGAAAATTTTGGAACAAAACTATTTCAGTGTTTTAAGACAGCAAAACATTTTGAGCAGTGTAGTCTTAAATATGTTTCACTGTGTTTTAAGAGTTATGTCCCCCCCCTATCAGCCTCGTTCTTGAAGTGTTACATGTTCCTAACCTTTCAAGTGTGTGTCCACCCACCCCCCCACCCTCCCAATTTTCTGCTGCTGTTGTTTCCTGTTTTGCTGTCGAGGTGCATTATTTTAGCATTTGCTGTGTTTTTTGTGTTTTATAACAGGGAATGTTGCCTTTTATGCTGGTGATTGTGTGCCTATTTTACTCATGTGTCTTTAAATGTAGTTACTATGTCATCTGACATAAGCTCTTATGTAAGGCCACTCTCTTCGAAGAATTAGGCCATTTAACCATTTAAAAATGATGGATCCATTTATGTTCTAATATGTCATGTGTCTAATGAAATACTGAATGGTGTAGTAGCTATGCACAACAATATATGATGTCTGTGTTGGAGTTAATACCAGTTGTGTATTGTTACGTAAGTGTATATGAATATAGTATAGTAATCCCTTGTTTTTCGCAGGTTTGTACTTTGGCGCCTCGCAAATTTGCAGGGTCATCGCAAGCATAGAAATAAAAAATTTTCTGAACTTTCTGTAGTGTTCTAGAAGGTTCTAGAAGCTCCCCATCACATTGTTTCTGCAGATAAAAGAAACTCAAACCTAGCAAAAAGAAAGGTTGTAAAATAATAGTAAAAGTGCAGAAAAAGGAAATGTGCTCTTCATTTTTTTTTTTTATTTTTATTATTTTGTGGTTAAAGGACGAAAAGGGATTTAAGAATAAAAAGGAACATTAAAATACATTACCCTGTCTAAAACACTAAAAGATAAAGTGCTGAAGTGAAGTGGGTACTGAGATTGGAAAGTAAACACCTTCAGGCATGAATAATTTGACATGTCTGATGGTGCTGCTTTGTTCCCACTGAATTTTGTGCACTTTTCTTCTTCTGAAGGCTGTGTTTTTATTGCTGGGGGATTAAAATTAATATGGAATAAAGTGCATGATGTTATTAAAAACTACATATGTTTGCAAGATTTTTTATTTTGTGTACTGGATAAAAATTGCTAGTGGACTAAATGTTTGCAGGTAACAAATTCTGTGTTCCTTTTCTAGTTATTACTTTGTGACATGTGTATCATTATGGTTCATGGTTTATTTAACAATGTTTCAAGTTGCTGAGATTGTGTCATATGGGATGCAGGAATGATTAGTGAATAATGAAAGGGAGAGGATGGGGAAGGTAAAAGTTGTGGCCTTAGTTATGTTAGCACCACAGCGCATGCCTGAATTGACTGTGGAAATGCCACACAAAGACTGAGTCAGAAAAAGTTAGCCTGCAGGCCAAGATTTTAAACTAGGCCATTTTGAATGAGTCTGGGGTGCTAATCATTTACCTGCAGTGTTTGTGCAAGATATTAGAATAGAGTCTTAATTATCGTATTTCCAGATACTTGTTATTTATTCAGCATTTATTGAAACAGAATTTTTTACTTTAATCTTTATGTTGTAATTGCTGTACTGGCAGACATTTCATTTATGGATACTAATATGCCAAATATATGGGAGCCTCAACTTACTGGTGCCCTACGGGCCCTTCCAGGTTTGTAATGGGATAGCTTAAAAATGCCAAATTTGGTTCAGTGATAAGCACTTTTGTTTAGTATTTGCATTTGATTTTCAATGTGGAAAAAAGAGGCTGTCCTGATGAAGGTGGTTTTTTACATCCTTTTCAATTAATTTATCACAGTCATACTTCATGCTGTATAACCTATTCAGCTGAATAAGAATATCATGAAGCAGAGCGAGATTCACTCATAACAAATGTTGCTGGGTTCTTTATAGTACACTGTGGCTGCAACACATGGCGTTTTAAATACCTGTTCTTCTGCCAGATATGCTCATTCTTCATTTACTGCCTTAAATATTCGAACTTATTTCTCCTTTATATTCCTTTGCAGTGCTCGAACCTCCACCTCCCGGAGCTATAAAACAGCTTTTATCAGATGACTAACCAAATTACCAACAGTTGCAAATCAAGCGCCAGTTCTTGTGAGGAATGATTTTCACACCAGGAGCTGCACTCGCCCAAGAAGAAGTAATACTTTACGAAAGAAGGACTGTGTTGCTGAAGAGATGCAGACACGTTCCAATACAACAGTTGCAGGACAGCATCATAAGTCTTCATCTCATGGGAACATTCCATCAGCGTCTGAGGGCAAGAAGAATGACCGCATCGTATTAAAGGAGCGGGGTAAACGTTGTCTAAGCAGCAGCCGAGAGAAACAGTCACCTCGTGTGTCCAAGGCTATCTGTCGTCCTAAGGGCGATTCAGTGGTCAAAGAGATTTCTTCAGACATCTTGTCACCGTCCCCGATCCCGTCCAGTAAGTTGGAACTGAAATTTTCGAACTCGTCATTGCAAGAAACTTTCCCATCCATTTCACTAATCCCTGAACAAGATGTAATGATGGAAGAAAGCTTTCGGCCAGTGGGTAAGAAAGTGGTATTGCCTAAACTAAGATTGCAAGAGAAGATGCACAAAGACTTGGATACAGGTACTAACATATTCAAACATAGGATGATAAGACGAACCCCCATTTCTAGCATTAAAAGAACAACTCTTATTAACTCCAAAATTATTAGGAGAAAAACTTGCATAGAAAAAGACATCAAGTAATTGTATGCTTGAACTTCTTTGTAACTGTCAAACTAATTTTTTAAATAGCCTTTGCGTTATGGCCCCATGAATTCAAGACAAAGGTAATCCATTTAGTTTTGCAAGACTTAATGGTTCTCAAGGATGGGAATTTTAAAAATAGCTACAAGTATATGTTATTGGTGCTTTTATAATTTAACATCTTCTGTTTGGGACATACAAGGTGTATTGTAATATCTGGGTACAATTTACTGTTGAAACATGACTGACAGCAGGTAAAAGAAACTTGGCAATTTTCTTGTGCTGTTCTATTATGCATTTATGAGATACAAAGTGTGCTGAGTCAATTGCATTTTCAGTACACAGAAAGTTTTTTGAGTACAGAATGGAATTTTTAACTGGACAGAATGTGTTATTTTAACCAGACTTCCATAAGTTCACAATTAGTTTGAGGAGTTGATTCCTATGTCATAAATGTCTGTTGCTCAGGACTCCTTTGTTTGCGCAGTACTGCGCATCGTATGAAAAAGCAGTCCTGCCAAGAATGTTTATATCATGTTTCCTGCCAGCCATGTTTCTGTGGATGTTTTTATAGGACTGTGTATGTTGTATTTTAGAGTGTGTCTCTCAGAATAGGCCATGTACAATTTAATATAGGAAGACTCATGCTACACAAAATTTATGTTACAATTTTGCATGAATTGCAGTATTTTAATTTGGTAAAACATTCATCTGTTATATAAGGTGTATACATAATGAACTGTGTTTTTATTTTTATCATATGTTTCTCATGTATTCAATATCAGTGTTATATGTGCACTAAGTGGAGTGGTAGTTTATATTTTTAAGTGACAGAAATTATTGTATTTATTGCATATAATTCAATTGCCATGTAATTTACATGTAAGTATAGTCAGCTCTCAGATGGTGCAGTATGTAGTTTTGACATTGACTGGGAGTGGTATTCGGAAGTTGCTGCACTTATTTTACAGTTTTTGGTTGTGCTGTATCTTTGTATAGCATATTATAATTTTGAGTCTGTTTGTGATGCATTCTTATGTTATTTGGCTAGTCCATTACAAATCAATGAACTTATGTAATATCACTGTTGAATTCAGCAAAAACGTTTAGGTTATAAACCTCAGTGACACCGCATCATTCAAAAGAACATACCAAGGGCATATATATATTTTCTGTATATCAAAAGTTTTTACCAGAATTCATCTGACATTGTTCTATCATGTTTTTTTATTTCAGTTTATGGCATTTATATTTGTATTTTTGTCTGCCATGTACTGACAGTAGTGGGTGTTACTTCAGTTAATACTGTACAAATGACTGTACTGGGAAAAGGCTTGGAGTCTGCCCATGTGCCTTGCAGTTTTATTTACGTTGCATGTGTAACGTCTTGTGACATTGAGCACAATTAGCTTCAGATTTAATTCCCCCAAAACCTAAAATGTCTTACTCTTACACTGATGTCTGCTGTTCCCTTTACATACAATGAGTTCACATTTGTATAACACATTTAATGTGATTAAAGTATGGGTACATTTAGGATAGAACAAATAAGGTTTGAAGGAAATACTTTACATTTGTGGTTCCTTAAAATTCACTGTTTACTTGTACATGGGTTGGAAACTAGCTAGTGGCAACATAAGCTGCATGTAACAAATATTTTATTGGCATTGAAGAGGTAGAGGAGGGCAGGTCATGCCTCCTACTTATCCATCACCCTGTCCCAGCCATCATACTATGCAGGCATCAAATGTCACAATTTCAGAGCCACATTCTTTTGCAGACATCACTGAGTCTTTTACATCTTCATGTGATCTCATTTTCCATTTGGGAACATTGCTTCACCTTCGTAAACATGAATTCAGAATGCCTTGTTGTGACATCCAAACTTTGTTGGATTGCACACCTGCCTCATTGGCATGCAGGAGGGTTAATTGATTTACGTATTTGCTTGCCACCTGTGCTACTGCTAATGAATTGTATGCTGGCCTACTCTTTTGTTATTTTTATAGCCATCTTAAGTAAACCCTGTTGAAAGTGTGGAAGAGTTTAGTTTATTGTTGCCAGGCAGTTGAGTAGCTAATGATTAATTACACCAGCTTAGATAATAAATGAAAATTGTATTTGAGATCCATAGTGTGAAAAACATGAGCATGGACACATGCAAAACACCAGCTTTTGTGTTATTCTAGATAACATAATGCATTAATGATCACATTACCAGACTGTCGTAAGTTGTAATAATGAGCTGTAATTTGGTAGCTCTCGTTTTCTGAATAGGTGTTTCATTACATTAATGTGTGAATCCATTCTCTTGTAGGAGTTTGGAAAGCATAATAAGTGGGCTACAGGCTGGACAACCGAGAAGTATTATTTCGGTTTCCAGGAGCAAGAGATTTTCCTCCTCTCCAGACACACAGACTGACCCACCCAGCCTCCTGTTCAATAGGCCCAAGGGCAAGAAACTAACCACCGACCTGTATCTAGTGCCAAGGTTAAGAATGGGCAGAGCTATACCCTAACCCCCAACATGCCTTCATGGCATGCAGAGGGACAATTTTTGCCATTACACTCTGTTGGGCCCTGAAGATTTTGTGGGTACATGGATGTTTTATTGTATGTTATTACATTGTTATCCTGGATGAATACTCATTACCGAGTTAATCCTAATTTGAGATTTTGGTTATAGGAACTCAGCTGTGACAAGGATGAGTATCTGAATGTGCTTTAAATTTTGTAAACTTTAATACTTGCAGTTCTTGAGTTTTAGAGACTTCTTTATGGGATTGCTTTTAATGCGGAGTAAATGGTGTTTTAATGTAATATTTTTAACTTGTGTGTACCAGATCACTTCTTGGTTTCTTTTCAGCAGAATTGCCTTTTCAGAACATCTGAAGTAACATTAATAGGGTATATGTGTATAATTGATATCTCCTCTCCCCCCCCCCCCCCC
>Ga0209628_10001474_pt1 | contig 15290 bp, 14 predicted proteins | sample TergutCu122P4_FD_187285 | JGI IMG/M metagenome (GOLD analysis project Ga0209628, IMG submission 187285) | Cubitermes ugandensis P4 segment gut microbial communities from Kakamega Forest, Kenya - Cu122 P4 (SPAdes) (version 2) | ecosystem: Host-associated > Arthropoda: Insects > Digestive system...
ACCATTTATATTTGGGCGTAAATCCGTTAAAACTTCTTTAAATGCAACCTCATCGCAATTATCTGTCGGCGTAAATTGCAGGTAAAGTTTGCCGTTTTCGTCATATTTCTTTTCAAAAATCATAATTTTTAAATTTATATTTTATATGTAAGTTCAAAAAAATATCTATAACCAACTTCAATTTTGATTGACGTTGCAAAACCTTTTTTGCCTAATAACTTATCAAAATAATTGTAGAGTACTCCTTGATAGTTAAAATCATTTGTGTTATATACTTTGCCAACAACTCTATTAAGCATAAAATCAACTTTATCCATAAAAAATAATAAAAAATTTCCTTCAATTTGAGTATCCGTTTCAAAAAATCCCTTTATCATAGTTTCTTTACGTCTATAATCAGCGATTGAGAATATGTTTGAAATATTCAAATGTTCATTTAAAGCGATAAAATTATATGCTTCCCCGCTATTTTCATCTCCAAGAACTACACTATTTAGAATATCAGATATATCATTCTCTAATGTTAAAACGTTATTTTTTAAATTATCTATATCATCTTTTACTGTATTTACTTTTTGCAATGCAGAATTAGCTATTTGTTGAGCGTTATTTGCCATTTGCTGTGCGTTGTTGGCTGACGTTTGAGCATTTGTTGCACTATCATTAACAGTATCAAATGTATCTTCGCCGACACTTCCAACTCGTTGAGCTGTGTTTGCGCCTTTTACAGTTTCATTTTTAAGTTGCTGCCAACGCTGCCTAATATTTTGTAGTGTTTGAATTGCCATAAGATTAATTTAAAGATTTAAAGATTTAAAGATTTAAGAATTCAAAGATTTAAGAATTCAAAATTACTTTTTAAAAATAATTTGATAAAAGACAAAATTTCTATGTTAGTATAAAAATATTATCTTGATTGCACTGATTGAAAGGAATATTAATTGCCGTTTCCAAAATTACTCCTGTAAGGTTTGTTTCCTCAATATAATCAATATTGATGCTGTCAATTTCACATTTAAAATTTCTTCTATTTGCAAAAAGCGACTTTATAAAATCCTCTGCAACGGCTTCCATATCGTTTTTTGCTTTCAATACGCTTTCAAAGTTTCCGGCGTCTTGTATTTTCTGCATAAAGAACAGGCGAAGGTTCATTGTTTTGCGCTGATTATCCTGTGTATTTGAATATTCAACTGTTAGTCGCTGCATTGCTATAAACGGCGCAAATACGGCGTTTTTCAGTTTCACTGTTAAGCCGTCATTTAGCAGTTCCGAGAAGTGCGCCTGTTTTTCTGTATGCAATATTTCAGGGTGAAATTCTGCAAATTTTCGCACAAATTCAGTTAATGTAGAAAGGTTTGTTATCATAAAATTAGGAGTTAGGAATTAGGAGTTAGGAATTAGAAGTTAGGAATTAGAAGTGTATTTACTTGATACTCATTACTTGTGTCTTGTGTCTAATATCTTGTGTCTAAATTCATCTGCTTGCGTTTGATATTAGTTTTTGATAGTCCTTTGTTCTTTGATATGAGCCGTTGCGACCATTGATTACCGAATATGCCTCAATTCCGTTTTCTAATCGTTCATTTAGTTTATTTTGCGTGATTATAATTTCTCTTAACGTATTTTCCAATTGGCGCAAATCGGTTGTATTTTGATTAAAATTTCTTCTTGCCGGCAGTGATGGTGAGTTCATATCTGCTGCGCTGCCGCCGAGCGCACTCTGTAAGTCGCTGCGTTTAAGACGTACAAGGTTACCGCTTCTGCGGGCGGCTTCTATTACGTTAAGCACCGGCAGCAAATCGCTGTTTTGCGTGCCTTCTTGCGGAACTACATATTCGTTTGCGTGAACCGTACCAACGGGCTGGTACTTATGTCCTCGCGGCGTGAAGCCGCCCTGTGCATATTGTAAAGCCATTACTTTATCGTATTCCGCTTTTGCTTTTGCAATTTGAATTGCCCCTGCAACAGTGGCTGCTGCAGCGGCAATTCCTCCTAATACAGGACCTACAATAGGAATGCCGGACATAGCAGAAAACGACTGCATTGCAGACAAAGCAGTTGCAGCAATAATTGATGAAATCTGCATTGCGAGGTTGGCTGCTGCATACTTCTTTTGCGTTTCTATCTCTTCTTTGCGCTTTGCGTCATCAAGTTTCTGTTTTTGTTTATCATAGTTTTTTTGAGAAATAGTTTTATTTTTCAGTTGTTTGTCAAGTGCTGCGTATTGTTGCTCATATTTTGCCTCTATTTTTGCCGTTTCCAAATCTTGTAACCCTGTTACAATATCAGAAAATTGCTGCATAAGTTTTTGAGAGGCATTTACGTATAACTCAGCGTATTTCATACGCAAATTAAACTTTGCCAGTTGAAACTCTTCCTCTGTTATCAACTCATCCTCACGCTCTTTTTTAAGTGTTTCAAGTTCGTTTTTGTATTGTTCTTCAATGTTATTTAAACCGTATTTTTCTCTGATTTGTTTGCGCTCTTCTTTAAACTTTTCATCGTTTGCGTAAATATCTTTTTTGGCTTTGTTTATTGCATTTGTTACGTCAACTATCTCTTTTATTATTTCTTCTGTTGGTGCTAGTTTTTTTAAAGTTTCAAGATAAGCTTCCATTCTAACAAGCCGTTCTGCAAGTTTTTCTCCTGTTTTTTTGATTGATAAATTTTCGTATTCGTCAAATACTTTCATATCAGCGTCATACGAATCTTTTTGTATTTTCAATTTTGCGTTTCGGTTTTTAATTTCTTGTTTTTCAAGGAAATTATTAAAATCTTCTTGTGCATCAAGTAAATCGGCGTATGCCTGTTCTTCATCTTTAAGAGTTGCGCCGTAAAATCCTTTTTTCGTTTTTCTTGTTTCGTTGTTATTGTCCTCTGCTGCTTGATATTTAGCGTCTAAGTATTCTAATGTTAACCGTTTTAATTCTTCGTTATATGCTTCTTCTTCTAATATTCCATTTTTTCTATCATCGCGCAGTAGATTTGATTGTTGTAATAACCATAATTCTAACTCTTTTAACCTTTCTTGATATGGTGTAGTTTTTGACTTTTCACCAGTGTCGCCACCATCGCCGCCACCGCCTCCTGTTATTTTTGAATTTGTATTAAGTGTTTCTTTTTGCTCATTGTTAATTTCTTCTAATTGTTTATCTATATATAAAATATCATTCTTTAATAATACAACTTCTTGTTTTGCTTTTTCTGCTAATTTTTTATCGTCATCTATTTGTTTAAGATATGCTTTGTTAATTTCATTTTCTTTATCTTTTGAATCAAGATATATATTATCTTTATTTTTTAACTCCCAATTCTTTCTAAAAGTTGATTCGTCCATTGGTGTATCAAATGTTGATAAAACTTGCGAAGCTTCTAATTTTGTTAATGCTTTTTGCTTTTTTTCGTTTAATTCTGCTGTTTTTTCTAAATTTTCTACATATTTTAGTCCATATTCATTTATTAAATATTGTCTTTCGTACTCTTTTTTTAGTTTTTCAATTTCTTGATTTGTATTATAATAATCTACACTACCTTTTTTACTTTCATCTAATTTTTTTAATTTTTCTGAAATTTTAGAATACAAAATATCTATTTTTATTCTTCCTTCCATTTTAGAAATATATGTTTTTATAGCGGTGTTTAGGTCATTTACAGATGCTGTTTCACCTTTAATATTTCCTAATAAATCTGGGTATTCTTTATTTAGTTGTTTAATTAATGCGATTCTTTCTTCTGATTTTGGTTTTGTTGCCTCTAATTTTCTTCTTAAAATTTCTAATCTTAAAGATTCCTGTTCAACCTGTGTATTTGTTTCTTTTGTAACATCATTCATTGTTTTTTGAAATTCTGTTAGTTGATTACCTTCCTTTCTTACGTCTGAAATACTTTTTACCAATTTTACAATTCCGATAATCAATCCTGTAATTGCTGCACCAACGGCAAATAAGATATTTGCTTTCATTACAGTGTTTAAACTTTTAAATGCTGTAATAGCACCTTTTATATTTCCTGTTAAAAGATTTTTTGCAATACCAAGAAATCCTGTATTTGTTGTGTATATTTTTGTTGCAAGGTTGTTTTTTTGCAGTTGTGCATAATATTCTCTATTTGCTACCGATGCAAGATATGTGCTTTTAGTTTTTATTGCTTCTGCTGCAGCGGCTTCTAATGTTCTTAATCTTTGTAATCTTATAAATGTGTTTCGTGCTATTATTATTCCGTTATATGCTTTTTCTATGTTTGTTACTGCAAATATTACTGTTCTATATGCTATATATGCGCCAGTAAGCCACATAACTGCTTTTACAATACCTAAAATTATATCAAAGTTTTTTACCAAAAAATTAAGCATATTTCCAGTACTTATGTGTAAACTTGCATAAACAGGCATCAATTTATTTCCGAGTTCTTCTCGCAAATCTGAAACGCGCTTGCGGGCTTTTTCTATTGATGCAGCCACGCCCTCGTTTTTAATTGCAAATGATTCATTAATGTTTGTACCTTCACGGTATGCCTCATTAGAAGCATTTTGCAGTTCTGTTACACGTTCTATTTTATTGCTCAAATTACCAAGAAATTTTTGTGCCTCATTAGCACCGATACCGAGTTCTTTAAGTGCCTGCGATGCCCCAGTTCCGCTCAATCCTCCTATTTGTACTGATAATTGTTTTAAAAATTCAACCGGCTTTGTGTTTATCAAATCTTCAAGTTCTTTGCGCGAGATGCCCATAAATTTAGCAAATTTATCAAGATTTTGCGCTGCTGCATTAATAACAATTGCGTATGCTCTTGATGCCTTATCTGCCATTTGTCCGCTCTCTTCGAGTACCGTACCGAGTGCCATCGCATCGGCGATTGTCGGTTTTAATGTATCTTGCATTGAGCCGAGATTCATTGCAAATTCGGCAATATTTTTTGCAGAACCCGCTCCTTTTTTGTCAAGAATATTAAGCGAAGATGCTATTTTTGTATAGGCATCTTCGGCTTTCATATCTTTGGTTTCTTGGAATTGCGAGCGCACTTTTCCAAGCGTTGTAGCCATCTCCTCCACATTACCGAAACTTTTACCCATCACCACATTTACTTTATCAACTGCCGAAACATAACCCGCAATTTCATCTATATTTTCACCCAAACGCAATCCTGTTTCAGCAAGCGCATTCAAATCTTCTCTTGATGTGGTTGTATCTATTTTTTTAATTTCTGACTGCATTTCACGTATTCGCTCAACAGAAACTTCACCAGCATCTGCAACGCTACGATAAACCTTATCCCATTGAAGCGCAGAGTCAATCATATTTTTTATTCTAAAAGAAACACCTGTAATCATTGCAATAGCAGCACCTGTCATCATCCCGAACTTGTTAAAACTGTTCGCCATTTTGGACCATAAGTTATCTTGAGTTTTTAAAATACCTTCACGTTGCTGAAGTGTGGTATTTAGTTTTTTTTGCTCTGCATTGTGTTTTTGGACTATTGTATCAAGTTGCGCTATTTGTTTTCCTTTCTTTATATAATCATCGCTGCCAATAGTCAATTTTGCCTGCTCAGAAATGAGTTTTTTCATTTCAGCACGCACCGCTTTAACGGAATTTTCAATCTCTTTTCCGTCAATATAGATACTTATACCGCGTCTTGCTATTTTGTTAGCCATAATTTTTATAGTTTTTAGTTGTTAGACATAAGACACAAGTTTTTTTACTGATTACTTGTGTCTGATTACTTGTGTCTTGTTTTTATATTCTTTCATTCGTCTGTTCATTAGTTTAAATACTTGAATACAAGGAAGTTTTACATAATCATCATATTTTAAAATATCATCGCCTACTATTGTGTCAATAATTGCGTTCCAGTCCGGGCGAAGATGTTTTGATTGTTGTTTGTTGGTTTCTGTTTGCTGTTTTTTGTTATCATCCGCTTTTTCAAAAACAAAAGGAAATGATTTTGATAACCAGTTTTTTATGTATATGTAGTTAATATATAAAGCAAGTTGTGTTATATAGTTAATATCATCTTTTATAATTTCTACTCTTTTATCAAAATCAATTTTGGTAATATCTTCAAACATTATTGGTTTATGTCTCTTTGATACATTCTTCAAGCAAAGTGCAGCCACAAACTTTGCTAAAATTTTTTCTTTTTCTTCGCTCCTATTTTTAACTGCATTTGTATAATCGTAAAAAAATGTATCAAACAGGCAAAATTGCTCAAAGGTTACATTTCCGAGTTTATCTGACGGGGTATAAAGCACACCGCCTATCTTTTTTATAAAAAACTTATTGCTCTCCTCAATATTCAGCGCATTTACAACTATTTCAGTAAGGTTATATATCTCAAAATCAGTTAATTTATTTAGGAATGAGGAATGGGGAGTGAGGAATGAGTGTTTGTTTTTATTTTTAAATAAAAATTCCCTTAAAAAATATAAATCAGTAATCTTTTCATATTGCATCCTCACAAATAACAAAAACTGCTCTTCCGACAACTCACTCGGCTCCGATGGAGCAAGTACTTCCAACTTTCTCGGAATAAATTTGAATTGTTTATATTTTATCTCTATTTTGTGCATAGTTAGAAATTGTTAAGCGATTGCGGGTCAAGCCCGCAATGACACGCTGTTTTCACGCCCAAAAACTCTTTTTTCCGTTATTATCCCGCTTTGGGAAGCGCACCGCTGACGGCTTTTCGTAATCAAACATTACCTTCATATAGCCCTCTGCCATACGCCAAAAGTTATCTCCGTCCGTCTCTGCCTGCTGTATCTGCATCATTAGCCGTTCGTCTGTTATAATATCTGTTTGCGTTGCTGCATCGTTGCCTTTGGTTGTGGAGAATAATAGCCCTCTATCTGTTAAACTGCCCGTTTCGCGCATAAGGCGGGCAGCAGAATAAAACACAACAACAGGCAAAAGTTTGACTCTCAGGTTTTCAAACTTTTGCTCTGGTGTCGGCTTTGCAAGTTTGGTAATAAGATTTTCGTATATTTCTCCCAAACGCGGCGCAATAACAGTGTCGCAAACAACCTGTATATGCGGTACTAACCTCAAAAAAGTAAGTGCGCTACGGGTAATATTGTAGTATTGGTTAAACTCATTTGTACTTCGCACAATAGCGGTTTTGCGATTTTTGTATGTGCCGCTTTCCAACCACTCCGGAAAATCAGATATACTGTTATCTAAAAAAGCAATTAAATCGTCTAATGCGTTAAAACCCTTTTCGTGCCAACCGCGCTTGAGTTCGTGTTCCTGATACTTATAGAGTGAATGCAGCCGATCGCTCTCGTCTCTATGGAAGCCGCCGTCCGAAATCATAAACTGCAACTCCATAAAATCGTGCCAAAGTGCAAGGTTGGCATTTGCCTTTTGTGCCAAATGCAAAAACTTACACTCCGCCTCGTTTTGCGGCACGTTTTTATATATTTCTGTAAGACGTGCTGCAAGCGCACTGCCCAGAACAGGCACTATAAAAGCATCAAACGAATTTTTGAGCGGTGCCGCCATCGTTTTGAAACTTAACGAATTGCTAACAGTTATATACTGCTGTATCTCGCCCGCTTGGTTCCATTTATCTTCTGAAAATATCATAATTGTTTGTTGGTTGATGGTTGTTGGTTGATGGTTGTTGGTTGTTGGTTTTGATAGATAGACAAAATTAGTTTTGAAAAATGGAAAAATAAAAGACAAAAAAAGAGCAAAGAACAAAGAGCAAAGAACAAAGAGTAAAGAACAAAGAGCAAAGACGTTTTTGTTTAAACAACTCTGTCTTTGCTCTTTGTTCTTTTAGCGAAGCGGTCTTTGTTCTACATTTTCGGATACAAAACCCAAAAAAATTGATTATCAACTATTTTTGTTTTAGTTTTTAATGATAACAGTGCGTTTGTGATTTTAGTTGTAGATACGTTTTCAAACATTTCTGACAACTCCAACGCTATTTCTGCAGATGTTTTAAATGTCTGCTCGTTGCCTCCGAAATAGTTTTCAGAGATAAATTTTTCCAAAACAGATAGTTCTATTGACTGCTGCGGTTCGGAAGGTTTTTTATTAATTATCATCTCATTAGTTTTTGGTTTATGAATACAAATTTTACAATGAAGCAATTTACCTCTGTGATTTGAACAATTTTTATCTGCTTCATAAATACATTTATCATATATTTTCATAGTGCACCTCCTTTATTTATAAGTGATACAACATAATAGCCATAAACCCCGAAGCGTTTGTGTCTGTAGCGGAGCATTGTGCGTTTGTAATTCAACCGTGCCAGTGCCTTGCCTATTCGGTTGCTGTTGATAATGGCGGGGGTTTTTAGATATTTGCCAAGTTCTTTGGCAATATCTGTTGCCGTCATAAATAGTACCTCGCCGTTTGCGTTCGGCTTTTGGTAGTACTTCTCCACAAGTTGCAGTTCGTAACTGTCGGACCAACTGCGCTTGTACTTTTTTGTTTGCTTGAGTTTGTGTATCTCTGTTTTTAACTCCAGCAACTCCTCTTTGAAGTCGATTAGCAGTTGCGTATCTACGCTGCCAACGCTATAAGTTCCTGTTTTGCGAAGCGTGGGCAATATCTCAGATGTTACCCACTTACGAAACATTTTTGCATCAGGTTTTTGACTTTTGAAAATAAGATGATACAAACCGCTTTCATTAACAAAATTTAACGTTTGTAGTCCTCGCGATGGGGTAGGTATCTCCGACCCCATCGACTCATCTTCGTCAAGATTTTTGATAGCATCTTTGTGATTTTTTATGTCAAGAATTTGACACACATCTTTTGCAACAAACCAAGGCTCGTTGTCAATGTTTTTGGTTCTTACCTGCATATTATCATTATATGCAAAGATTTGCAGTACGTCATTCATAACGTACCTCCCGCTTTTGTCATTGCGGCGCAAGCCGCAATCGTTTGAACAAAATACAAGTAGTCAGTCAGACCTTCCTCGTACAGAAACAAGTATAGAGCCGCATTGTTATTGGCTGTGATTGATGTAATCATTTGTAATATATTTTTGACATTTAACATAAAAACGGCTTTTATTTCTGTGTCAAAAATATATTACTGCAACGTAAAAATTTCAGAAATAATAGCCGTTATTAAAAATAAAAAAAGCCCTGTTAAGGCAACTTTCGTTGCAATATTATATTTTTGACGTTGCAAAGGTAAGCATAATTTTTGAAATAGCAATAAAAAAATAAACTTAAACGAAAATTTAAGTTTATTTAACTTTTTGGAATAAAAAAAAACCGCCCTTTCGGACGGCGCACCACAGTAAGAAATTTGTAATTAAAACCTAATTAAAGGGCTACTGCGGTTAATTCTCTGCCGAGCGAGTGCAGTGTATTTTGAATTTTGCCAACCTGTCGGCGCGAAATATATGTCTTACGAGTTTTGTATTGGCGCATAAGCGAGGCATTAATACCCGCTTTTTTTGCAAACTTGGTAGTATTCAAAACATCAAAATAATCAAATATAGAAGCAATATCATATTTATAATCAAATTTGATGTCTATTAACTCTGCTGGTAATTCCAACCCGTCTTCTTTGTAAAACTTCACAATCTCTTTTACAGAATTTTCAAAATCGGCTATTGCCTCTTTAACAGAGTTTCCCGAACCGATAATTGTAGAGTTAATATCTGGTGTAAAGACACCGAAAGTGCCGTCTTTGCCTCGTTCAATTAATGCTGTTGTTGTCATAAATTTTAGTATTAAGTTATTGATTTTCAGCAGACAGGGTTTAAAACCCTATCTGCTTTTTTAGTTTAAAATATAATCCCTGTTTAACTTCCTGTGAGCCGTGCCGCTCAATTTCAATTATAAAATCTTTTTGTGGGTGTCGATATATATCGTGCCTGCTCCCATTTCGGTAAAGTTCCCAACCGTTTTTTTCGGCTAATCGCCTCATTTCTGACCATTTCATAACATTTTCTTTTTAATTAGGTTTTAATTACACTACAAAGATATAACAATTTTGTTATATACACAAATATTTTTGCAATTATTTTCAAATTATTTTAATTTTTATTTTGTTGATAATCAATGAGTTACAAAATAAAATAAAAAATTTTTCAAAAAACTGCGATTTTACCCAAAAATAGGGCAAAAAAAACGTCATTTTTTTGAAAAAAAATACCCTTGTTTCACAACAAAGGCAATTTATTAACTAATTAACAAAAAATTTAATGCAATTACTTATTCTACATTTTTCACTTAATAATTAATAATTTTCTTGTGTCTTGTGTCTAAATACTTGTGTCTAAATTCAAGCAAGGTTTTTCTGCGTTCCTGAGCCGGTGTCAAGGGTTGTAAGTATTGTGTTTCGGTATCTAATCACCACATCATCGTATCCGTTGTAGCGGAGCATTAAGTAGATGGGGTCAAGCAGGTTTTGGCGGTCAAGCCACGAGGTTGCTATTTTTACCAAAAAGCCCTCTCTTATGTTGCTGCCGCCTTGGTTACCGGCGTATGTTCCGCCCGGCATCGCCGCTCCCAAAATATTTGGGTTAATCATAAGCGCAAACATTATCTCAGAGTTTGCCGTAGCAGAAGTAATTAGGTTGTCGGTGTGGCTATCAGTATTTTTCAGCGGCTCAATAATTATTCCGCTGCGTCCGTTTTTGTCAATATTGCTCTGGTCATCATATTGCGTAATAATCGGCTTATCTGCGTTTTCGCTGCCGAGATTATTCTTTTCCCATTCGTCAATATAATCATTTATTGCCTGTTCGCGCTCCTGGGTTGTTGCATAGTTGCTTTGCGGAAACCTGCTCTCCCAAAACGACAGCGGGAACTGTATATGCCACTTCCACGAGGCGCGGTTCTCAAACACTTTTAAAAGGAATTTCGGCACTACCTTTGCAATATCAACCCACCCTGCGAGGTATGCACTCAGCCAAATCGGCTCTGCATACACATCTTTGTTGGACCAACTATCGCGAACCATTACAACAAAACTCTCCTTGCTTTTATCGCTCAACTTATGCAAATCTAAATCTTTTTCTAATGCATAATCGAGCAGCACCTTGTATTTATCGTAATCATCTTTTCCCGGCGTATCAGGAAATTTGCCCGAAGTTACAAGCGTTTCGCGCAAATCTTTCTCGTTTCTTTCGCTCAATCTCCAAAAATATGCGTTTATAGTGTTCAGGTAGTCAATTTTTGAGCCGTCCGTGTTCGGCACAAACTGCACGGCAGAACTTCCGTATTTAAAATAATCTCTTGCCGTTCTCTCCAAAAATTCGCGTATCATTCGGCTATCAAGCATTTTTTGTACTTCCGGTTTATCATAAGCAACATATTTTTCGTTGCCTTTTTCATCGTAACCGTCAATTCTGCACGCCATTAAACCTTGCCCAAGCACAATATTGCGTATAAATTTCAACCCGGAATTAAGCACCGATGTGCTTCCGATTATCTTGTCAGCCCATTGTGGAAAATCGTTTTGCGTTCCCCAACTCAATAGTTTTATGCTCGTCAATTGCACAAACTCCTGATTAACAGAAGTATCTGTTAGTTTTGCAAATTCTCTTTTTTGCTTTGTAAATACAGTGCTTGCGGTATCTGTTTTTGTAGATGCAAAAAATCTGTTAGTTGATATTGCCAACGGAACTCCTTGTGTATTAAATAATATTTGTGCCATATTGCTTGAAGTTAGAAATTAGAAATTAGAAGTTAGAAATTAGAAATTAGAAGTTAGAAATTAGAAATTAGAAGTTAGAAATTAGAAATTAGAAATTAATTTACTTGATACTTGATACTTGATACTTGATACTTGATACTTGATACTTGATACTTGATACTTGATACTTGATACTTGATACTTGATACTTGATACTATTTATTGCTTTTAATAATCATTCTATCATATTCATTCAGTATTTTATTCATTGCGTCATCTCCGTAATATTCTTGTGCTATATTAGCCAAATCGTCAATATTATCTCTAATAACTGAGTTAAACCAATCAACAGGTGTTCTTCCTTTTGGTTGATTTTCAGTTAGTTTATAATCGTTTTTTCTGTACCTGTTTTGCTCGCTTTTTGCGTGTATTACTCTTCCGCCTACTCTGCTTAACCCTCTCCCAACGCCATAATGCACATAAATACCATGAGGAGAAAATTTGAAATTTGTTACATTTGTAACTCCGTAATATTTCTTTTGTTTTGTAACTAAACTTGAATTTAATTCACCTTTTACACGCGGAATATTTGCAAGCATCTTCATTTTTTGCTTAAATGACCACGTTTTTACATTTTCGTTAAACTGATCCGGCGTTACAAGATTTGGCGTTGTATTCATAAGTTAGTAAGTTAGTAAGTTAGTAAGTTCATAAGTTAGTAAGTTAATAAGTTAATAAGTAATTTTTCATTCTTAATTCATAACTCTACATTTACAAAATTACCTCCATTTGATTATATTGCACAATTCTATCTATTCCAACAGGAAAAGGGTGCCCTTCTGGTCTATCGCTATCGCAACACGGCTGTATTCCCCGCATTCTGTTCTCTTTAAGATTAAAACTCATTCCGCAGGCAAAAGCACGCGGAATAAACCGCAAATTTCCGTTTTTATCAACAAACTTGATGGAGAAAGTGTGCCTTTTGTTGTTCGGCAGCCACTTAATATCAAGTTCTTTTAGCATTAAGTTTCTCCTTATTTGCGTTGGTTTTTTCATATTTTAATTAAATGTATCATCAAATGTATCATCAAAAATTCTCATTGGAATAAGTTTTTTAAACGGCTCAAACTTTGTTCGCAAATGATTTGTATCGGTGTATTTATATGAAAATTCAACAGATACAATCTCATTTTTATACTCTGTAACTTCAAATTTTTCAGAATCAATAACAACAGGTATCATTGTATAATCTTCTTCCATCACAACAATCTCCTTTGAATCTAATAAATCTTCCAAGACATTCAACTGTTTGCGGTTAATAAAACCCGATGTAACAGTAAATGTTTTATCAAGTTTCCCTGACACAAGCAAACTTTTGTTATTGATTTCAGAATAATCTCTTTCCCATTTATTTACCTCTTTTTCAGCGTCATACGTTGTAAAACTCTCTATTGCATAAAAACTATTCCAAAACAGGAATGTTTTATGATGTGGAAAAGTTTTTTGCGACACCTCATGATGAATACGGAAATTTTCATTATTTTCTCCAAAAATATCGTAATGCAATATTTTTATTTGATTTGGATTAATGCCGTATTGCAGCAAAAGCAGTAACGCAATATCGTAGTAACTTACCCTGTAACACTCAAAAATTTCTCTATTCAAATCTGGATAAGGAGGAGTTGTTGTTATAGTAACGGTTTTCTCAAATTTTGCATTTTGATACATATACACAACCTCCGCTTTTAGCGGAACGCCGTAATAATAACACAAAACCTCTGTATTTTTTGGTGTTATTATTTTATAATTTGCACGTGTTAGAGGTACAACAGTAATATTTTGGTACGATAAATCATTAAAAATTGATTTGCAAATATAGATTAATACACTTGTATCAATAACCACATTACCATCTTTATTCAAGGGGTCGCTGGTTCAAGCCCAGCAGGGTCCACAAGAAAAAATTACGAATTACGAGTAAATTCTCATAATTCGTAATTTTCTATTTTCTAAAATTCAATCGTAAATCCGCCGTGAATATTTATGCCTGCCTGCGCATAAAACCAAGGGGAATATTTTTGATTTTCGGGTAAGAAATTGCCGTTTGCGTCCGCACTTTCAAAATAGCCGTAAGCACCACCGTTGGCGGCGTATCTGTGATTGAAAATATTATTTATTTGCAGTTTTAATTGCATTTTTTTTACCACTTTTTTAAACGGAATATCATAGCCAACTACCAGATTATTAACACAATACGGTTTTAAAATTGCCTGTTCGTTTTGTGTGTTGTCTAAATATTGTTTGCCAACAAAAAGCGTTTGAAAATTTGCCGAAAATCCCTTTAAATTGAACGAAAACAAACTGCCCGCTGTAATACTCGGAGAAAACGAAATAGTAGTGTTGCCATACTCTACTTCAACCTGACCGTTATTTTTCACAACTTGCGGATTATTCCAATCTGCATTCCAATCATCAACCCAATCTACAAAATTGCGAATTTTATTCTGACTTAATGTTAAATTTACGTCCCAGCGCAACCATTTTGCGATTTGCACACCGCCGATAAATTCAATGCCTGTGCGGTAACTTTTCGTTACATTTTTGGTTAATGGTTTGCCTGTATCACCAATTTTTCCCGTCAAAACCAACTGATTTTTGTAGTCCATAAAATATAAATTTACGCCGAGCGCAAAAATTTTATGCGAAAAATTGTAGCCAAGTTCGTAATCAAAAAGCGTTTCGTAAGTTGGAATATCGTTAATTCCTGCTTCGGTGTAGTTGTTGCGGCTCGGCTCGCGGTTGCCGACAGCAAAAGTAAAATAGGCGTTGTGTCCTTTTTTGATGTAATTTATGCCCGCTTTCGGGTTGAAAAAATGAAAATTTTTGTTAATCGGTAATTCCTGTAAATTGTTGTCATTCACACCGTTAAGTTTGTAATTTACAAAACGATACTGCAAATCGCCAAAAATTGAAAGTCCGTTTGTGATATTCCATTTTGCTTTTGCATAAAAATTTCCGTCAAGTTTTTCCGCCCAATTTTCATAATAAATTGTATCTTTCGGTAAAGAATAAAAATAATTTTTTACCCAACTAATTTTCCCAAAATGTGCGCCGTCATATTTATTGAACCCGCCGCCAAAGGAAATATTAATTTTTTTTCTTGAATAATTTACCGAAAAAACACCGCCGTAAAAATCATTGTCCAAATGTTTTTGATTAATTAAATCGCTTCTTTTAATTGTAGTTCCCTGATTATCAACAAAATTTTGCAACCCATAAGCAACTAATTTTCTGTTACTACGATACGACTCATAATAACCCGCACCGTGCGTGTAATGCAGAGCGGCATTCATATTCCATTTTTGCGAAAAAATATGCGAAAAATGGAGTTGATAATGCTGTTGCGTGTAGTTATCTGTGTGATTATCATAGAATTGCGGGTTGCCGTCTTTGTCATTGCCCATATAGCCCGCGGGGTTGTAGCGCGGGTTATTTTTCAGCGTATCGGCATTAATTCCGTCCCACGCCTGATATGTTTTTTCTTTTCCGCCAAATGCCAAAAATTTCAGCATCGTATTTTTGTGATAATAAGCCGCAGAGGCGTAATATGACAATAAATCGGAAAATGCGCGGTAGAGATAACCGTCAGAATTCAGTTTTGAAAAATGGGCATCAAAG
>Ga0209628_10001475_pt1 | contig 15289 bp, 12 predicted proteins | sample TergutCu122P4_FD_187285 | JGI IMG/M metagenome (GOLD analysis project Ga0209628, IMG submission 187285) | Cubitermes ugandensis P4 segment gut microbial communities from Kakamega Forest, Kenya - Cu122 P4 (SPAdes) (version 2) | ecosystem: Host-associated > Arthropoda: Insects > Digestive system...
CCGCCCGGCAAAGTCGTCCACGTCCAGCCCCTTGGCCAGCGCGGTTTTCACGTACTCCTTGCCGTCGGCCAGCGTAAAGGCCAGCTCCAGCGCCTGATTGGCGCCCGCCTCCTGCATGTGGTAGCCGCTGATGCTGATCGAATTGAACCGGGGCATGTGCCGCGCGGTGTACGCGATGATGTCGCCGATGATCCGCATACTCGGCCCGGGTGGGTAGATGTAGGTGTTGCGGACCATGAACTCCTTGAGGATGTCGTTCTGGATCGTGCCCGAAAGCTGCTCTTGCGCAACGCCCTGCTCCTCGGCGGCCACCACGTAACCGGCCAGCACCGGCAGCACCGCGCCGTTCATGGTCATGGACACGCTCACCTTGTCCAGCGGAATCTGGTCGAACAAAATCTTCATGTCCTCGACCGAATCAATCGCCACCCCCGCCTTGCCCACGTCGCCCATCACGCGCGGGTGGTCGCTGTCGTAGCCGCGGTGCGTGGGCAGATCGAACGCCACCGACACGCCTTGCCCGCCCGCGGCCAGCGCCTTGCGGTAAAAGGCGTTCGATTCCTCGGCGGTGGAAAAACCCGCGTACTGACGTATCGTCCACGGACGCACCGCGTACATGGTCGCCTGCGGCCCGCGCAAAAAAGGCTCCAGGCCCGGCAGCGTATCGGCGTACTTCAGTTCCTTCAAATCAGCCGCCGTATAAAGCGCCTTGACGCGAATGCCGTCGGGCGTGATCCAGTCCAGCGCGCCCACGTCGCCGCCGGGTGCGGATTTGCGCGCCGCCTGCTGCCAGCCGGCCAGGGTAGAGGGTTTGAATTCAGGTTGGCTCATAAAACTATTTGCAAATCGGCCAAAGGCGCGCGCGGGCAAAAGCAGCCAGCGCAAATTATCGATTTAATAGCTGCCCGCGCTTGCCTATTAAGCGTTTGAGCATCATTTGATTATGAAAACCTTACCAGTCAAGCGCTGGCAGCTATCATAAACGCAGTTAATCAGCCGCCAAACAGGCGCGCCAGCCAGCCTTTGCGTTTGGCGGCCTTGCCTTGCATTTCCGCTTTTGCCTGCTCTTCTTTTTCGAGCTGGCCCTTGCCTAGCATGCGCTGATAGACCCTGACGGCGTCGATGTAGCCGTGATCTTCGTTGCGGATGTGGTTGAACAGCCAGCGCGACAACATGCCGTGCATCTCGGAGGTCACGTCCTCGCCCGCGTCAAAGCGTTTTTTGAACTCGGCCACCTTGCGCGTGAACAACTCGTGCACGCGCTTGTGCGGGCCGGCAAACATGTAGCCCGCGCTTTCCATGATGCCCTCTTCAAAGGCGAAGTGCGACATGGTGTAGTCCACCATGTCGCCGATGATCTCGCCCAGCCGCACGCGGTCGCGCGTATCGCGCAACTCGTACAGGCGGTTGATGTAGTCCAGGATACGGCGGTGCTGGGTATCGATTTCCTCGATGCCCGTATCCAGTTCCGGCACCCAATAGAGAATGGCCATGACGCTGCTCCGTTCTTTGATGGCGTTGAAGTTCGAGTGTCAGCGTGCGATCACTCACACAAATTGATACACATCAATGCAAAATTGGCGCTGATGAAAATCCTGAAACTACAAACTTATGAGCAAGTAATTATCCTATTTTTAAGGAACCTCTGAAGAACCATCGTGAGCCGGCGCGCCCGGATTTGGGATGGGCTGCAAGGCGCAAAGCGCAGACATAGCCGCAGCTATGGCGAGCATTTGCAACGCGGCAGACCGCCCAAATACGGGATGCGGCGGCCACGGGGGTTCTTCAGAGGTTCCTTAACCGCCGCCCGGTTGCCGCCAGCCAAGACTGACCAGGGCGGCACTTGGCGGCTCGCTGTTTTGCTATCCTCACAATAGCGATCATGGCGAGTCAAGCAAGCCCATGCCCATGTTTCAGACCAAAAAAATCGCCCCCATCATGCAATCCGTCACGCACGCCGTTGCACCCATGCGCCGCGCCCTGGTGCTGGCGGCGCTGGCTGGCGGCGCATGGCCGCGCCCCGCGCTGAGCGGCCAGCCAGCGGCGCGCTCGCCCGCCCAGTGGCCGCGCCATGCGCCGGTACCCGGCGGCGTGGCGCGCATAGCCCTGGGGCCAGCGCCCGCGCGGCCACGGGCGTTTGCGGGCGAAATCCCGCTGCTGGTGCTGGGCCAGGCCAGCGGCTGGACGGCGCTGGTTGGCATCCCGCTTGCGGCCACGCCGGGCCAATCAAGCATCAGCGCCGTGCTGGGCGGCCAGCAGCGCGAGCTGACCTACACCATCGTCCCCAAACAATATGCCGAACAGCAGTTGAAGGTTGCGCCAGGCCAGGTCGATTTGTCACCCGCCGATCTGCAGCGCCACGAGCGCGAGCGCGCGCGCCAGCAGCAAGTGATGGCTACCTTCAGCGCGCCGCCCGCGGGCGCGCTTGCCATGCGCCAGCCCGCGCCCGGGCGGCGCTCCAACTCGTTTGGTATGCGGCGCGTCTTCAACGGGCAGCCGCGCAATCCGCACGGCGGCATGGACATCGCCATGCCCACCGGCACGCCGGTAGCCGCGCCGCTGGCGGCCACCGTGATCGACACGGGCGACTATTTTTTCAGCGGCGGCACCGTCTGGCTCGACCACGGCGGCGGCCTGCTGTCCATGATGTGCCACTTGAGCCGCATCACCGCGCGCCAGGGCCAGCGCCTGCCCGCTGGCGCGGTGCTGGGCGCATCGGGCGCCAGCGGCCGCGTCACCGGCCCGCACCTGCACTGGACGGTGTGCCTGAACCGCGCCCAGGTCGATCCGGCGCTGTTTTTGCGGCCTTGAGTTGACCGCCCGCGGCCCCATTTAAAAAGGTTTGTGCGGTATCCCGCCCGCCGCGCGCTTTTGCAAGGAAACCAATCCATGAAACGCATCTTTTTGTTCATCCTGACCAACCTGGCCGTGATGGTGGTGGTCGGCATCATCGCCAGCCTGTTTGGGCTGGGCAACTACCAAAGCGGCGGCAACATCGCCGCTCTGATGGCTTTTTCGCTGGTGGTCGGTTTTACCGGCGCCATCATCTCGCTGCTGATGAGCAAGTTCGTCGCCAAAATGAGCATGGGCGTGCGCATCATCGAGCAGCCCGGCAACGCCGATGAGGCGTGGATCGTGGAGACCGTGCGCCGGTTTGCCCAGCAAGCCAACATTGGCATGCCAGATGTCGGCATCTACGAAGGCGAGGCCAACGCCTTTGCCACCGGCGCGTTCAAAAACTCGGCGCTGGTGGCCGTGTCCACCGGCCTGCTGCGCGGCATGACGCGCGAAGAGGTCGAGGCGGTGATCGGCCACGAAATCTCCCACGTGGCCAACGGCGACATGGTGACCATGACGCTGATTCAGGGCGTGATGAACACCTTTGTGGTGTTCGCCAGCCGCCTGATTGGATCGCTGGTGGACGGCTACCTGCGCCGCGACGGCGAGCGCGGCCCCGGCATCGGCTACATGTTGACCACCATGGTGCTGCAAATGGTGTTCGGCCTGCTGGCTGGCATGGTGGTGGCCTGGTTCTCGCGCCAGCGCGAATTTCGCGCCGACCACGGCGCGGCGCAACTGATGGGCCAGCCAAATTCAATGATCAACGCGCTGGCGCGGCTGGGCGGCATGCACGCTGAAGGCCAGCAAATGCCCAAGGGCTTGCAGGCGCTGGGCATTGCTGGCGGCATGGGCAGCCTGTTTGCCAGCCACCCGCCGCTGGAGCAGCGCATCGCGGCGCTGAAAAACTATCAAGGTTGAACGCGCCAGCCGAAGCCGCTGCCGCCGCTAAACTGCGCCCCATCATGGAACTGCTTTCAATCGCTGGCGGCGAGCTGCATTACCACCACGACGGCGCGCCCGGCGTGCCCATTGAATCGCGCTTTGCGCGCGAGCTGATCGAGCGCGACGCCAACAGCCGCCGCACCACGTCCTGGAAGCACGCCGAGCGCGACGACGCCAACCGCGGCATGTTGTCCGGCGCGCAGTTGTGGGGGCGGCGCGGTGCGCCCGGCGCGGCGCTGGCGCCGCCGCGTTTTTTGTACGCCTGCGCGGGCGGCGCGCCGGGGGTGATCTACTACCTGCTGCAAGTGGCGGGCAGCATCGGCCTGTTTCGCTACCACTTTGACGAGCAGCGCGAAGTGCGCCTGTTTCACCGCAGCGCCTCCCCCGTGCTGGGCATGACCTACGACGCCGACGCACACCGCCTGATTCTGGCCAACGCCTACCCGGACGGCAGCGCGCATCTGGACGTGTACGACGAAGACGGCAACCGCCAGGGCACCATCACCAGTGGCGACTGCGTGGACGCCGCGCCAGCGCGCATCTGGGGGCTGCCCAACGCGCTGGTGTACCAGTCCACCGGCGTGGCGCGGCACCCGCAGCAAGGCTGCGTGGTGGCGCTGGGGCACGCGGTCATCAACCGGCTGAACTTTGCCACCGGCGACATCGACACCGTGCTGGACGACCCGGCCTACGACCACGTGGCCCCGCGCGCCGGGCGCGACGGATCGCTGTTTGCCATTCGCCGCCCGGTTGAAAAGCCAGCGCACGAGCAAGCCGGCGCGGCGCTCAAGGACACGGTGCTGATGCCGCTGCGGCTTGGCAAGGCGGTGTTTGGCTACCTCAACTTTTTCTCGCAGGTCTATGGCAAGGAGCCGCTGAAGTCAGCCGGCGGCCCGCGCGCGCCCGAGCTGGATCAGGACCTGGGCCAAATGTGGCTGCATGGCCGCATGATCGACTTGCGCAAGGTGCGCACCGACGCGCAGCACGCGGGCAATCTGGTGCCCGGATCGTGGGAGCTGATCCAGATCCCGCCCAACTCGCGCACCCCGCGCGTGCTGGCCACGCACGTGGCCGGGTTTGACCTGTGCGCCAACGACACCCCGGTCATCACCAACGGCTACGACGTAATCGCGCTGCAAGGCCAGCAGCGCGTAAAACTGGCCCGGCGCGAGCTGGTGGAGGCGGTGGCTGTACTGTAAAGAACGTGTTTGCGATCCCGGCGCGGGCGTGCGGGCGCGGACTTGGGCGGTCTGCGGCGTTGCAACCCTTGCCAATGGCACAGGCCATTGGCTGTGGCTTGCGCCTTGCAGCCCATCCCAATCCGCATCCCGCACACCTCGCGCCGGGATCGCAAACACGTTCTAATTTCCGCCGTCTGCTATGCTATGAAAATAGCAGCATTCAGCGCATGACCCGCCATCCGCACACAGCCAGTCACACGCCCGGCGCAACGCTGCGCTGGCGCACCGAGGCCGACACCGCCGCCTTCGCGGCCCGCTTGGCCAGCCAGCCCGCGCTGGGCAATGCCTATATCGAACTGCGCGGCGATCTGGGCGCGGGCAAGACCACCTTTGCGCGCCACCTGTTGCGCGCGCTGGGTGTGCGCGGGCGCATCAAAAGCCCGACCTTCGCCGTGCTGGAGCCGTATGAAACGCCCGCCGGTCTGCCAATATCGCACCTTGATTTTTACCGCTTTGGCGCCGCGCGCGAGTGGGAGGACGCTGGCCTGCGCGATGTGTTTGCCGCCCCCGGCCTGAAGCTGGCCGAGTGGCCCGAAAAAGCCGCCGGCCTGCTGCCGCCGCCCGATCTGGTGCTGCGGCTGCAAACGCAGCCTGATGAATCGCGCATTGCCGAGCTGTCGGCCGCCACCGCCGCTGGCGCGCGCCTGCTGGCCGGGGTGCTGTCATGACGCGCCACACCAGCGCCCTGCCCCGGCGCGCGCTGCTGCAAGGCGGCGCGCTGGCGCTGCTGCTGGGCGGCGCGCAGATCGCGCGCGGCGCGGGCATCGTCGCCGTGCGCATTTGGCCGGCCGACGATTACACGCGCGTGACCATCGAATCGGACACCGCGCTCAAGGCCACGCACCTGATGGTAGGCTCGCCCCCCCGGCTGGCGGTGGACATCGAGGGGCTGGAGCTTGATCCAGCGCTGCGCGAGCTGGTGGCCAAGGTGCGCGCCGACGACCCCAACATCGCCGGCATCCGCGTCGGTCAAAACGCGCCCGGCGTGGTGCGGCTGGTGGTGGACTTGAAGCACGACATCAAGCCCCAGGTGTTCACGCTCGCGCCGGTGGCCGCTTACCAGTACCGGCTGGTATTCGACCTTTTTCCCGCCAATCCGGTCGATCCGCTGGACGCGCTGATCGCCGAACGCATGAAAGAGCTGGGCGCCCCGCGCGCCACCGCACAGCAAGACGCCGACGTGCTGGGCGAGCTGATCGCACGCCAAAGCGCGCGCGCCGATGCCGCCGCGCGCAGCAGCAGCACGGGCGTGGTACGCGCACCGGCGCAACTACCGTCCGCGCCGCTGCCAGCGTCCACCGCCGGCGTGGCGCCACCGCCGCAGCAGCCGCCTGCCCAAAGCGCGCGCACTGACCGCCTGATCATCATCGCGCTCGACCCCGGCCACGGCGGCGAAGACCCGGGCGCCATCGGCCCCGGCGGCACGCGCGAAAAAGACGTGGTGCTGCAAATCGCCCTCAAGCTGCGCGAGCGCATCAACAACACCACCGCCGGCGGCAGCCCGATGCGCGCCTATCTGACGCGCGAGCAGGACTTCTTCGTGCCGCTGGGCGTGCGCGTGGACAAGGCGCGCCGCGTCGGCGCGGACCTGTTCATCAGCATCCACGCCGACGCCTTCTGGCGCCGCCAGGCCAGCGGCGCCAGCGTCTTTGCGCTGTCCGAGCACGGCGCATCCAGCACCGCCGCGCGCTGGCTGGCGCAAAAAGAAAACGAGGCCGACCGCATCGGCGGCATCAACGTCAACGCCAGGGATCAGCACGTGCAGCGCGCGCTGCTGGACATGAGCACCGCCGCCCAAATCCGCGACAGCCTGCGCCTGGGCGAGGCCATGCTGGGCGCCATCGGCGGCGTCGGCCCGCTGCACCACCACGGCGTGGAACGCGCCAACTTCGCCGTACTGCGCTCGCCCGACGTGCCCAGCGTGCTGGTTGAAACCGCCTTCATCAGCAACCCGCAAGAAGAACGCAAACTGCGCAGCGCCAGCTACCAAAACGAGCTGGCCGACGCGCTCATCAAAGGCATAAAAAAATACTTCGCCGCCAACCCGCCGTTGGCGCGCAGCAGGCAGGCGTAGATTGCGGCTGTGCGTCCGGCGTATGCGCCGCAAGGAGTACGCTTGCCAGCCTCACTCAACCGCCGTCATCCCCGCATGACCAATCGCGGCGCGGTCAAAGCTCAATCACCCCTTTTGCGCCCGCCCAGCCCGCCAGCCGCCATACAGCGCGATCAGCCCCGGCACCAAAATCAGCGCCCAGATGATCTTGCTCAGATTGGCCTGCACCCACGGCTGGTTGCCAAACAAAAAGCCCGCCGTCACCAGGCCCAGCACCCAGATCAGCGCGCCGCTCACGTTAAACAGCGTGAACTTGCGCCGGCTCATGCGCGCCACCCCGGCCACAAAGGGCACGAAGGTGCGGATGAACGGCATGAAGCGCGCCAAAATCACCGTCACGCCGCCGTAGCGCTCGTAAAACCGGTGCGCGCGATCAAACGCCTTGCGGTTGAACCAGCGCGAGTTTTCCCACTGAAACACCTTCGGCCCGATGTAGCGCCCAATGTGATAGTTGCACTGATCGCCCGCAATCGCCGCCAGCAGCAGCGCCGCGCACGCCAGCGGATAACTCATCAGCCCCGCCCCGGCCAGCGCGCCAGCCACGAACAGCAGCGAATCGCCGGGCAAAAACGGCATCACCACCACGCCCGTTTCAATGAACACAATCAGAAACAGCAGCCCGTACACCCAGGCGTGGTACTGCTCCACGAACGCACCCAGATAGCGATCGACGTGCAGCACAAAGTCAATCAGTTGCATCACGATGTCCATGGGCGGCGATTATGGGCGCTGGGCGTTGGGCGTGCGGCAAAGCTCAGTGCAATTGCATCTGATTTTCTCGTCATTCCCGCGCAGGCGGGAATCCATAAGCGCCACGTCAATCCAGCTCTTGGGAACCTCTGAAAAACCCTGCGTGAGCCGGCGCGCTTGGGTTTGGGATGGGCTGCAAGGCGCAAAGCGCAGCCATAGCCATAGCTATGGCGAGCATTTGCAACGCAGCAGACCGCCCAAACCCAAGATGCGCCGGCCACGACAGGGTTGTTCAGAGGTTCCCTTGCAACAAGCGCCCCTGGATTCCCGCCTGCGCGGGAATGACAAAGAGAGAGTGTGTGTGACGCTAAAAATTTAGATGCGATGCCCCTGCGGCGAAGCTACTGATTCTATTGATTTGATAGCTGGCCGCGCTTGCCTGCTACATGTTACAGCATGTTTTATGGCGTAAATTTAGGCACAACGTGCGCTGGCAGCTATCAAATTAATAGAATTGTTAAAAATGATACGTATTACTTCACATAGTTCTCGTCCGCATGAGCTTTTCGTTACGACTTGCGCGGCTTCGTGCTACGATACTCGCGCGGTATGGCCTTGCCCTTGCAAAAAGACATGAACCGCACCGTTTTTCCAAACACTTAACCACACGCGGAGGCGCGCTATGTTTTCTGAAAAATTGATGTCTGTCAAGATTTACCCCCCCCCTCTGTTACAAATTGCAACTATTCTCCTGATTTAATCCATTCTCCTCCCCCGGTTTATCGTTCCGGGCGGCATTTTCTCTCTCCCCTGCGTCATTTTCTGCCCGCCTTCGCTGCGGCGTTGATTTTGAGCCTGCTCGCTCCGGTGGCGGCAAGCGCGGCGCCTGTTGGTGTGCCTCTCGACACAATTTCCGATCCGCCGCCAGCAATTTCTGCCATTCCCGATCCTCTCGACCTTCTTTCAAGCCCGGTAAGCGGTTTCTTGAGTAATGGCGTAAAATGGTCGGTGGTACTTGATCCTGGCCCTGCAACAACTGTTAGCGGTTGGACAAATAATACATTGGTTTATTATCAATGGCGCCCTGCTGACGGTAACCAGATATGGAGCTTCTCGACCCCGGTAAACCTGTCATTCACGCCGACAGGTATGCAAGGCAGCCCGAACGTAGGCACCCCACCCAATATCAATATGGAAGGCATGATGCTGCCCATCGGAACCAGTTGCGATCTGTCTGGTCTGGATCCGGCCTTGGGGTTTACCTTCGATCCCAACACTGGAAGGCTGGCGCACGAAGGGCCAGATGAGAGTTACGAAGCCAACACGGCCAAAATCCCTTGCACACTCAATAACGTCACTGCATTGACACTCGATGGGACAGGCTTCAGGCTTAACTTGCTACGCGGCCTGAACAGCATCACGGTCGCGCCCGCCACACTTCAGGCGCAGTTCTCCGGCCTGCCTTCCACCATCAAGCCGGGCGAAACGGTGCAAGGCAAGCTCACTTGTTCCAACACCGGCTCCGGCCAAACGCCGCCGCAGACGGGGCCGGATGCGCTCAATGTGACGTGCGATCCGGCCATCGCCAGCGGCGGCGGCAGTATCAGCAATGTTCAATGCACGCCGCCCACGCCTGTCGGCACGCTGCATGACGGCCAGTCCATCGTCTGCACGTTCGATTTGACGGCGCCCAACACCTCGACGGTGAACATGGAACTGACCGGCACCACCACCGCCGATGGCCTGTTCGCCACCACCGCCACCCGCAGCCCGGGCGGCATGACGGCCACTGCATGGCTGCGCTCTGCCTCTGCCGCCGCCGTACCGGCGCTGAACCCGGCAACGCTGGCGGCGCTGGCCTTGGCGCTGCTGGGGCTGGCAGCTTTTGCCCGCAAGCGCCGCGCCTGAACGAGAACGTCAGCAGGTGGCGGCCATGAGCGCTGGGCGCCGCGCGCGCCAGCCGCTCATCCTTTTACAGGCTTGGGATACGCCACGCTGATGACTTCGATTTCGCGCACGCCTGCTGGCGTGGGCAGTTGCAGCACGTCACCCACGCGGGCGCGCAGCAGGGTGCGGGCGATGGGGGCGATCCAGCTTACTTCGCCCGCGCTGCTGGCGGCTTCGTCAATGCCCTTGATGGTGACGGTGTGCTCGCGCCCGTCCTCATCGGCGTAGGTGACACTGGCGCCGAAGAACACCTGGCCGCCGCCGTGATGCACGCTGGGGTCGGTGATTTCGGCGATCTCCAGCCGCTTGGTCAAAAAGCGGATGCGGCGGTCGATTTCGCGCAGGCGTTTTTTGCCGTACAGGTAGTCGCCGTTTTCGCTGCGGTCGCCGTTTTTGGCCGCCCAGTGCACCGCTTCCACCACCTTGGGGCGCTCGTCGTCAATCAGCGCCAGCAACTCGGCGCGCAGGCGCGCGTATCCCTGTGGAGTGATGTAGTTTTTGCCGCCCGCTGGCAGCGCTGGCAGCACGACGCCGTCATCAGCTCCGTCATCGGCATCGGTTTCGCGGGTGAACGCTTTGTTCACTGGTTGGGTCCTTGATTCAAAATAATCGGTTCAGCCACGATTTTCGCCCGCGACCAAATGGACATTGCCGTGCCCGTCTTTGCCACCGACTTCAGCAACCACACGCCCATGATGGCGCAGTACCTGCGCATCAAGGCCGGCTTTCCGGACACGCTGCTGTTTTACCGCATGGGCGACTTTTATGAGTTGTTTCATGCCGATGCCGAGCGCGCCGCCGGTTTGCTGGACATCACGCTGACCACGCGCGGGCAGTCGGCGGGCCAGCCGATTCGCATGGCGGGGGTGCCGGTGCATTCGGTGGAAACGTATCTGGCGCGGCTGATCAAGCTGGGCGAGTCGGTCGCCATTTGCGAGCAGGTGGGCGACGTGGCCACATCCAGGGGGCCGGTGGAGCGCAAGGTGGTGCGCGTGGTCACGCCCGGCACACTAACCGATACCGAGTTGCTGAATGAAAAAAGCGAATCGGTGCTGCTGGCCGTCGCACCCGCCGCGCGCCAGCGTTATGGCCTGGCCTGGCTGGCGGTGACGCAAGGGCGCGTGCATCTGGCCGAATGCGCTGATGCCGAGCTGCCCGGCTGGCTGGAGCGCATCGCGCCCAATGAATTGCTGCTGCCCTTTGATGCCGCGCCCGCTCTGGAGCAGCGCTTGCGCGAGGCCGCGCGCACCAGCGCGCTGACGCGCCGGCCCGATTTTCAGTTTGACGCCGCGCTGGGCCAGCGCAAGCTGCTGGAGCAGTTGCAAAGCGCCAGCCTGACGGGCTGGAACGCGCACGACCTGCCCGCCGCGCACGCCGCCAGCGCCGCCTTGCTGACTTATGCCGAGCACACGCAAGGCCGCGCGCTGACGCATGTGCGCGCGCTGACGGTGGAGCGCGCGGGCGTGCTGATCGACCTGCCCGCTGCCACCTGCCGCAATCTGGAGCTGGTGCGCACCCTGCGCGGCGAAGACGCGCCCACCGTGCTGTCGCTGCTTGACACCTGCATGACCGGCATGGGCACGCGCCTGCTGCGCGCGTGGCTGCTGGCGCCCGAGCGCGAGCGCGCCCAGGCCAGCGCGCGCCACGCCGCCATCGCCGCGCTGCGCGAGAACGAGCTGTGGCAAAAGCTGCGCGCCCAGCTCAAGGGCGCCAGCGACGTGGAACGCATCACCGCCCGCCTGGCGCTGGGTCAGGTGCGCCCGCGCGAGCTGGTGGCGCTGCGCCAGACACTACAAAAAACAGAGCTTCCAGAGCTTGTCAGTCAAGCGCCAGCGGCACTTTTAACCCAAATCGCCAGTGATCTTGAGCCGCCCGCAGAGGCCACGCAATTGCTGCAAGCGGCGCTGCTGGATGAACCCGCCGCGCTGATCCGCGACGGCGGCGTGATCGCCACCGGGCTGGATGCCGAGCTGGACGAGCTGCGCGCCATCAGCACCAATTGCGATGACTTTTTGCTCGACCTTGAAACGCGCGAGCGCGCGCGCACCGGCATCCTCAACTTGCGCGTCGAGTTCAACAAGGTGCACGGCTTTTACATCGAGGTCACGCAAGCCAACCTGGCGCGCGTGCCGCCCGAATACCGCCGCCGCCAGACACTGAAAAACGCCGAGCGCTTTATTACCCCGGAGCTGAAGGCGTTTGAGGACAAGGCGCTATCGGCGCAAGAGCGCGCGCTGGCGCGCGAAAAATGGCTGTATGAACAACTGCTGGCCCACTTGCAGCCGCACGTGCCGCGCTTGACGCGCTTTGCCGCCGCGCTGGCGGCGCTGGACGCGCTGGCGGCGCTCACCGAGCGCTCGCTCACGCTGGGCTGGTGCGCGCCGCAATTCGTGCGCGAGCCGTGCATCGAAATCCGCGCCGGCCGCCACCCGGTGGTGGAGGCGCGCCTGCTGCAAACCGGCGGTGCGTTCATCGCCAACGACACGCTGCTTGGCCCCAACGCGCGCATGCAAATCATCACCGGCCCCAACATGGGCGGCAAAAGCACCTACATGCGCCAGGTCGCGCTGATTGCGCTGCTGGCAAGCATTGGCAGCTACGTGCCCGCGCAAAGCTGCCGGCTGGGGCCAATCGACGCCATCCACACCCGCATCGGCGCGGCTGACGATTTGGCCAACGCGCAATCCACCTTCATGCTGGAGATGACCGAAACGGCGCAAATCCTGCACGCCGCCACGCGCCAGTCGCTGGTGCTGATGGACGAAGTAGGGCGCGGCACCAGCACCTTTGACGGCCTGGCGCTGGCTTGCGGCATCGCCGCGCACCTGCACGACAAGGTGCAGGCGTTCACCCTGTTTGCCACCCACTACTTTGAGCTGACCGAATTTCCCGCCGCGCACCACGCCGCCATCAACGTGCACGTAAGCGCCGCCGAAAGCGGGCACGACATCGTGTTCATGCACGAGCTGCAACCCGGCCCGGCCAGCCGCAGCTACGGCATCCACGTGGCGCGCCTGGCCGGCGTGCCGCAAGCGGTGCTCAGCCACGCGCGCCACACGCTGGCCGGGCTGGAGCAAGGCGCGCACCAAAGCCGCGCGCAAATCGACCTGTTCGCCGCCCCTCCGCCCGCCGCCGCCAACACCCAGCCATCGGCCGCCGAAGCCGCGCTGGCCGCCATCGACCCCGACACGCTGACGCCGCGCGAGGCGCTGGATGCGCTGTATCGGATCAAGAAACTGATCTCCGATTGACGCGCCCATCCACACCGCGCACAAGGCACAATCGCGCCCCATGCCCACGCTGATTTTTTCTCACGCCAACAGCTTTCCGGCCAGCATTTACCGCGTGCTGCTGGACAGCCTGCGCGCGCGCGGCTTTGAGGTGCACGCGCTGGAAAAATTTGGCCACGATCCGGCCTACCCCGTCACCGACAACTGGCCGCATCTGCTGCGCCAGCTGGCCGACTTTGTGCGCGCGCACACTGGCGCTGACGGCGCGCCGCCGTGGCTGGTGGGCCATTCGCTGGGCGGCATCCTCAGCCTGATGTGCGCCGCGCAGCACCCGGAGCTGGCGCGCGGGCTGGTGCTGCTTGACTCGCCCGTGCTGCGCGGCTGGCGCGCGCGCAGCATCAGCCTGGCCAAGCGCGCGCCCTGGATGATGCAGCGCATCTCGCCCAGCCAGATCAGCCGCAAGCGGCGCAACGAATGGGCTGATCGCGAGGCGGTGCTGGAGCACTTTCGCGCCAAAAAGCTGTTTGCCATCTGGGATCAGCAAGTGTTGCGCGACTACGTTGACCACGGCACCATCGGCGCCGACGGCGTATGGCGGCTGGCGTTTGAGCCAGAGGTGGAGTCGCGCATCTACGAAACCCTGCCGCACCACCTGCCGGCCATGCTGCGCCGCCATCCGCTCAAGTGCCCGGCCGCCTTCATCGGCGGACTGCAATCGGCCGAGCTGCGGCGCGCCGGCGGCATCGACCGCGCCCGCGTCATCGCCAAAGGCCGCGTGACGATGATCGACGGCACGCACCTGTTCCCGATGGAAAAACCGCTGGCCACGGCGGCGGCGATCGAAGCCCACCTGCGCGCGATGGATGGCGTTGAGCGTTGAGCGTTGAATTGCAGCGCCAGTACGGCAATCGCATCCAAATTTTTGGCGGCACGCTCCAACTTCGTCATTGCCGCGCAGAGCCTGCCCCCAGCGAAGGCGGGGGCGGGAATCCAGACGGCGCATCCACTTGGAGCGGTTTCTGTTTAATTGTTGACAACCCGTTCGGGCTGAGCTTGTCGAAGCCTGTTCTGAGCTTGCTGAAGGGCCGGGGCACGAGGCTTCGACAAGCTCAGCCCGAACGGTCAGATGTGTTCATGACAAAACAGAAACCGCCATAACCACGGCCCACTGGATTTCCCGTCATTGCCGCGCAGGAGGGAGATGCGCGGCAATGACGGGGGAATTACATCATCACCGAAACGCACAGCTTTTGATAGCTGCCAGCGCTTGCCACTCCTGCGTTTGCTGCTGTTTCATACCGCAAACTCCCATCCAACAAGCGCTGGCAGCTATAAAAAAACTAGCCCACGCTGGCAGGCGGCGCGCCCGTCTGCTCCAGCGTCAGCAGCCAGTGTTTGCGCGGCAGGCCGCCGCCGTAGCCGGTCAGCTTGCCGTTGCTGCCAATGACGCGATGGCAGGGCACGACGATGGAAATTTTGTTTTGCCCATTGGCGGCGGCCACCGCGCGCACGGCGCTGTGGCGGTCAATGTGCCGCGCCTGCTGCGCGTAGCTCCAGGTGTCGCCATAGGGAATTTGCAGCAGCGCGCGCCAGACATCCTGCTGAAACGGCGTACCCACCAAATCCAGCGGCACATCAAAGCGCCGCAGCCGTCCGGCAAAGTAGTCCGCGATCTGCGCGCCCAGCTCGCGCGTGCGGGCATCTTCGCCCGGCTGGGCGCGCACGCCGGCGTGGCGCTCGACATCGCGCCACTCGCGCATCATGCGAATGGTGGCGTCAAACTCAAGCAGGCTCAGGCCGCGCGCGGTAAACAGCGCCACCAGCTCGCCCAGCGGCGTGGTGTAACGGTGCGACAAAAGCGCTGCGGTCATGCTGGCCCCCAATAATCGGTCAATGATCGTCGATATGCGCATCTTGCCCCAAATCTGGCAACGCCACCCACTGCCCCTGCACGCAATGCACGGCCACGCGGTTATCGAAGGCTTCGCACAGTGCTCGGTGGGTGCCCACGCTGCCGGTGGCGCCGTGGTTGGTGACGCGGCCGTTTTGCATGACCAGCAACTCGTCGGCTTGCAGCGCCACGCCCAGCTCGTGCAACACGCTCACCACCAGCGCGCCTTGCCTGGCTTGGGCGCGGGCGATGGCGATCCAGTCGGCTTGATGCGGCGGGTCGAGGTGCGCCAGCGGTTCGTCCATCAGCAGCACGGGCGCTTGCACGGCCAGGGCGCGGGCCAGCAGCACGCGCTGGCGTTCGCCGCCGGAGAGTTCGCCCAGCCTGCGCCCGC
>Ga0209628_10001476_pt1 | contig 15289 bp, 10 predicted proteins | sample TergutCu122P4_FD_187285 | JGI IMG/M metagenome (GOLD analysis project Ga0209628, IMG submission 187285) | Cubitermes ugandensis P4 segment gut microbial communities from Kakamega Forest, Kenya - Cu122 P4 (SPAdes) (version 2) | ecosystem: Host-associated > Arthropoda: Insects > Digestive system...
GAGCATATGAACGTAAAGTTTCTTTTACTGTTATCTGCTTTGATTAAATATTTCTTTGCTTCCTCCATTCTCGTGTCATCTTCTCTGTCGGAGGTGAGCCAAAACGCCTTTCAGCTGCCCGGTTTCCATGTTTTTCAGCGTAATTCACGACTTCAATTTTAAATGCAATAGTGTAAGATAATCGTCTCTCTTTTGATCCCATGAGGGTTTTCTTTGATTTTAAACTTTAATTTTAACTCTTTAATCTCTGATTGTAAAAACGTAAATACACACAAAACAAATATACTTTAAGGAACGTGTAACGCACTTGAATTACACTTGACTACACTTTGCTACTGCAGCAGCGTAAATACCCGGAATCACATGTGATGCAATGTATACTTTAGGGTAATTCCCCGGATAAGAAATTAAGCCGTTCACAAACAGTGATGCCAGATCTCACGATTTGGAAGCAAGTTTCACTATTTCACGATAAGGATGTTGTATAATAGATATACGGGTATTTATAGTTTTGAAAATAATACTTACCCTCGGCGCATAAGACGCAGGTCGAATTTAGGTAACACTTTTCGGGAAAAAAGTGCGTCTTATGGGCCGGGAAATACGGTACTCTTGCATGTTTCAATGCATCTGCGTCAACTTCAGGGAGTCTTGTACTTTTACTTTGCCAGAGTTATAAAATTAATTAGGCTTACAGACCCAATAAAATCGTTGGATTAAACTGTTTACGTAATCATTAAAATATACTGATTTTTCCTGAATTTTTAACCCTAACGATTTTTATAACTCTAGCAAAGTAGAAAGATAAGACACCCTGAAGATGATGCAGATGCATCGAAACATGTAGAAGTGCGTAAGATATATGAAATACTTTTTATTTATTTATATATATGTTGTGCATTTGTGGGTCTGGATAGTAAACGTAATTATGTTACACAAGTTATATTAAAAGTCTCGGTGTAGCTTGCGTGATGTGTATTAATAGCTGACGTAGTAGAAGTCGTATTGCGGAGTTACCACATCATTGAAAACAATAAACACTTCGGTTTAGACTTGTAATTTATGTAGGAAACGCGGTGACACATTTGGTTGAGGCATTTCGCTATAAGACGGAAGGTCACGGGTTCGATTCCCCATGGTGTCATTAGAATTTTTCATTGACATAATCCTCCCGGCCGCACTATGTATCTGGGGTTGATTCAACCTCTAACAGAAATGAGTACCAGGAATATTTTTTGGTGCATAAGGCTGACAACCATACCACCTTCATATGCCAGTTGCCCTGAAATCTGGGCGCCTCATCCTGCTGGAACCCTCAGGGCCTGTGCGGGACTGTAATGGGATTGATTTACGTTTGACTTATAATTTATGTAGAATTACATAAATATTATTAATTTATTCACAAACTGATTTTTTGACTCTATAATTAGTAGAGTTATGTTCCAAGAGATATCATGTGGAATGCAAAAGAGGAGCAACTTAAATGTATATTCCAATATTTCGGAGGAATCTTCAGCCGAAAAGCTTGTAAAAGTTTATCAAATTACACTTTGCCCTAGTACTGTGTAGGATCTTAAAAAAGTGAAAAATTTAAATTCTGAATATTCTTCCTCTTTGTTGGATTATTTGGCGCTTTTAAAGAACTGCGAAAAGCTACCATTACATTCGTCATATTTGTTCGTCTGTCCGACCCTCTGTCCTTCCGCATCTAACGACTTGGCTTCAAATGGACAGATTTTCATGAAGTTTAATATTTGAGTATTTTCCGAAAATCTGTCGAGATTGCTCAAGTTTTATTAAAATCTGAAAATACCCGGTAATTCACATGAAGACCTATGTATATTTATGATAATATACTACTGAATTCTTATTACAATTTGAAGTGTTTCAAAGTTTGTAGAGAAATTCAAAACACATTTTATGTTGTGTATCTCTTTCCCGAAAATCGTGCCGTTTATGAGGTAATGTGGAAAAATGTGGTAGAGGCGGATGGGCCACAAATGACAATATAATACGGCGCTTCCACGTGCAAGATGGATAACCAAGGCTACAGACATACACTCAGAATATGTAACACTTATTGCTTTCCCACGGTAAAAATCGTGAAGAGAAGTTGCTTCAGTGTTGCGTTAGACGTACTTTGTCTGTCTTGTTTTTATTTTTCAGATTTTGGTACGATCGCTTAAAGTAATGTTTCATCTATTGTAAAAGCGACGTCCTAGACACTGAACAGAGTCAAAATATATCAACGTGCAATAAAAGTCGACTTAAATATAAAAGAGTCTTCTTGTGAAAACTATTTGTTTGTTAACTACACAAGATCCTTGTGAATTACGTTCAGCAATATGGCGTCATTTACTGCAGAGAACAATGAAGAACAACGTAACCCGACTTCAGGTGTGAAATACTACAGTTTTATGGGGAAAGAAAATGTCTTTCTTTTTACATTAACGTGAATTATACTAAAGAACTCAGTTTGTACCACACAGTAGACGCTTTCTTAGTTACACAAACCAATCAGTTCAAGTTGAAGAGGGAAGTAGTTGCAGTTTGTTGTGAGAACTATACAAAACATGTAAATCAACTCTGTTGGCAGAATACAGAAGTTTTGAATGTTAGACATGGTGGTACATAGAGTAACCATTAACCAGTAAAGGGTTAACACTCAGTATGGAAGTTGAACGACAGAATCGGGTCTGTGACAGTCTAGCATGTGTTGCAGTTCGAGACCTAACTCAGCATGAAACACTGCTTGTGCCATCAGCAGAGCTGTAAATGACAGATCAAGTTACATGTCATGTGTGGGCGGGAGACCGTGCAGGTGTTTATTTCAAACAGCCTGCATTGTGACGGAATTAATGTGGCACAAAACCACTTTCTGCGTGTCTCTCGCAACGGACAATCAGAAAAAAATTTAGTTAAGAAATTTTAGGTCTTGTAAGGTAATTCAAATTATCTAGTCGTCGATGGTTTGCTCTGTCCTACAGACAAGAAATTTTATAAGGCAATGTAAAGTGTAACCTGCAGCGTCAGCATAAATATTTTTGCCCTGCTAACGCAACAGTACCTTCCCTTTGAATTGTCATTCAATTACTTGTAGCTGGAAACTTTATAAAAGTGTTCAGCCTTGCCATATCTATGCAAAAATGGCGTCTTCTAGCAAAAAGGTCGAGCTAAAAATTTTTCGTACATCTCTCAACACTATAAAGTTAGGTAGATATTCATGTAGTGTCCTAAATTTTTGTTAGATTTTAACCAAATCTGGGGGGTTTTCGATAGATTTTCGTGGAGGTCCACAATATTAAATTCCACGAAAATTAGTCCAGTGGAAATTGCTCTGATATATGCCGACATACAGACGGACGGGCAGGAATGATGAGGTTAATAGGAGTTTTTCGCGAATCATGTGAAGATGTCAAAAAATGTTATTTTTCCCAATACGGCTACAATGAATAACAGATCGAAACACACAGCGAAATTGAAAATTGCGCACCTCGAGGTCCGAAAGAATTGCGCGGGAAAATGTCGGAAAAAATAAAAATGTTGCTGACGTCACGGAACACAGCCTTCCCCTCAAAGCCAAAAACTCTTTGTAGCTTCTATAGCTCTCTTGTTTTCACAGAACATAACCGCAAATATGAGGCTTATTACGACAGCGTCTTGCAATAATACACAAAAATTTTACATTTGCAGCTCATTTCAGTTTATTACAACTCACAGCGAATTGGCATTTATAAGAACTGTAGACCAATCACATCACTCTTTTGCCTTTAATCATTCCGTGCAACGAGATATATTTCTTATTAAAAACCCGACAATTTACACATAAAATATATGCGTACAATTACACAGTACTTTCCTGCTACATGTTTTGGCAGTCTGTCGCCATCTTCAGGGAGTAACAACAATATAAAAAACCTGATAAAATACAGGTGTAGTGATAAAATAGATTGTTAAAGGTAAAAGTAAAGGTAAAGCAATTCCATTACAGGCTTGGAGAGTCCCTGAGGGTTCCAGAATGTTTAGGTTCCCAGATTTCAAGACAGTCGGCACATGAAGGTGGTCAGGTTGTCAGCCCTACGCACCGGCAGCCTTTATTCCCCAGGAAATATTCCTCATAAGCATTTCTGTCAGAGGCTGAGTCAACCCCAGGGCCATAGTGCACCCGGAAGGATTATGTCAAGGACGCCATCCGGAATAGAACCCGCGACCTTCTGGCTTGTAACGCAGTGCCTCAACCAACTGCACCACCGTCTACCTCAATAAAACAAAATGTGTTATAGTAATACGCATTCTGCTTTGGATGTAAGATATATCAATTTTACACGTGTAGTTAAAATTCGGAATGCTAATTCAATATTATGTGTTTGACAGTGGTCCGCTAACGGGCAGTGCACATTGTGTCATGATAACCAAGCTCTACTGGTGTCATCTAGAACGAGGTACCATGTTTTGTCCGTGATTACATTTCCAGTTTTTAGATAAATCGCTGTGTATTTCTCAATGGCGTACCAGTATCTATTAATTTTTCTCAATCCTTAATAAATTTGTTCCTGTCTAACATGTTGTAGTGTCTGGTACGTGGGCTAATGTGCTACTGCACACCAGTTTAGCACAGTGGTCAGCAGCCTACGGCCCACACCGTAGATTCGTCCGGGCCATCACTGCAAAACAACAGATGTGTCAAAGATTTTTCTGCTTGCAATATCGTAACGAATCACGCCCTAACTAACTAACTAACTAACTAACTAACTAACTAACTAACTAACTAACTAACTAACTGACTGACTGACTGACTGGCTACGTGGAAGAGAGTCCTTCCTGAAACGCCAAGAGTTGTTTTGCTATTCATGAAATTCCCTGCGTTTTATGGAACCCGGAAGTTCATTACCGCCATCAAAACCGCCCACCACCTGTCCCTATCCTGAGCCAGATCAGTCCAATCCATGCCCCATCACACTTCTTGAAGATCCGTTTTAATATCGTAATCCTAACTTCGCTTGGATCCTCCAAGTGGTCTTGTTCCATCAGGTCCCATTTAACGTGCCAAATTTCATGTCTCTTTTCCACCAAAAGATCATTCCAAGTCCGAGGCCTTGTGAAAAGTTTCGTAACATGCGTGAGTTTATATGGTGAGGAGTAGTTAGCACCTCGCCCAACCTCCAAGCTGCAGGGCCACCGCTTGTCGGCTGTCCGCGACTGCTTATTCAATATATTCGCAGTCAGCCTCCATACCTGAAGATTGTTCCTCTATACGCAACACGAAAACGCGCCATGTCGCGGTGGCAGGGATTCTCTTATCACGGGAAAGTTAGCATGCTGGTGTTTGTATCCAGATGTCGCCTTTTCTGACAACTGACGTTAAGCCAAACAGCGTCCTGCTGTAAATGACTCGAAGAAACACGCCTTCACTTTTGCTGCAATGGGATATCTATCAACTAGTTTTGTTACGAGGAACAAGTAATATTATAAATCGGAAGCTAAATTCACTAATGATCAACTGTTCTTATTTTTCTATTATTAAAAAAATCACACACACACACACACACACACACACACACACACACACACATATATGTATGTGTGGGTGTATGTGTGTGTGTGTGTGTGTGTGTGTGTGTATGTGTCTTACACCTAATTCACTCTTACAACACGGCATTGTTATTCAGCTGATTTCTCAGAATTTACGTTTTCAACTTTTTCAATAATTTTGGAAGATTCTGGTGCATCTACTTCATGTTCTACTCGTTTTGAGTCTTAATATTGCATAATAAATGCTCTTGATTTTTTTTTAATTTTGCGTATAGAGGGTTGCCTTGAGTGTTGTGTGTTACTCTGTTTGATGTGTGTTACTGTATTGTACTGTACTGGACTGTACTGTATTGTGACAATGGAACATCAATAACTATTTTGCGATAGTGTAATTTGATATCCGTTCTGTGAGTGCAATATGGGGTACACACCTAAAATCTTAGGAATCCTTGCAGCTCTACGGGCAAGATAAAAAATAAAGCGACAATTTTCAGAAGGTGTATTTTAATGTCTCCCATCAGACAATTTATATACACTGCAATTATTTAAATTAGCTTTTCGCCTCACAACTTTCTTCCATTTGCAAGACACTGAAGCTAATGAACTGTGTGCATTCAGCAAGGGCAGACTGGCTGCAGCTTGTCTGAAGATGAATCCAGCTAATTGGACCATTTTATGTCTCAAAATCGCCTTATGATTCCTCGAAGGAAATGAAATCTCTTCACTTTCTCACTTCCAAAACTTTATTAAGCGGTACTTCCCTGGCTTCTACAGCTTCTTCCTTCTGATATAGCACAGTTCCCGCAGGAAGGGTAGGTAGAGCCAGGCGCTGCCTACCACAATGCCTTGCTCTATGCTGCCTACAGCTTATCAAGCGAGGGACTGTAAATAAGCCATATTAGTCTTATGTTTCACTTCAGTTTAAGGCGAGCAGAGTTCCAGAATGGCAGCTCTTTCTTCCATTGACTTAATGTCTTTCTGTTAAACACTCCTTACCAAAATATTTCATTATCAGAGACAACGTTTTAAGTAACTGTATTGCAATGCTGCGTCGCCACGGATTTTTTTGTGTTCCTGCGTTGGCTAACTTCCTCAATTTGGAAGTGACATCACGGTAAAAGTAAAGGTAAAGTTTACCCTAGAACAGGCCACGAAGGTCCAGAGGGGGAGTTGAGGTATAGCTCTACCATTTCTTTAACCTCGGCGCTGGGTGTGGGTGGGTGGTCAACGCCACGCCCCGGCCGCTTTAACTCGGGGAAAGACCCGGTACCCATTGTATAGGAGGCTGGGTGGGTCCCAGGGTCGGTTTTGACGGGAGTGGAAAATCTCACCCCCACCGGGATTCGATTCAGCGACCTTTCAGACTTGTCGATTCACTATAATTACTGAGCTATCCCGGCCCACAACTAATTCATGGCACATATTTAAATATTTTTTGCCATTAAACGCCCAGTTTTTAGGTTTTCTTTGTCATGAAATCGACAACTGTGTTTTAAGTATAAGGTGAAGAAATAGAATTTAGTGTAATAGGAATCATTTTTGACAAAATTGTTTTCCTCTTAAATAGAAGTGAATGAGGGTGTGACAGCCAGAATGTAGCTGTTATTACGAAAACCGTGTCTGCTGTATTCAGTTTCTAGAATTGTTAATAATTCCGTATCAACTGTACGCGTTGTTTGCAGCGATTGTTAAGCGAACTGTACCAAAAATGGCTTAAGTCACAGTGCCTAATTAAAGCATTTATGACAGCTGATGTCTTAGCTTAGATTTCAAGGTTAAAACAGAGAGTTTGTTATCTAACAGCAGAGAACAGCAAGATGTCCTTCTTCTGGGCAGGGCGTCAACAGGATAGCACATTCGTCTTTTGCGCTGTTGGTTGCATGGTATACGTGTATAAACAGGGCCGGACTAAGGGGTTGGCCAGCCGCGCAACCTCCCGGGGCGCTAATCTATAAAAGGCGCTAGGGAATCGCTAGAATGATCGGACTAAAAAAACTCACTTTCCCCACAAACGATATGTCTCCGAAAATTATTCGCGATTCGGGGCTGTCCCCTAAAAATTTCGGCCAGCTCAGTCCTAGACCGAAAATTTTAAAGAACCTCGGTTTGAAGGGGCAACATATTATTAGCCTGCCCGGAGCCACAATTTATTAGCCTGCTCTTGGCGCCAAATTATTAGCCTACCAACGTGCTATGTTATTAACCTGTCCATAGCAACCACATATCTGGTGCCGACAGTGTATATGCCACCTTACAAAGTCCAGTTCACAAATACAAGGCTGCGTCCTTGTTATGCAATGACCGTGTCCTGTCCCTCTAATTCACAAGGGCAGCAATGTGTTCCTACCGTGTTCCGAGCGCGTCGTGTTGCTGGCATTTCATTCAGTAGATTAAAGTCCTCCGTGAAAATCCGAGTGGTTGTTGAACCTGCGGGTGGAAGCTCAGTATACGCGGTTCCCACAGAGAGTCCACAGATTACCCACACACAGCTGTATTTAGGTTCATAATACAGGACTGTGTCGCGGCTGTGTTCCAAAGGCGCTGTGCTGTGGCCTTGGAAAATCACTTCCAAAGCTGTCCATGGCGACACGGTCAGAACACTGTAGGAACACAGACTTGCACGCAAGAATCAAATGCGATCTAATTGTGTAATTCAAAAGGACATGACAAACTCTAAAATTTTAACGATACGACGGTGGGAGCACGGTATAGCACAGTCCTATACGTGTCAATTTAACGCAATCTAACTGTGTAATTCAAAAGGGCAAGATGCATTCTAAATCTTTAGCGACACGATAGGTTCGGTGCACATTCCGAGCCACTCGTGACAGATTCCTGTATGTGTGAATTAGCCTTAAGGCGTCGCGTTCTGGAAGGCCGAAGTCGTAAGGGAAAAAAAATTGAAGTTGCTTAGATTATATTTCGTACAGGCTGTGAATTAATTTTTGTGCTGACAGCAACAAAGCCACTTCGCTGAACAGCCGTCCACATTCTATCGCCCAAATCGATTGAGCTAAGCAAACATTTGAGGGACGGGCTAACTTTCTGTCACTGTTTGATTTTTGATAGAATGTAAACAGAAAATGCTCTGGAATCTTATATAGGAGTATTCAATTACCGATCAGTCGAGAATAAAAAAACAAAGAAATATATTCTTTCTTTCTCTCTGGACTGTGTTCGGTGTACAGCCGAGTCAAAATTCAAAATAAAAAACTGAAACTTATAAAAATGTTTATGTCTCACGAGATTCTAGGTTTTTATGGGGGTGAAAATATATATATATATATATATATCTCGTGAGACATAAAAATTTTTATAAGTTTCAGTTATATATATATATATATATATACATATACATATTAGGGTCGTGTGTGTACAGGGAACGTTAACAGAGGTGTCACACTGGAGGCAGAATTAGTTGATTTGTAACCGGAAAGCGACAAATTATATTTTATAAACAAACCCGTGTCACTTAAGTTTCTGTCTTCCACATTTAAAATTTGTTTACAGAATTTCCATCCTGAGAACTGATTCTAGAGTTGCATGAAAATTTTACAGTTTTTTTTTGTTCAGAATCCGAAGAGTGAAACTGATGCTATTCTAAGTGTCTGTCCTGAGTGTGTACCAAGTCTGGACAGAGGCAGTGAAACTGATGCTACAGTAAGTGTTCTTAGTGTGTTTGAAGTGAAGACCGAGTTAGTGCCTGCGACTGTGTATGTGTGTGTGTGTGTGTGTGTGTGTGTGTGTGTGTGTGTGTGTGTGTGTATGAGCCGCACTGCCGCTCCTAAACCTCGTCCTCAGAGACTTCGTCCATCCATTAGCAAGTGTATGTTTATACGTAATAAAAACGTTCATTGTTTCCACAGAATTTCTGTCTAACAGCGCGTAATAGGAAAAGTTGCATGTCTGTGAAATACTCAGTTTGGACAACTAATACCCCTTTGGCAGTACCTGTAACCACTCTCTGTTGTGCAAATTCTTGTACAGGCTGTGAAAGAAATTAACCTGACACGCATAAGTACGCTACGTTATAGCGATTTTCTGCAAATACGACAGCCAAAACGTTTTGTAATATGACGATACAATAACGCACATAATTGTTGTGACTGGCTGTTGACTATCTCTACTCTTGAACGCCTCTTCCTTCCATAACTATTCTATAATTCATACTTTGGTTATAGAAAGTACAGGCGTCAAAGAGTCATTGCATATTCTGACTGGATCGATCTGGCTCAAGATAGGGACAGGTGGGGAAAGCTTGTTAATGCGGTAATGAACATTCGGGTTCCATAAAATGCGGGTAATTTCTTGACTAGCTGAGAACCGGTTAGCTTCTAAAGATGGACTCTGCTCCATAGACTAAGTAAGTTAGTATAACTTGAATTCCAACTCATAGAAAACAAGCTGATTCTCCATTACGAAGATTATTTAAAGTTATTGAGCGAAATCGTGGTTTTTGTCGAGCCTTATGAAAAGCACACGAGTAAATATACTTTGCTGACAAAATGCAGAGTTTTCTTTTGTGATAAAGCAAGTAGTATATGTATGAAAAACTATATTTAAATTGTTACAACACAGCCCTGTAAACCGATAATGGTACCGGCACTAATGCTTTTCAAATTGTTATACATGACAGGTCAAGACAGGCACAGAAAGCCCTGCGGGCTGCGGTTGTCTGACCCCCTTGTACTTGGAAACTATTTGCAGGCCACCGCAGGCTCTCTTGCAGTCAACCTTGTGGCTAAGTAAACAGAGCATAATTATGCTTGTGGCAAAAAAGAGGAACATATTTTCACAAGGGGTGCTAACAGTCCTGTGACCACAGTAATATTGAACCTGTAGAAGCCATACTGAATTCAGATCTGACATGAAACTCAAAGGAGAGCCGTTAAGCCACATAATACTTTCTGTGGTGTAAGATTTATTCTTTGAAAACATGCATTGCTTTCATTTAATCTTTCAACCTCTCACGATTTGTAACCTCACCATACATTTTAAGCTTCTGCGTCCGGCATATGAAATGGGTGTTTGCAACATGGGAGGCGGTCCAAAATATGACATGTTTTAACTGCGTGTTAGAAGCAGTAACAATTTTGAAAGACATACCGTTTTTGAATAAATTTAAATTTGGGTTCCTTTAGGCGAAATATGCATTAACTTTGAATTGCTTTTCAAAACACTTAGGTTTTTGCGAAATTTAAGTATTGAAATTTGTCAACTACTTGTAGCCGATAACCAGTGAACGCTAATCGCAATGTCCTCGCTTGGTACATCCACTGAAAACAGGACAGAGGCAAAAAGTTATCAAGCGGGAAGGCAGGAAAATGCAGAAAGTTTCACACAACACTTACTTAAACAGCGCTATATGTGTGGTGGTGCTGAAACTTGGACGTTTCGGGAAGTACATCAGAAATACATGAAATTTTCCGAAGTGTGGTGCTGGAGAAGGATAGAGAAGATCAGTTGGACTGATCGTGTTAAAAATGAAGTATTACTTGGGTTTAAGGAAAAAGGTAATATCCTACATATAATAAGAGGAAGGAATGCTTAACTAGAATCATCACATCCTTCGTAGGAACTGCCTTCTGAAACATGTCATTGAAGGAAAGATGGAAGGAAGGATAGAAGTGACGGCATGACGAGAAAGAAGATGTAGGCAGCCACCGTATGACCTTAAGGAAACGCGAGGTTGCTGGAAAAAGAAAAGAGGAAGCACTTGATTGCACTCTGTGGAGAACTTACTGTGGAATTTTTTTTAAATAGAGGACATCCCGTTGTGTTTAAGTATAATATTAAAATGAAATAAAATATATACTTCGTCAAACACAACTATCTTATACTTCATTAATTTAAACAATGGCGACTAGTTTCGACTTATGCAGGCGATCATCACACCAAAATATTTATAAAATCTTAAATACCGATACGTACAATGTATTGTTCGCCAAGGTTATGGGATCCCATTTACAATCGTATAGCTCTTTATAATTAATGCCTGCAGTAGTTGTATTGTCTATGATATGTTTAAAGGATATTGTACATATAAGTATTATTTCATTGTAATATTACTCTGGAAGTTGCAATGGACCTATGCTACGACAAACTGCGGAATGAATGACTGTGTATATGTGAGTTAACACGTTACAAGGAATGTTGCAGATGTAAAAAAGAAAATCGCAAAAGTAAACTTCCCTACATTCAGTTTACGCTGTCACGATCTGTAATTAATTTAAGACTCTCTAACAGCCATGTGCCTTATAGATATCCTCTTGACAATGCCATGAAGCAGAAGCTTTTCAGCTAATCAAGAAAATATCCGCCTTTTATAGGAATCCGATTGTTCATTTTCAGGCTCAGAAAGTTAGCTGGTTTATTTTTTCGTTCTTTCCACTGCCTGCTACATTCCCCGTCTATCTCTATTTCTTTGATTTTATTATTTGGTGGGGCGGAAGTTACGAAGCTTCTTATTATGCAGTTTTCTTCACCCTCTTGTCACCTCCTCTGTCTTATTTCATATATTCTCCGTATAAACTTCTTATCAAACATCCTCCTCCTCACTCTGCATTAGGATGTGGGATTAGGTCTAATAGTCACAAAAACAATACGTAAAATTAGAGTTAATTTTATAAATTGTGTGTGCGTACTAAGGCAAACCAGACTACGTGTCTGTCAAGCAAACATAGGATTTGCAAGTGAAGTCATTAACAATTAATATGTTATGGGCTTTTTTTTTTCCGAACCTAAAGTAACAAAAGTAAAAACTGAAAATTCAGATATGAATGCAAAAGCGAAAATTTTTAACTAGTTGGTTAGTTTTGTTTAATCAGAACAAAGGGAGTACATCTCAAACTAGTTAATTAATATTTTCACCAGCGTAGCTTTTTATGCATTCGTGGCAGAGACAATTTAAGTACAGTCAGATCTAAAACATTAATAATCCTCCGAAAATTAGTAACATTTCTTGTAGTCTATTGTGAACAACATTGAGAAATGAACTTTGTGTGGGGAAAATTCGCGTCTCATTTCCAACTGAATTTTGACCCGTTTCAATGCAGCGCACGTGGTATGGTTGTTAACGGACATGTGGTCTGGCAGGCTGCATTGTGTCTGTATTGTACACAGATGTGCAACACCGACAAGCACGTAACACTGAGCCCACAGCACGTTTTCGACAGGCTGAACAAAAGCCACATCTACACAGTGCAGGAAGGACAACCGTGTAGGCACAACATGTCATCCAACAGTGTGTCCCGACAGTCGCTGCGCTAGTCTATAAATTTATCGTCTCTATGCAACCCAGAAGTTCATAACCGTAACCACAAGAGCTAACAACTGGACTCCATCGTGCAGTAGATGACAGAAGTGAACAAATTTACACCATATTTACAAATGCAATGTATCCAGTCCGTGGGCCGGGATAGCTCAGTCGGTATAGCCACTCGCTATAGGATGGGCGGTCCGGGGATCGAATCCCCATGGAAGCGAGATTTTCCACACCCGTCCAGACCGGCCCTGGGTCACATCCAGTCTCCGATACAATGGGTACCGGGTCTTTCCCGGGGGTAAAGCGGCCGAAGCGTGGCGTTGACCACCCACCACATCTAGCGCCGAAGTTAAAGAAAAAGTACAGCTATACCTCTACTCCACCTTTGGGCCTTCGTGGCCTGTTATAGGGTGAATTTTATATTTACCTTTACCTTCTATATCCAGTCCGAACAAAGCAATTGTACTTATTTACCACACGATAAGCGACATGTTTCGACCAATACGGCCATTAGCAGGCTGTTTACAAGAACGAAAAGGAAAATTCCCTTAGTTTTATACAGTTTAGACATCAAAGCTTCTTGTGTAAATTGTATATTAAAAATATACTTATCATAGATGGCATTGGGAATAAAATCTATACATTACGTATGTTTGGGTTTCCTTAAGGCTTTTATCAATAAATATACGAATAAAATATCTAAAAATCCTTTTTATTCTTGTAAATAGCCTGGTGATGGCCTGTTGGCCGAAAAGTGTTGCTGATCGTGTGATAAACGCAATTTTTGGGGGGCAGGACATATTGCATTTCTGATTATTCAAAACACAACGGGAATAAAATACCTTAAAATCACACAATTTTCACCAAAATCCGTCTCAGTATTGTCCTTCGGTTTACGACTGGGTCTTTCAAGGTCAGGTTTTAGGAGTGAAATTTTACAGGCAAACCTCATCGCTTCCGTGCATACAATATGCCTCGCCCATCTCAACCTCCCAGATTTTATCACCCTAACAGTACGTAATCGTGAAGGCTACTAAGTGTAATCTTCCTGAGGGTTCCTTAATCTGAGATATGACAACACGTGGTTGGATAATCAGTCCCAGACCTTTGGAAGAACAGTGCTGCCTCCATGGTCAAGAGTGTGAGAGTTCTCTCAAGAAAGAAATCTTCAGTCCTACAAAATCGAAGACCACAAAACTTGTGTTAAACACGCCGGATTTTGTAGTTTTTAAGCCCTGTAATGTGGCATGTGACATTTCCAGTAGTAAAATTCTGAGCGTGCTGCAAATTCTGCACAAGTTTCAAAGTTTAGCTGAAGTTTGCGTTGTCAGACCTTTGCTTTAACACGGAAACACAAATCTGCGCCACGCCATCCAAACATAGAAATCGGCTTCCTTACAAATTGTCATAAATTTAGAGACGGGACCCAGAAACCGGGGCAGACTGACGGATTGTATCACAGCCACTTCATCATAATTATAATTTTTACTTTTATTTTTATTTTTTATTTTAAACCTCTTACAATATGCTGAACATGATCAAATCTCAAAAGGTGAAAGGATTGTCATAATTCTGACGTGCGGCACCCCTTTATTTTGTTCTGTAAATCAATACAAAACGTCTGATGCAGTCTAAACAAAAATAAATTCTATGTTGTTTAATAGAACAACATGTTTATGCCTAGGTTAGGCCATCTTCAGGTTTATGATCAATTTTAAAAAACGTATTGAGGTAAAATGTACAAACGAATTTATAGTGTTTAAAATTGGTTAAATATTAAAATACATCAGAAAATTACATGTCAGTTGCAGGCCTTGCAACGATTGTTTACAGTTTTTTTTTATAAAGAAAAGTTACTTCCATATGTGTCCAAGGTTTTCTTGGCACTGTTAACAGAAGTAATTATTCGTTATAAATACCGTAAATATTTGTTGCAAAGCCTCCAATTGACAAGTAATTTTTAATGCATTTTAACTTTTAACCAATTTTAAACATTATAAAACCATCTGTGCATTTTACTTCAGTTTGTTTTTCAAAATTTATTGTGAACCCAAGGATGACCAGCCTATGCCGAATAGACAAAATATAATTTGTGTCAGACTATTGTTATAAATTTATCTGCAACTCCCATCAAAATCTTTTGTTCTAAACAGCGTTATTATTTCTGGACCTGAGAAGCAGAAGGATATAAGTCCAATGTATTCATATCTGAGATAACACATCATTTTCCTCTAAATTTCAAGCTCTTTCAAATGCAGATGTTTGCACGGCCGAATAGAATCCAAGTGTAGATGGACCAAGAATTAAGCAGCAATAAGTTACGTAGCCTATTGGTCTAAGAAAATGGATGTATTATCTCAAAGATATTGTATTTAAACCCTTCTGCTTCTCAGGTCCAGATTTGATGACGTATCTGTAAATAACAGAAGCCTTAATCGCGCAGCAGGCCTATAAACTGTACCAGCGCTGGTGTGTGATGTTGGACTATGAACA
>Ga0209628_10001477_pt1 | contig 15283 bp, 11 predicted proteins | sample TergutCu122P4_FD_187285 | JGI IMG/M metagenome (GOLD analysis project Ga0209628, IMG submission 187285) | Cubitermes ugandensis P4 segment gut microbial communities from Kakamega Forest, Kenya - Cu122 P4 (SPAdes) (version 2) | ecosystem: Host-associated > Arthropoda: Insects > Digestive system...
CTGCTGATTCGTCTAAGAATTTCTTAATCTACCTTACCATAACCGTATTATCTGTAATAGTTGGCGTTGTTGTTGTAGGTTTGTTTTTCTGTTTCAGAAAGAGTAAAAGAGGGGTATGGTGAACGTCATTATTTTAAACTACTCGAAATGTTGTTTGTTGTGGTGTATTTTTTTGTGAAAAGCTTTTTTTGTTTTTTAATGCTTCTATGGCTTGTAGGTTGTGTTTGTTTGTGGTGTTTCGCTGTTTTTCTTTGTTGTGTTTGTGTTTTGGGCGTTTCACGCATTCTAAAAGTGTTGTTTTTGTGTTGTTGCACTATAAAAGTTTAGTCAATCCACTGTTTAGACATAACAATCATAATAATGTTTATAAGCGGGTTGTGTGGGTGTATTTCTGCTCTCTGAGGCGTAGGAGAAATTTTTTCACGTGAGAAAGACCGGTTTAACAAGAATTCACACTTACCCATTTAGCATAGTTGGAGATTGTTTAGTATGACAGAAATACAGAAAGAAGATACTCGCTTATTGTTGAAAGCATTTTTCAACGACAAAGGCCTAGTAAGGCAACACCTTGACAGTTATAACGAATTTATTGACCATGGCTTACAAGAAGTTGTAGGTGAAATGGCTGAAATCTCTATAGAGGTTCCAGATAATCCTTATAAAGTGAAACTTGGACAAATTTGGGTAATAGACCCTCAAAGTAGAATAACCGGTCCATATGTAACTGAAGTGGATGGAACAAAGCATGAAATTCATCCTATGGAAGCACGTTTGAGAAACTTGGCATATAGTGCGCCAATAGCTCTTGAAATGACTCCTGTAATAGACGGTCGTGAGCAGGATACAGAGCTTGTCTATATTGGAAACATACCTGTTATGTTAAAAAGTAAACTTTGCTTCTTGAGTCAATTATCACGTGAAGAGCTAATTACTGCTGGAGAAGACCCAGATGATCCTGGAGGCTATTTTGTTGTAAACGGCTCTGAACGAGTAATCGTGGCCATGGAAGACCTTGCACCCAATCGTGTAATAGTTGACATAGACGATAAAGGCACAAGTCCAGTTTATCAAGCAAAAATTTTCTCAACAACTGTTGGTTTCCGAGCGAGAATAGAGCTTAAACTAAAGTCTGATGACGCAATTTATGTAACAATGCCCGGTGTGCCAACAGAAATCCCCTTTGTTGCCATCATGCGCGCATTAAACTTGGAAAAAGACAAAGATATAGCTGAAGCAGTAAGTCTTGACAAAGATATTCAAGCACAACTCGCTGCATCTTTTGAAAAAGCAGTTGGCATAGATACACCATCTGATGCAATGCTTTTCATAGGTAACCGTGTCGCTCATGGACAAGTTGAAGATTACAGACTCCAAAAGGCTGAAACAGCTCTTGATAAAAACTTTTTACCTCACCTGGGTAGAAGCGAGGCAAATCGTAAAGAAAAAGCCATATTCATAGGTGAAATGGCATACAGAGTTATCCAATTAAAACTAGGTATACGCCAACAAGATGACAAAGACCACTTTAAAAACAAACGTTTACGTCTTGGTGGTCCATTACTTGCAGACCTTTTCCGTGTTTCATTCCGTAACTTGACCCGAGATATTAAATACCAACTTGAACGCATAGGCGTTAAAGGTCCACATATCACCGTGTCTGCAGCTGTAAGGCCTGGTATCATTTCAGAAAGATTCCAACATGCTATCGCAACAGGTAACTGGGGCAGAGGCAGAGTTGGTGTTACACAATTACTTGATAGAACTAATTTTATCTCAACTCTTAGTCACTTAAGACGTCTTCAATCACCTCTAAGCAGAAGTCAACCAAACTTTGAAGCCAGAGACTTACACCCCACTCACTGGGGTAGACTATGTCCAAATGAAACTCCTGAAGGCTCTAACTGTGGTCTTGTTAAAAACTTGGCGTTATCTGCCACAATTGCAGTTGGTGTAAACCCTGATAGAATAAAACAGGTTCTCTTTGAAATGGGCACAATACCTGCGGCGGAAGCGACAATTGAGCAGCGCATTTCAGGTGCCAAAGTTTTCGTTGACGGCAACATTATCGGTTATCAGCTTTCACCTCAAAATATGGTTAAAAGCTTCCGTGAAAAACGTCGTTCAGGCGAAATTTCAACAGAGGTAAATATTACATACTTTAATAAATCCCAAACTTCCACAGAGGAAGTTCATGTGAACTCTGATGAAGGACGAGTGAGACGACCTTTAATCATAGTTGAAAAATCTGCACCAAAGCTTCAACCTAAACACATCGAAAAAATTGCTTTAGATGAATGGACATGGGAAGACATAGTTAAAGCAGGCTACATAGAATACCTAGATGCAGAAGAAGAGGAAAACGCGTTTATAGCAATATCATATGATGATATTCAACCTGAAACAACACATCTTGAAATTGCAACATACACAATACTTGGTATATGTGCCTCAACAATTCCTTATCCAGAACATAACCAGTCACCACGTAATTCTTACCAAGCTGCAATGGCCAAACAAGCCTTAGGTGTTTATGGAACAAATTTTTACAATAGAACAGATACGCGTAGCCACATATTACACTATCCACAAGTTCCCATAGTTCAAACAGAAAATATGGATGTCATTGGGTACAAACAACGTCCAACAGGCCAAAACTGTGTGGTCGCAGTGTTAAGCTTTGAAGGCTATAACATGGAAGATGCTATTATATTTAATCAAGCATCTATTCAGCGTGGTCTGTTCAGATCAACATTTTACCGTATTTATGAGGCTGAGTGTCGTCAGTATCTTGGAGGATTAAAAGATAAATTTACTATTCCAGAAGCTGGAACACGTGGCTACAGAGGAGAGCAATATTACCGTTTGCTTGAGCCAGATGGTATTATCAGTCTTGAATCTCAAGTAGTTGGTGGTGATGTTTTAATAGGTAGGATAAGTCCTCCGAGATTTCTAGAGGAATACAAAGAATTTGATGTTAAAGGTCCCTCAATGCGTGATACTAGTGTGGATATGCGGCCAAGCGAAACAGGTATTGTTGATGGCATATTTATAACTGAATCAGGCGAAGGTAGCCAACTTGTCAAAGTTCGTGTACGAGACCAAAGGATACCTGAACTTGGCGACAAATTTGCAAGTCGACACGGACAAAAAGGTGTAATTGGGTTAATAGTTCCACCAGAAAACCTGCCTTTTACGTATGATGGTATTACACCTGACTTAATTATTAACCCACACGCTATTCCCTCAAGAATGACTATAGGTCAATTTATAGAATCTCTATCAGGAAAAGCTGCAGCAGCCCGTGGAAAGCCAGGTGATGGCACACCCTTTGCAAATGAAAGCCCAACAGAAGTCCGAAATAATCTAGTAAAACTCGGCTTTAGCCACACAGGCAGCGATGTTTTCTATAATGGCGCAACGGGCGAAAAATTTGTTGCAGATATTTTTGTTGGTGTTGTCTACTATCAGAAACTTCACCACATGGTCGCAGATAAAATACATGCTCGAGCCAGAGGTCAGGTTCAAATGCTTACTCGTCAGCCAACTGAAGGACGTGCTAGAGGTGGTGGTCTTAGGTTCGGTGAGATGGAACGAGACTGCCTTATTGGACATGGTGCGGCTATGTTGTTAAGAGATAGGTTGCTTGAGGAGTCTGACAAATATACGTTATATATTTGTGAGACTTGTGGTCAGATAGCTTTCTATGACATGAAGCAAAGGCGTTATGTCTGTAAGATATGTGACGAAAAAGTAAAAATTGCGCCCGTCACGGTGTCATATGCGTTTAAGTTATTACTGCAGGAGCTGCAAAGTCTCTGTATTACGCCAAAATTAAAACTTAAGGAGAAAGCCTAACATGGCAATGGATGAACTAATTCATAAGGTAGTTGACGAAATCTCATTTGGACTAATCTCGCCTAAAGATCTTCGAAAGCAATCAGTCGTTGAAATACAAACACCTGATACATATGACGAAGACGGTGCACCAATTACTGCAGGATTAATGGATGGACGCTTAGGAACGCTTGAGCCACGGCAGCGTTGTAAAACCTGTGGTAACACTGCAGTTCGCTGTCCAGGACATTTTGGTCACATAGAGCTTGCTGTGCCTATAGCGCATATTGAATTTACGAAAATAATTTTTGAACTTATAAAATCAACTTGTCGCAGCTGTGGACGAATTCTACTATCTGAGGAAGCATCTAAAAAAGCGCGTCAAAGAATTGAAAAATTCGATGATTTACTTGGTACAATACCTGATGATGTTTACAAGGAAATAATGGCTGAAATTAAAGCAAAACAATGTCCATATTGTGCGTCATCTCAATATAAAATAACTTTTGAAAAACCAACAAAATATGTTGAAGTAACAGAGTTAGGCTCTGAACCACTTACCCCCAGTATGATCCGTGAACGTCTTGAACGTATAAGCGATGAAGACCTTGAAATATTAGGTTTTAACCCCAAAGTTGCACGACCCGAATGGATGGTTCTGCAAGTACTACCTGTACCACCCGTATACGTTCGTCCCTCGATCACTTTAGAATCAGGCATACGATCTGAGGATGACTTAACACACAAACTTGTAGATATTATAAGAATTAACCAAAGACTAAAAGAAAACATGGAAGCAGGCGCACCCACACTTATCATACAAGACCTAAGCGAACTATTACAGTACCATGTTACAACATACTTCAACAACGAAGCCTCAGGAATTCCACCCGCAAGACACAGAAGCGGCAGAGCACTAAAAACTCTCGGACAACGCCTAAAAGGCAAAGAAGGCCGATTCAGAAGCAATCTATCTGGCAAACGAGTAGACTTCTCTGCCCGTACAGTCATCTCACCTGATCCAAACTTGGACATAAACGAAGTTGGTGTACCCCAAGATGTAGCAATACGCCTATCAGTTCCAGAAAAAGTAACCGTCTGGAACATCGAAGAAATGCGAAAATACGTAATAAACGGACCAGAAAACTATCCAGGTGCACTCTATATAATACGCCCTGATGGCAAACGAATCAGACTTGAATTCGTCGTTGACCGCACAAAAATCGCAGAAGCTATCGAAACCGGCTTTATTATAGAACGACATCTAAAGAACGGCGATATCGCAATCTTTAACAGACAGCCCTCACTTCACCGCATGTCAATTATGGCTCACTACGTCAGAGTTTTACCATACAAAACATTCCGTATGCACCTCTGTGTTTGTCCACCATACAACGCCGACTTTGATGGCGATGAAATGAACTTACACGTTCCACAAAGCGAAGAAGCCCGAACAGAATCATTACTACTAATGCAAGTACAAGACCAAATTCTCTCTCCAAGATTCGGAGGTCCAATCATTGGAGCCATCAGAGATTTTGTTACAAGTGCATATTACTTTACCCGAAAAGGCAATTACGTTAGTCGAGAACAAGTAGACCGTTTATTAACAACTACAAATTACACTGGTGAATTACCAGAGCCTGAAATCAAAAGTCCACAACCTATGTGGTCAGGAAAACAAATCTTTAGTTTATACTTACCAAAAACTTTAAACTATGTACTGAAAGCAAACATTTGTCAAAGCTGCAATAAATGTGAAGAAGAAAAATGTAAACATGATGCTTATGTCGTAGTGCATAATGGTGAACTGGTTTCTGGCGTTATTGACAGACGAAGTATAGGTGCTGAACAATCGGAAAGCTTACTTCACAGGATCATAAAAGACTATGGTACACAAGCGGGAAGGGAATTTCTCAACAATGTAACTCATCTATTGAAACTGTTCATTTCCATGAGAGGCTTTAGCTATACGTATGACAATCTAGTACTTTCACAAAAAGCACGAAGTCGTATGGCAAAAACCATGGAACGCACACAGAAAAAAATAGACGAACACATAGCTAGCTACCAAGATGGTACACTCTCACGTTTACCTGGTCAAACTCTGGAAGAATCTTTTGAAATTTATGTCATGCATGAACTTTCAACGGCTCGAGATGAATCGGGAAAGATTGCAGATGATGACTTTACATTAGAAAACGCCGGTATAGTTATGACTAGAACTGGTGCTAGAGGTTCAAGTCTTAACATTGGTCAAATGGCTGCTTGTGTTGGTCAGCAATCTGTTAGGGGTAAACGTATTCTTAGAGGTTATGTAGATCGTGCTTTGCCTCACTTTAAGCAGAATGATCCTCGACCCAAGGCAAGAGGTTTTGTGTATAACTCTTATCAGGCCGGACTTGATGCAATTGAGTTCTTCTTCCATGCTATGGGTGGCAGGGAAGGTCTAGTAGATACTGCTGTGCGTACGCAGCAAAGTGGTTACATGCAGCGCAGACTCATTAATGCACTTGAACATATTCGGTTAGAATACGATAACACTGTTCGTGATTCCGCTGGAGATATTATACAATTCCGTTACGGTGAAGACGGTGTTGATCCAGCAAAAAGTGACCATGGTAAAGCAGTTAACGTTAGTCGTCTTATTGAGCAAATTAGAATTGGTGAAGGAAAAAGCGAAGCAGCACCTGCAGACTTTATCAAAAAACAACTAAAAGAAGTTGAAGACCAACTTACACCAATACTATTTGACCAACTTAAAACGACTCTCTCAAAGAGCAAATTAAGCAAAAAAGGTGTAGAAAAAGCTGCTACTATAACTGCTGAGCAATACAAACGTGCTCTAATGGAACCAGGCGAAGCAGTTGGCATTGTCGCAGCACAATCCATAGGTGAACCTGGAACACAGATGACTCTTAGGACATTCCACTATGCCGGTGTTAAAGAGCAAAACGTCACTTTAGGTCTACCCCGACTTATCGAAATAGTGGATGCCCGGAAAATTCCGTCAACACCCATTATGACAATCTACCTAAAAGACGAAAATGCAAAAAGCAAAGAAGGCGCAGTCGCAGTAGCCCGAGATATAATATACACCTCACTTGAAAACTTGATATCCGCAATCTACGAGGATCCAGTTAAAGAAGTTATAATTGTTGAACTAAACCGCACAATGATGGCTGACCGTAGCATAACAATGGATGAAGTTAAAGCACGTCTTGAAGTTTTAAATGTTACAGTTACAGTAATTGATGATTCTCTTGAAATTAAACCAAAGAAAGCCGAAGCCTTAAAACGTATGTTAACAAAACTACCAGCAGCACACATTAAAGGTGTTCCAGACATTAAACGAGTACTAGTTACAGAAGAAAACGGTGAGTGGGTAATTCGCACAGACGGCTCGAACATTGCTAAAGTTTTAGAAGTCACAGGCGTAGACACATCAAGCACAACAACAAATAACATACATGAAATTGCAAAAACCTTAGGTATTGAAGCAGCAAGAAATGCTCTAGTAAACGAAGCCAAGGGTGTACTCGAAGACCAAGGCTTAGACGTTGACGTAAGACACGTTATGCTAGTAGCAGATATGATGACCACAACGGGCGATGTTCAACAAATCGGTAGACACGGTATCAGCGGCAAAAAAGCAAGCGTACTAGCTAGAGCTGCATTCGAAATTACTATACCAAACATTGTCGAAGCCGCTGTTAGAGGTGAAAGCGATCCTCTAGCGGGTGTAACAGAAAATGTTATAGTTGGGCAGTCAATACCAATCGGCACAGGCCTAGTTGAATTGTACATGTCCACAGTCGAGAATCAAGAAAAAGATGGAGGAAAAACTGAAACATGATAAATATAGATAAAGCAATCGCGTTAGCCGTCAAAACTGGCAAAGTTTCTTTTGGAGCCAATTCGGCATTACAAAACGCTAAAACTGGTAAGTCTAAATTGATCCTTTTGGCTTCTAACTGTCCAAAGGCAGTAAAAGATGACATAGAATACTATGGTAAACTCTCAAAAATTCCAGTGTTATTCTACAAAGGTACATCCATAGATTTAGCTGAAGTCGCAGGTAAACTATTCATTATCTCTGCATTAAGCATTAGAGAAGCAGGCGATTCAGACATTCTTAAACTAATAGAAAACCCTGAGATTCAAGGAATGATTGGAGGAGAGCAATGACAACCGGTATAAAAATCACATGCGATGAAATGCGTTATATCGCATTGTTTGAAAGCATAAGCGGCGCAAGCGTGAAAGACTGTATAATTGACGAGGAACAAGAACGCGTAATTTTTATAGTCAGTCAAGGCCAAGTAGGTGTAGCCATCGGTAAAGGTGGACGAAACATTCATACACTTGAGCGAATGACTGGAAAGAAACATGAAATAATTGAGTACAGCGAAGACCCTGTTCAATTCATAAAAAACGCTCTTAAACCTGCAGTAATACGTGAAATTCGTGTCACCGAACGTACCGACGGCAAAAAAATGGCGGTCATTACTATAAATGCTAAAGATAAGGGTGTCGCTATAGGTAAAAATGGTAAAAACGCTGAACGACTGCGCTTTTTAGCAAAACGATATTTTGATATTCAAAACATCAGCATCACCTAAGCTCAGTCTACACGTAATGACTGACTAGGTGATCAGACATCGTTTAATTCCTGTAATACCAATAGCTCCTAGTATACACTTTAAATTGTCTTGTGTTGGCATGTTTGAAGAAAACGTTTTGATTTGAATACAAACGTGGTGAATTTATAGTTCTTAGTGGACTGTGAGGAAATAATTTTGTTTTTAAGTAATCTATTTTTGGTGCTCCTTTTTTGCTATCTTTTATTGTTGCTGTATAGATGTTTAAGTGGTAAACAATGGCATTAGCTTCTTAAGTTCCATATGTTATACTAAACATATGCTGTTGCCTTCTGCTGAGTCAATTTGGAGTTTAGAACAACAAGAACTTTTTAATCTTTTAGACTCAAAAGTGTTCATGCAGAAAAACCGTGAAATATTTTTCTATGCTCCAAGTTTTACCTATTATAAAAACGGTTTTTTTTCTCCCTTGAAAACTTTTTCGTCAATTTCCATAACCGGTACTAACTGTGCTTTAAACTGCAAACATTGTGCAGGTCGTATGTTAACTACAATGTATCCTGTTTTAACTCCAAATGACCTATTTGAGCTATGTTATAAACTAAAGCAAGATGGAGCAATGGGTTGCTTAATTAGTGGTGGTTGTTTATCTAATGGAACAGTGCCACTTAAACCGTTCATACCAACATTTGCTCAAATTAGACATAACTTAAGTCTAACAGTTTTTGTTCATACAGGATTAATAGATTTAGAAACCGTCATGTTGTTAAAACAATCCGATGCTGTGGATGCCGTTTTGATTGACGTTATAGGCTCTCAGGAAACCATAACCAACATCTATCAGCTAAATGTTACTGTTCAAGATTATGCTAAATCCTTAGAAGCTTTACAGAGAGCCAAATTACCTTTTGTACCTCACATAACTGTAGGGTTAAACAATGGTTTATTAGATGGAGAGTACGCTGCGTTGCAAATAATTTCGCAGACAACACCTGCTGCTTTAGTTATCATAGCCTTTACGCCCATACCTAAAACAGAAATGGCAAAAACTTTACCCCCTCACCCCATAGATGTAGCCCGTGTCATAGCCTCTGCTCGAGCAATGTTGCCTAAAACACCTATAATACTAGGTTGTATGCGACCAAAAAACAAACCGTATACAACTATAGATGTGTTAGCATTAAAAGCTGGTGCTAACGCTATTGCTTTCCCAAATACGTCTGCTGTTGAATTTGCAAAAATTCAAGGATGGAACACCACTTTTTCACCCTATTGCTGCGCAAATTTTTTTGTTGATGTTAATAAAAAGCAGTAAGCAAGAAATGGTTTTTGTTATTTTGAGGATCGTATTACAAGAGGTTTCTAATTGTTGGTGCATGTTGAAGGATTGTTGTTATTTAATGATTTCTTCTTTTAGCGAAATTTAGTTTTTATATTTTGTTGGGTCAAATATGTCTGCTTCGATGAACGCTTTTTTACGCTCAACACATGCCTCGCATTGTCCACAATGTTTTTCCCCGTCAAGATAACATGACCATGTTAATTCTAAAGGTACGTTTAATGCTACAGCAGCTTTTACAATATCCACCTTTTTTTTACCATTATATGGAGCGCAAATGGCTATGTTTTTGTCTGTGCCTAACTTTGCTGCTTTTTCAAAAGCTTCATAAAATTCTCGCCTGCAATCCGGATAGAAACATACATCTGAATCATGTGCCCCATAAAAAACTTTGTTTGCACCAACAGTGACCGCGTAGGCCACAGCGGTAGATAGAAAAATGGCGTTACGAAACGGCACAATTATGGGTGTGGTAAATTCGCTTGTTATTGGTATGTTTCTGTTGACAAGAGCAGACGTTTGAAAAATGTCTCTTAATGCTGTGAGATCAATAATTTTGGTATTAGTTTCTATGTATTCTGCAATTTTTTGAGCTGCCAATGTTTCTTTAACCGCTATTTGGCCATACTTGAAGGTAAGAGGATAAATTTGGTAACCTTGACTTTTTACTAAGTAGGTAACAGTGACAGAATCTAATCCACCGCTAAGAATAACAACACATTTCTTGTTTTCAATCACCTGTTTTACCTCTGTCTGTTTTTTCTTTTCCTATCCAGTGTTGAATGCCTATTTTTTTGAGTAGCTTAAACAGCGGCCAACCTATTAGCACGCTTGCTATAGCATTTCCGATTGCAACAGTTACAATGGTTATGATTAAAGGAATGTCAAGTATGTAGTGTAGCATCAAGCCAACGGTTACTCCGAGAATTGCTGAGTAAGCAATACATGTGGCGATGACTGTGTAGTCGTTATTGGTTTTTTTGTAGGTGTAGTGGACTATAAATGTCATTATAAATGATGGTATAACGTTTAGTAAATCGATTAAGCCAAGTGATGACGAAAAAATGTTTCCGATGAGTACTCCTAGAGTGTGTCCAAGTACTCCTGCAAATCCAAATAGTGGTACTGTGGCAATTAGAACGTTTGCTATGCGAAGTTGAATAGGGCCAAATGATGTTTCCATAAAAACGATTATTAATGTGACATAAAGTGCGGCGTACATTGATGTTATGGCTAAATTTTTGGTTTTGTTTTGCAATTGAATCCTCCCTAACCCGGGGTTTGTATTTGGCGGAACGGGTGGGAGTTGTTCACCCGCCAATTGGTTTTTTAATGGTGTCATGTTGCATAAAAAGTTTGTCGTTAGAGTTTGGGTGTTGTGTTTTTTATGTGGAGGAAATAGTTTCGGGAAATACTTTGGATAACTTTTTTTTTGATTTGATTTTGTCTCGTAAGCTTGATTATTTTGTGGATGACTTGTTTAATCTGGTTGCTGACTAGTTTGAAAGTTAAAGTTAATGCTTAAATAATAAAACTGTTCAACCTTATCATGTTGGAAATGTGATGATGTTGGATGTTTCTTCGTTTTGTGTCTTTAACACTTTGACGCGTCAAAAAGATGTTTTTATTCCTATAAGGCCGGGTGAGGTGAAATTGTATACTTGTGGTCCAACGGTTTATGATTATGCGCATATTGGTAATTTTCGTGCGTTTTTGTTTGAGGATTTGTTGAAGCGTTGGCTGCGGTATTGCGGGTTTAGAGTGTTTCATGTTATGAATTTTACTGATGTTGATGATAAGACTATTAGGGGTAGTCAAGCGAGGGGTGTTCCGCTTAGACAGTTTACTGATTTTTATGTTAAGGCTTTTTTTGAAGATATTGCTATGCTTAATATTGAGGTTGCTGATGTTTATCCACGTGCAGCTGAGCATGTGCCTGAAATGGTTTCTATTATTAAGGTTTTGAAGGCGAAAGGTGTTGCGTATGTTGGGGATGATGGTTCTGTTTATTTTGCTGTTTCCAAGTTTTCTAGTTATGGCAAGCTTTCTCATTTAAACGTGGGTGAGCTTAAGGTGGGTGCGCGTGTGTGTCAGGATGAGTATGCTAAGGAGGATGCTCAGGATTTTGCGCTTTGGAAAGCTTATACGCTTGAGGATGGTGATGTTTTTTGGGAAACTGAGTTGGGTAAAGGTCGTCCTGGTTGGCATATTGAGTGTAGTGCGATGAGTATGAAGTATTTGGGTGAAACTTTTGATATTCACTGTGGTGGGGTTGATAACATGTTTCCTCATCATGAAAATGAAATTGCGCAAAGTGAAGCTGCGACTGGTAAAACTTTTGTGAATTATTGGATGCATAATGAGCATTTACAAGTTGAGGGTAAGAAGATGAGTAAAAGTCTTGGTAACTTTTACACTTTGCGTGATTTACTTAAAAAAGGTTATGACCCTTTGGCTATTCGTTATTTGTTATTGTCTACGCATTATCGTCAACAGTTTAATTTCACATTTGACGGTTTAAATGCGGCTAAAAGTGCAATTGGCCGCTTTAAAAACCTTATACGCAGACTACATGATAATGCTGTTAGTGGCAATAGCGGTAGTGATGGTAAAGTTGCCATGCAAATTCAATGTGTAAGACAACGTTTTAGTGATGCTATGAATGATGACTTAAACATTAGTGTAGCGTTATCGGTGCTTTTTGATTTTGTACGTGAAATAAACAATATGCTTGATGCAGATTTTGTAAGCAAAGAAGAAGCAGAAAAAATTCTTGAGGTTTTAATGCAGTTTAACTCTGTACTTGGCATAATACTGCCTGATTCTGTAAAAGTGGCTGAGCAATTGTCTAGCGATGTTGATGTTCTTGTGCAGAAACGTGAGTCTGCTCGTAAAGCTAAAAACTGGAAAGAAGCAGATTTAATTCGTAATCAACTTGATGCGTTAGGTATTATAGTTGAGGACACAGCGCAAGGTGTACGATGGCACAAAAAATAGTGCGTGTTACCTTTTTTTGTTATATGTCCATTCTTTTGTTGAATATTTTTCTTTATACAATTCCTCTGCTAATTCAACCTCAAAAGGTGTTAATGACGCTTCTTGAAGCTGAACTTTTAAAATCGTTTTAAACCCCTGCTTTAACGCGTTAGCCACAGTGTCCACACTAACATTATGCCCTAACTCATCTACTATACTAGTCATTCTCTGATGCCCTATATCTATGGCCTGTGTACATGAAACATCTTTTATTTTTAACAGTTGAAACATTTTATCTAAATTGACACTTCGCAGAAGAGTACCATGCTGCAAAACATAACCTCGAGATAAACTTTGACTGCTACCAGAAATTTTTTTACCCCCAACAGTCAAATTGGGACAATTTTTCACGTCTCCCGGACTAAAATCTGCTGAAACCCCTAAAAGCCGTAACGCGTCTACTACAGCTTCATAAATTCTAAAATAAACATTTGATATATCACTAAAACCTCCCAAATCCGACGCTTTAGCAACTATACTATATGTGACCTCCCCTTCACAGTCATGATAAACAGTTCCTCCACCACTACAACGCCTCACCACATCCACACCAAACCAATCAACAGCCTTAAAATAAACCCTATCCTCAACTATCTCATTTCTACCAACACTCACAGCAGACGGACTCCAACGATAAAGCCTAAAAGTATTAGGCACTACATCCAAAATACGCGCCTGCAGAACTGCCTCATCAACAGCCATGTTCCACGCTGCACTACGAGCCTCAAAAGGCAAAAAACGCCAAACATGCATCATAATATTTCTATTCTAAAATAACACATAAATAACTATTTATGTTTTTGATACTTGCAATTACCTGTAGATTGCGTGTATTTATGCATATTTCAGTTCAAAATAAGTTAAAATGAGATGTAAATCATGGTGAGTTTGGGTAAAAAGTTTGGTTCAATGTTTATTTTTGTCTTTATTTTTTCTGGTTTGTTTTTTGTTGGGTCTTGTATGGCTCCTGTTAATATGCCGTTAATTCCTAGTGCTGCGCCTGAGGTTTCTGTAGTAGTGAACACTGATCATTTTTGGAATTCACCTATTTATACAACTAATCCTTATACTGGAGAAACCACGTTGGTCGCCCGTGGCTATTGGATACCAAGCGGAACTATAGATATAACAATAAAAAATCGTCCAGTTATCCCTTACACTGATAAAAATGGCAATTACATCAATGTGTACTATAGTGTTTTTTGGACAATTCAACATTTATCATATGGTAATACACCAATGCGTACTGTGTATCAATCAGACTCCGACTATACTGTTATATCCCTCATTTATGGTAGTGGTCTTCCTCACACTGATATCTGGACTCAAACAGAGGGTGCGGTATGGAAGTTTCGTGTTCAGGCGGTGATTGGGTATTTTGGTGGTGGTGTTTTTGAGGGTGAGGGTAGTGAGTGGGTTGAATTTACAGTAACAATTCCTAAATCTGATAATCCGGGTTCATCATCTGCTCCAAATACACCAAACCCAAGTGGGCCATCTGTTTCTGTTTCTTATAATGTTCCTCAACAACCCCTTCGCAACAGTCTACCCTAATTATCGTCATTATAGTTTCTACATGTATTATTGCAATTCTGTTAGCAGTCATCGTATACCAACAAAAACAAAGAAAAACAAAACCTCCACCAAACCAAACTTGATCTCAGTGGTTGAAAAATGGAATAACATTAATCAACTTCATCGTTACTTTTTTGTTTTGGTAGAGATGTATGATGTTGTTATCTGGTTTGGGTAAAAAGTTTGCGTTGTTGTTATCATTTATAGTGGTTTTAAGTTTGTTGTCGGTTGAGCTTTCCGTTGCTCCTGTTAATATGCCGTCAAATCCTAGTGTTGCTCCTGAGGTAGTTTCTGTGGTGGTGAATCATAATCCTATATGGCGTCCACCGATATATACCACTAATCCTTATACTGGAGAAGTTACCGAAACTTCTCCAGGCATGTATTTGCAGAATGGTACTGTAGATGTGACAATAAAAAATAGACCTTTCACACCATATGTTGATAAGAATGGTAATTATATTAATGTATGCTATACTTTTTTTATGAGACAGAATGGTCCTTTTGATGATTGGAGTGAATATATTAGTAGTGTTCATGGACCTTGGTATGCTGTATATCAGCAGTCAGATTCTGAATATACAGTTATAACTTTTATATACAACGGAACTAGTGGTCCTGCCCCATTTTTTTCTGTTGTTTCCTCGGGTGCAAGACGGAGTTTTTATGTTCAAGCGGTAACTGGGTATTTTTATCGTGATGAGAATATAGGTGCGGGGTATTTTAATTCTGTTTATGAGGGTGAGGGTAGTCTTTGGTCGCAATTTACAATAGACCTGTTCGGAAACTAGTTGCCTCCTTGTTTGTGTGTTGATGTATTTGGTTGAATGGTTTTCGTTGTACTCTTCTCATAGTTGTATATTCCACAAATCAAAGATACACGTAAACCATGTCTTTT
>Ga0209628_10001478_pt1 | contig 15280 bp, 9 predicted proteins | sample TergutCu122P4_FD_187285 | JGI IMG/M metagenome (GOLD analysis project Ga0209628, IMG submission 187285) | Cubitermes ugandensis P4 segment gut microbial communities from Kakamega Forest, Kenya - Cu122 P4 (SPAdes) (version 2) | ecosystem: Host-associated > Arthropoda: Insects > Digestive system >...
CATGTGCGCTGCCAATACTTAATTACTGTATCTTGGAGGAATGATCGGGCTAGTGAAGAAATGAATAAGACAACTGTGTTTCTTGTGGACTTCATTGTCTGATTTAAAATATAAAATTATAAGAAGCACTGTATTTTTCAGAAAAAAACTTGCACATAGATGCAGTTAGAACAGATGAAAATATGCAGTTTGGATTCTCAGACTTAGTTTTGTGATCTATTTGGTCATGAATGCCTTCTGATAGGTCATGAACTCTTTAAACAATAGACATTCAGCTTTCTGTATTCAGCAATTTAACTTTCTTCAGGAAAGAATAAAGCAGTTTATCCTAAATATCTTTTGAATATTATGCTATTACTGTGCAGCAAGTTGCTGAGGTCCTGAGTAAATACTTATATTAGTTGGGTTGCTTGACCAATGAAATGTATGATACTGGGTCATAGGCAGGAAAGTCTGAGGACAACTGATGTACAGGAATCGGTTCTCACTGGGAAGGAAGCATGAAAAGTGTACCATATTTTAAATCAGAGGCAATGGATAAAGTAGTATTAGGAATCACATTAGTGGTGGTGGTGGTGGTGATGATTATGATGATTAAATTTTTGAAAGAAAATTACTGTTCTAATGTACACATTTATAACAGTTTGAAATATCAAATATCAAAATTGACCATAATTTTGGACATCATATCATTATTTTGTGTGCGTCATTCTTAACCCCTTTTATGTGAGACAACTTTGAAATATGCAGATGACCATCTTATATAAAGAGAACTAGCAAGAGTTCTATACTAGTCCAGGATTCTCAGTCTGTGGAACTCACACCAGACATGTTATGCAGACTTATTCCAAACAGTACATTGAAGCTTTAAATTCTAACTTCTCAGCGAGCTTTGTTTTATGAAAACCAAAGCAGTAACACATTTATCTGATTATTTGTTGTGATGACGTGTGGTATGTAGATCCAGATGTAATCAATCTTGAACAAGGTAAACAATGAAATATTAATTCTAGTGAAATAGTATGGACTTCGCATATCTCCTATATTAAGAACTTTTAACGTTTTTCTTAGGTGCAGAAACCTGTGAAACAAAAATGTATGTGTGAGCCAAACAAATAAATTTTCATACACTTAGATTTAATACAAAAATTGTGTGCAGTGCACATTTGTTAATATCTCTTTTTAATTATGACTTTGTGATTTAAAGAATTGTGACAGCTTTCAGTCTTATTTTGTTTGTTGGTGAATAGTGGCATAGAACTTTTTAGTACATACATAGTTGAGTGAGATCAGAAAATTTCAAAAAATGCCTCGCAAACCAAAATACTGTCATAGACTGAAAATGAAATCATATGCACCGTTTCTTGTATTCTGATTGCTAATTATGATAAATGTAGCAGTTTCTATGTTTCTTCTTGGTTACTTAGCTGGTGCAAATACCTTTGATACTGGTACATGTTACAGTACTTCTTGGAACAATACTGTTAACTTGTGATTGCAGTTTCAAATATACACATCGTTCTTTAAGTCGGAATGGGCATAGCCTGCCATTTACTTGCTATGCCTATGTAAATTTACATTGTTAGGTAAAGTTATGTAATTATGCTTATTTTTGTACAGTGTCATTTCACACCTACATGGTGTAGCACAGTGCCTGTTTGGACCTTCAAAAATCTGAAAGAGCTCCTTGTTCCTGCACCATACCTCCATGAACATCTGCTCTCCCTGCTTTTGTTATGAAAGCACAATTGAGTCCTCTTTTCAGATGTAACACTTTTGGGTGTTAAGGTAGTGTTATTTCCAGTTATCCTACAAGACTTTAGGTTAAAATTATCGTGTTAGCAAATATGCTTCAGTTGTGAGATTGAAACTGTGTAATAATCACAGGAAATAGAGAATTTCTGGAATGTGAATCACAGTTTTAAAGTTTTTTGTATGTTCCATAAATAAAAAGAAGACTTCTATGCACTTGTTATGTTAAGATACTGTTTCATGCAATTGAATTGTCTTTATACTAGCTTAATATCAATACACAATTCTGAGTAAATAGTTTATTCAGTATTGCATATAAATAGGCATGCAAAAGAAAGTGCAAAGACTTAAGAAATTGCTTGAGTTTTGTGTACATATTGTTTTCCATTCTGGGAAGTGATGGAACCAAAAAGTCCGCAGTTACAGCCACACGTTACGTACATTCTCTTAAACTAGAATTCCTCTTAAAACATGCATGTCAGTGGGGATATGTGTGCTTCTGTAAATCAGAATTATTGATATCATCTTAGTGCTTCCTTCTTTGTGTTATTCAGACACAAATATTAGTCTTTATACCTGAGCAGTACAGTTCTGCATTACATATTTACCATAATTGAGTCATTATTGATACACTCAGTTTTGTTGCATCTGATGACGGCTCAGTCAAGCTGAAACAACTAGTGGAGAGCTATATGAGTCAGGTTTATGTACAAATGTTTGTGAGGTGATGATAATAAATCTGCCTACTAATGACGTACCTTTTGCTTAGGAACTGCCCAAACAATGGCAAAATGTACATCTTGAAAGTAAGATTTTACTAGCTGACAGGCAATAAAATTACAGCTCTTTATGTGATAAAAGCTAATATACATAAAACTCTATATATTTTTAAGTGCTACAGTAACACAAAATATGGAATCTGTGAAGTTAACTATTAGTAGTTTAGTTACAAAATTTATGATCTTGATTTTATATTACAAGATAAGCCTTGCTTCTGGTCTCACTCAGTTATTATAATAATATTAAAGATAATAATAATAATAATAATACTTATACTAATAATAGTAATAATGAATATGGTGTCTGGTTATGTAGAGAAAAGATATGTTGATGTGTATATTGGCACACACTTTTTAAAACAAATATTATTTTATTATATTAAACATTTAAAATAAAAAATCGTATATACAGTGACAATTTTAATTAGTTATTTTGATATAAGTAACATTGACATTGTGGTTTGGTAGCCATTGAACATTACTATATACATAATCATGTAATATTTAACGTTATTGTCATAGAATATTCAAACAGTACATTAGCATTCTTTTGTGTTGCAGTTGTAGTATATAAATATTGTATCTGAACTTTGGCCTTTCGTATTCAGAGTGGAATGATGAAAACAACATTTCATTATTGTTACTGCAGTATATCATTGTAATACAATTTGTTAGGTCCCAAATTATGCTAGGTAACAAAAACAAGTGTTTGTGTGAGAAAACAGTTGTGTTTGTAACAATGATGATCATGGAATTGGTGTTATATATTGATTCAAGAACATTTATGATGCATGTGATTGAATATTTATGTTTTTAGCACAGTGAGGCAGGGAGAGACCAGAAATGATATTGCAGAATTGAGTTGCAGAAGTTCAATCAAAGTCGTATGTAGCCTTGTGTGAAGATTAGAAATATATGCAATGCCGAATTAAATCTGAAGCCTAGGTCACTGTTACAACAGACCAGTACAAACCAAGTGATACTAGTCATATCAGATCAGAAGGCATATTACATGATGATTAACTACAGGAGAAGAGAATTTATTTGGAGTTGTGCTTACTGCTTTGTTAGCTTAAGCAGAAACAGTCACACCGTTTGACTTTAATGAAGTACAGTAACTCTAATATTCCAGTACTGTAAGCTGAATGTAGCATTTCAGATCACAGTTCAAAAAATTGGTGCTTGTTTATCACAAAGTATAAACTGTGATTCACTGCATGTGTGTCTGTTGGTTTGTGGGTTAGCCAGCAGACAATGTTTCAAAACTCATGGGCCTTACACTAACCATCTCCAGTGCTCCTCATCCCTTATAATTTGGTGGTTTCCTGTGCAACAGATCTGGAGTTCAAGACTTGCAAGATTCAGTGCAGGTTTTTCCTCTTGCCACCCTCATTCTTCACCTTTGACAAAGTCAAAACTTTTATACTAAACGTCTTTTGTGGTTTGGAGTCACTGTAGATCACCTCTTTTGAACATTTTTTGTCACCACTGTTTCACAAGTTGACGAGTTCTTGTTTTATATCTGCTCACGCTTCAGAAGTGGATTAATTGACTTCTGTCTTGTGTGCAGAGTTCAGAGAATTAGAAGACTGTAATTGGGTGCATTAGAAACAAAATAAAAATGAAGTATTTCTTGAAAAATACCCATATATACATTTATTTTCATTACATTAAAATTTATTGTATCTAAATGCTGGTTTTGACTTCTATCCAATTCATATTGAAACTTGTGACAAGTTTACAGCTAGTCTCGTTGTTTGTACTCACTTGCTGACTGAAGACTAAATTGTGATCTGACTTGTTTTGGCAGTTGTGTTGTAAGGTCCTTAAGCTTTCCAATGAAAGACATTTTTAGAGACTTGCCATACTTTTAAGTCTGTGGGATGTAAATCATGATTCTTGCTTACCATGAAAGGAGAAAGAAACGTTTAAAATATATATCAACAGTATAGTTTTTGATCCAAAAGTGGAGGAGCATAATAATGCCGAACTAAAGTAATTGTGACATTAAACATTCACATTTCAGTACTTCAAATACAATATAAAATAATGTTTACTCTTAGTCTCTTACCAGGACTAGAGAAGTTGAATTGGTGGCTGCATATATCTACTTTTTGTTAGAATGGCAGCCATTTGTTTACTGGAATTTCTTAATTATGACAGAAAACTTCCTGTAGTAAGGAGAAGTTTTGACAGGTGTAAACTTATATTGCTCTGTGGATAAAAGCCAGAAGCAAATGAAAGAAAAATGGAACTAGCATTTTTAATTATTACTGGATCTATTAGGCATTGTTTATGTCTTCACATTTCTATACAAGGTATTTCAAAAAATAACACTGTATTTTACTGCCCACTTAATTGTGGGCAGTGTTTTATTCCTATACCAGTTTATAAGAGTGATGAATCTTGTAATTTGCAAGATTTCAGTCTTCTGGCACGGGAAAGTTGAGGTCTTCACAATTTTGGGATGTTGTGCAGCGTTGGTTGGCAATTGGTTACCACTGTTGCAGACAGCATCTTGAAGGCTCATGCAGTCAAGAAAGGAATACAAAAAATTCTTGGACTGCTTGGCCCTTGAAGATGGGAACAGTATGTTGTCTTGAAATGGTAACCAACTAGCAACCTATGCCACATGACATCTCAGATGAGTGAAGACCTTGTCTTGTAAGTTCTCATGCATGAAGTCCATAGGCATGCTGTCCTGACATCCTGTATATGTTTTCCCTGTATTTAATATTGACATGAATTTGTTATTTGCTGTCACTTAGCCCTTGAAATTTTTTCAGGTGTTGACCCCATCTGTAATACAAATGTTGTGATACATTGCTTGTATAATGCACACCTGTCCAGGTGCACCTCCCCACATTCATTATCTGTCTTAGTACAGTTGTCTGGTTCTTGCTTGCATAGTCCCTGCCAGTCCAACTAAGGGAAACTACTATGTGCTTAGACCCTGCCAGTTTGACTAGAGGAAAATATTGTGTGCTTAGACCCTGCCAGTCTGACTACTATAAGCTACCGCATGCTTAGACCCTGCCAGTCTGACTACTATAAGCTCCCGCGTGCTTAGACCCTGCTAGTCCAACTAGGGGAAGCTACTACATGCTTCAACCTTGCCCCTCTGACTAGGGGCAGCTACTACGTGCTGTGGTCCTGCTAGTCTGACTAGGAGAAGCTACTACAGGCTTGTATTGGACAGCATCAGCATTCTTGTGTCATTTATTTGGCTGTCAACATTCTTATGTTCATATAAACTGGTTCCTATTCAATAAACACATCATTTCTAGGATACTGAAAGAAATCCTGTCATAAAATGTACCCCCCTACTGTCATTGGGACTTATGTTGTATGCATTATTGCATTCTGTATAATCGAGGCTAACGTATTGGTAGTAACGAGTAGACATGGGGCTTATAAATGATGGTTACAAATTATACCAAAAATTGCATCTTTCCTTTGATTGTGTGTCCGTAATTTTAAACATGTTTAGAATAGTATTCACAAAAGTAATATGCCAATATTTTATGCATTCCCAACTTTCAGGTATGATTTCTTCTTGGTAAAAGGGTGCATATATTATGCAAATAATACAGTACTGAACTTGCTGTCACAGCAGTTTGGAATTTTTAGCATAAAGAGAATATACAGGTCTTAGATATTGGCCATTCAGGCATGCTTAATATGATGTGGAGGAAGGGTACACATTGAATTATCAAGGAAAGAGCAAAAAACAACATCACACTCCAACATACATATATATATATCAGTTTTAATTGACAAGAACATCTGATGATGCAGTTTGAATTTCACTCTCATGTGAGGGTGTATTAAAGTGTTTTACAAACTTCAATGACTGGGGCATGGGACATGCATATGCGTGCGCTTACCGAAGGTTTACATAACTGTATTTATCTTGCTTAAGACTATTATTATATTAAGTATATGTATGGTAGAATCAAGATGCGTCATTCTGAAAGTAATCCATTTTTCCTTTCTGTCTTCTCATTATTATTATTATTATTCCAAGATAGTGTACAAATTATCAAAGTAGAAGGTACACCTGTAAGAGGAGGATAATAGTGCTTGTTTTCTGTGATATGCACCATATCTGAAAGTTTCTATCCATTTCATATCGGTGAAAATTTATGTATGAAACAGAAACATGATGTCTAAATAATTTAAAAACCCATCATTTTCAATCTCATACAATTTGTGTCATCCTAGGTATAATTTGTAGAATGTGTAAAGAGTATACCAAATGTTGCCCACTGTGCAGAGCACGTGTAAAGTAGTAGTATTAATATTTTTTAAGCCTTGAATTTAATTATGAAATGTGTACGAAAGGCCAGACTTATATCATCGCATAAGAATTTAACAATGACATTTGTACATTTAATATATAATGACACTACAGAACTGTATAATATCTCTATACTTCACACATAATATATAGAACCACAAGAAAAAATGTAAATATATCATCCTCTTTATTATGTTCTGCATGCATGCATCCTTTCTCAGTATTACTATAATTTAGTAACATTACTTTAATGTCATTCATTTACATGAAGAAAAGAATCCAAATACATATCCTTTCATATGGTTAATAGAACTAAAAAGTTGATATGACAAATTGTTTATAGAACACTGTATATTAATTATGATCAGATTGTACAGATGAGCAGCATTTTCTGTATTGAAAATGTACTTCATTGCTTACACATGTATCTGTTTTGTTAATTGATTGGCATTACAGGTTATTAGAAATCACTGTCTACAAGACAGCAACAGAGATCTGTACAAAACACAATACAAAAATATGCAAGACAGCTGTGTATATATTGAATAAAATTTAAGACAACCCTTTTCTTACTTTCTACATATAACAAAATCTTTAAGATAAAGCCAACAATGAAGATCTAATATGAGGCATGTACACCTAAAGTTTATTTGAGAATATGCATAATGAAAATGTCAACACAAATATTTAGACAGGGTCCCATTGACAATGCATATGTTGGCATATACCATCTGCAAAGAATTTGTTGCTCTGCTGTGCAAATTACTGTACCATAGCATCCTGCACATCATTGTTCTACATAAACATATGGCCTTTGAGGGCTGGTCCAAAGATGTGCAAATTACGTAGTGAAAAGCCTGGGATGTATATAGGACGTTTAAGCATTTTAAGCATCTCCCATTGCATAGTGTTCAGTTGGTTGTGAACACGGGGGGCCACATGGGGGGTGAACATCATCATGCAGACGGATGATGCGATCAGTGAGATAACTTGAACATTCCTTCTTAATCTTGCTAGCAGCTTTTGAAGCATTGGACAGTAATAGTTTTTTATCATTTCATTACCTGATTTAAAGTTTGGAAGCAGGGATCCTGAATATCAAACAAAACATTAAACATCACTTTAATGGCAGGTGCTGTTGATGTGAATTTCTTTGGGTTGGGTAAAGTGGGGATGCCTTCATTACATGCCTGCTGGTTTTCATGTGGCTTTGAATTTGTGGCACCACATCTTTTTGCCACCATGTACCACATACGCATGACCTTCAGTATAGTACAGCTGAAAATTTTCCAGTGGTATTGACACATGATGCTCCTTGTATTTGTGTGTTAGAAGACTTGGGACACAATGAGAACATGTACAGTTGAATGCATATTGCTGACCCTCATTTTGTATTCCATTGACAGGGAACAAGGGGTCCAATGTCTGTCCTCATGCACAGCATTTATGACTCGGGCAGTGTTTGCTGTATTAGTGAGACTGTCAGCCTGTGCCAGTCTTAGCAAGTCCATAGTTCATGCCTGCCTATTAACATAAGGAACCAAATGTCTTTGATGCACAGGTAGCATTAGAAACAGGGTATGTCATCTTACAAGTATTGGTTAGTTTTAATCCACTCTGGGAAAATGAGTCACCCTTTAGTCATGTTAGATAGATACACCACCTGACATGCCATCATTTTACTGTGTACAATTGTGTTTGTACTACTTGTGCAGTCTACACAAATGTCTGCCAGTGTATTTACTAAGTCAGAGATGTAACAGTATTACAAGCAGGTTTCAGTCATATGTATCTCATACGTTGGAATTTTCAATCTTTTAGACCACTGTATTTCATAATTGTAAAATATTTCTGCAGGCACAGCACACAGAGAAAATTATTTCATGTCATTATTTCAGAGTTTGGTAAGCTCGACAATCGGTGAAGATCATGTGGTGGAATGTGTTCGTCTTTTATAAATTACAGATTGGAAATGGTTATTTAAACATTCTGGAGATGCCTAGGATTCCAGTATTTTGTTAATGTATGGTATGTTTATGGTCAAGGTCAGACCAAACACACAGGTAAAGTAGGTTGCTGCCTAAGTCACCAACTTAAGCGGGGTGCCGAATAATCATGCTTTCGTAAAATAAATTTTATAAAACATTAAAGAGAAAAATTGTTTAAAAGTATTTCCTCGACAGAAAACCTTCGTTATCACCTGCCTTGAGCGGGAGGGGGTCTCTCACATGGATCAGAGGTATCACACATCTCGTCTAGAGCCGCCCCTAGTTATAATGTTATTGTTATTGATTTTTGCTTTTCCCATTGTGAACTGACAGCGGGCTACACTTCACGATGTACATGTGTCGGAGGTACCCAATATGATCGACCAGAAATGCATACGGCAATTTGATGAAAAAAGCTAAAGAAAGGGGATTACTTTAAAGGCTTTGGCGTGGATGGCAAGGTAATATGAAAACCAATCTTACGTAGGATAGGAAAGTGTGGACACTGTTCGTTATAAGGCTCAGGACACAGACCAGGTCCGGGTCATGCGAACACCCTAATGAACACAGATTACATCTAATGAACGACCTCCACATAATGCGGGGAATTGCTTCACTAGCTGAGCAACTATAAACTTCTAGGGAAGCGCCCTACTGCATACAGTTCACGGTCTCAAAGCTTTTCTGTGCAGTCGTATTATCGTAATTCACGAATCCACACTGGTACGCAAGCAGACGACTATGCTAAATCCCAACAGCCATGACATTTTTGGACGCTTTTGATTAGGTGCGCACGGTTCCACATGTGTAGCAGAGTGCGACTACCACAGCGATAATTCATTACGAATGACACAGTTTGCAAAATTTTGTCTCAGGCAAAATAAAATCAATTACTTCTGATTTTCTGCTTTAATGCTTATTTATTCCTTTAACTTCACAAACGATTGTCTTGACTCTATATAGACGGTATCTATGCATTATAATGCCTTGCAGTAAGTGATAGGTTTGTAATTTCGTATAATGAGCTTGTTGCATTTGAAATTATATTGTTACTATTGTTCACAGTTATATATAGAAAAAATATTTCTACAGCGCAGTGCACTAAGTGCCGCTATTTATTCTTAAGGAACCCAGTGATCACTAGATGGATTGTGCCAATGATGAATTAAGTTCGGAAATTCTCGCGATCCATCAACAAAATGAACACACCCAATGTTTGCCAGTAGGAAATGGCTGACCGTGAAACAATACGAGAAGTATTGTTCGGAAAATGGTTATTGTGCGGTGATTTCGTTTGATGCTGTTGTGATTTGGTTAAATTATTAGTGATATAACTCCATTCTCTACACCGAAAACTTCGAAAGTTCGCTTGGATGCGTGGGAGGCAGGGTAATGTAATAAATGGTTACAAATCATTTATTTTGTTTACAATGGAATAGTTTTGTCTTTTTTTTTTAATATAAGTAGTATATCATGGGCATAATAGAAGAAAGAATGGATATGTAATTGTAAGTCATTTTATCCGTTGTTTGTGTAACAGCCTACAAATACCATATGACTTGCTCTACGTCTGTAATCATGTTTTCAGTGCACTTCTTTCATTATGAAGTAACCAAAATTGTTAAAATTGAGGCGAAATCTAAGACTTTATTTTACGTACGTGTACTCGAAAGTTCTGTAATAATGTTAGGGTGCACTGAAATACAGTGGGATTCGTTGGTGCCTACATACTTCACATAACCGTTGCTGAACACGAAATTTCATTACAGTTTAATATCGAGGTATTTGTTTTTTCTGTGTTATGAATATAGAAGTAAGTGGGAAGCTGAAGTGTTTGAATTCCGAAAAGTATTCTAGTTTGAAAGATCGTGTATTATTCATGTCCTGATACAGTTAAACTTCACTGGGCACTTTAATATTTAGTAAACAGTATTCTCATATGTGATTGAGAACAGCAGCAGCAGCAGACATTCTGTGTTTATGTTACAAAAAAGTTTTCCTTGATCTGTAATCGTGAGCAGTAAATAAACTGTAGTATCATTGATGTCTTTTGTAATTGATGATGACTTCCTTTGGTATCCAAATTTTGTGGGGCCATCTCCCACATTTCCTTAGGTTGTTTTATGTTGGATTTGTCTAATGCTTATTGACTCTAAAATCTCTTCTAATGAATTGCTACCCATCAGTCTGACACCTGTGCATTCGACTATCATCATCCATTGTAGTTTACCTTGTTAACTTGGGTTAAATATTTTCAAGAGTTTTGAGGGAAAAAATTGGCTCTGATAGAGGTGAACTAATGAGAAAATAAAAGAAAAGTGATAAGAAATTTTTATGTGTTTTTTTTACACGATATTGTTGAGGTAAGTAAATTGGGGATGCCACACTAAGTTGTTGGGAAATGTTGTAGGCACAGGGGAAAAGAAGAAAATACATAACCAGTTTTGGTTAAAGAAATGAAGGGGAAAATGCACTTGTGAGATGAATAGTGAACATTACAATAAAATTAATTTTAGGGAAATTTTTAGGATATTTGGAAATTTGTGGTACATTCATTCATTGATATGAGTCAGGATCCATATTCTGTGACAACTCTAGTTAAATTTACATTTTCAACTGTTGAATCTCTTGGGCAATACAGTCTTTGAAAAATGTTGTGCAACATGATAGTTTACATTTATGTAATTTTCACCTCAGCAGATGGGGTCCATGCTTTGACTCAGGTGGTTAGTCACTGGCCTGTGACTACAGAGGTCCAGGTTCAATTCCAGGCCAGTCAGTGTGGAACCTGTGGTGTAAAAAGTGGTACTGGGACCTTTTTCTTTGATTCTGTCAGTATGATTCCACCAGTGTTCCATATTCTCATCGTGATCAGACTACAGACTACAGACACAGTCTTATCAGTCTGAGTCCGTGGCTGTTTTATGGTTTTAATTTGTGGAGTGTTTCAGGCTTTATTTTTTGAGTCTTGTGGTTGTTTTTAATTCTTCTGTAGCTATTTTCCTGTTTCTGTCTGTGGACTTGATCTGTTCTGAGGCACATATCTTAACAACTTGAGTGTTTCTGTGGTGCCTAGTGACTGAGAATTGCACACTCTATGGGGTCCACCAGGTTAGGTGTTTCTTTGTGTGAAGATGGAACCAGAGCCATAATAAAAAAGTGTTTGTCAAAAAATTTAGATGATGTACTAAGTTAAAAAAAATGGGGAGGGGTGTTGTGTCAGTGAATAATTCTTGTTTGATGTGCTTATGAACAAAAACAAACAAAAGTTGTCTATATATGTTGACAAAGAATAAATGAGAGATGTGCAAAAACAGAGGTGTAGTTTCATTTTCAAGAGATAAGGCTTAAACATACTCAGTTCATATAATTAGTAGTCTTTGACCTGTGAATGCACTTGTAGTCATTTATTGAGTAACTCTTTATTGTGGTGTGGTGCAAAGTGGAAATTTTCCTGTTGTCTCATTTATGTTATGACAGTTGAATGAGTTTTCCGCTGCTATATTTTTGAGGTTTTTTATTGTGCATACAGGAGTACAGATCAGCAGTTTAATTTTTTTGCAGAATATGGATGGGGAGGTGATGCATATGTGCATTGAGATTTTGGACTGCACAAAGGGTACAAAATTGTTTTCTCACTTTCACCTTTTCAGATACTTTAACTAGAACTGAGTATGACTTAAATATCTTTGTATCATTGAATGCAGTGATTGTAGTGTTAGTGATTCAGAGTCATTATTGTGTTTGTTATGAATGACTGATTGAAGCACAGAAATATACCTTGATATTAGGCCAGAGAACCAAGTAACAAAATCTTTTAGCCTTGAACATACAAACTCAGTTCGTCATTTAGAAAATGTTTTATATTTTTATAAAAGCTGTGAACATTAGCAGTCAGGGCAAAGAAAGAGGGTTAACACAAGTTATAAAGGATGTTTCTCATAATTCCAAGTTTATTGTGCACTGACTGAATACATTGTCTTGGGATGCCTACGTTGCATGGAACATGCTGTGGCAGTATGGAATCCCATGCAAATACGATTACTGAGGTATTGTGGGTTGATATCCCAACCCATTGGTCATCTAGCACATTACTGATAATGTTATGTTACTTAAAAATTATGTGCTACAGCATGAATAATGTGCAAGATATCCATATTATTATCACCAGTTAGCTGTTAGCTGACGTGGAAGGGAGACCCATAATGTATTCTTGACTTTTATGAAAGTAATGCATTCGGGAGAAAAAGAAGGTGGAACAGAACAAGTATTGCATGTCAATGGTGTTAAGTGGTTTTTATCTGACAGCAGAAGTGGTGCCTTTATTACAGAGACCTGACGTTCATGCTGTGTATTGTTAGTTTTTTAAGTTTGGTTTGGAATCTTTCAGTCTTTGGAATTACATCAGTCATGTGTTTCAAATTAAAATACATATTGAAACAATATAAGTGTGGGATGATGGACCAAATCAAAAGATTGAATTATAACAAATATGATGTCTGGTTTTCAGAACTGTATAGAATTGTAGACAGTAATGTATTTATTGCTTTCCTGGCATAGATTTACTATATTTATGTTCATGCTGTTTGCTTTCTTTATGGCTTAAGAGACAAAATGTTTGTGCTTATGGTCTTTTGCTTTTAATGTTAACTGCAGACAACACATTTTTGGAGTTTGTAACTTGCATATATAAATCTACTACTGACAAAGAGACTGGAGTGTGTAAGTAATATTTTGTGTTCCCTCATGTTTATCTGTGTGGGGCACTGGAATGTATGCATGTCATTTATTTTGGTCACAGTGATGGCACTTCTTATGCACTTCTGAAAGTCATGAAATCATGAATGCTTTCTGTGTTTCTGTTTCACAATAAAAGTAAGAGCAAGTTTTGTCTCTGCCCAGACCCATAAGTCTGATAGCAACTATAATACTTGTCTACTTTTAGCATGGCCAGAAGTTGAATAACATTGGTGGGTCCATTCCACCACCTAATCTGTAAGAATGCAGAGAGAATGCTTAGCAACAGTAATGAATGAACAGTCATGATAGAATAAAATAGGAGTAGAGTAGAGTAGAATAGAATAGAATAGAATAGAATAGAATAGAATACAGAAGGGTGGGCACTGAGTGACCCATGCATGCAATCCTGATCAATCTTTTGTGCAGCCCTTGAGCTCATTCATTCAGCAGTCTGACACCTTGAACAAAGTGCAGTATCTTGCTGACAAAGATGTCTTCAGAGTCACCTGGTTTCATAAAATGTCAACCCAGATACTTGTATCTTCATGTGGCCAAAGCCTCACAGTCACAAAGAATGTGTGAGGCTGTTTCCAATGCCTGCTTGCATCTATCACACTCCAGACTGTTTACCAGCCTTAGTTTAAATAGGTGCCCTTTAAAATGGCAGTGTCCTATCAGTATACTTAGCTGGTTTCTGCTGAGGTTTAGCAATTCATCAATCCCTTGCAGAGGGTTTTTAAAGCAAATCCTTAGCTTGTCTTTGCCCACATATGGTCTGCCAATGCTTGTTATGTTTCCTATCTTGTCCAGTCCCCAATCACTGCCCTGGCAACCTTTGCAGTTATACCAAGGTCAGGCTAAGGTCTTCTTAGGGCATGTGAGGAGCCTTGTCTGGCTAATTCATCAGCTATTTCATTTCCATTATCCTGGCACCCATACCAATTGGATCCTGTTATGTTCTGTCACTTTCACCAGGGATTGATGGCAGTCCCAGACTAATTTGGAATTTATCTGGAAGCTGTCAAGGGCTTTGATGGCTGCCTGGCTGTATGAGAGAATACAGATGGTTTTACCTGTGTAGCTCTTTTCTGTATTATCCATTATCAAGCCTTAATGGTGTATATTTCAGCCTGGGATACTGTGGCGTTGAACCCACAACTGAAGTTGTTCTCCCTGCTCAAGCCCAACCTATACACCCCAACAGCAGTTCCCTTTATTGGTCTTGTATCCATCTATGTACCAGATCAGGCACCCTTTGTTGTCTGGGTTGAACCCATTCTGCCATTCACATATGTCAGGGAACTTAACCATGAATGGTTTGTGGTATACAAACCTCAGAAGCATCCTGTCAGACCCCATCTGTACGATGAGTTCCTGCCCTATATCCTGAGATTTTTTGGTGTGACCAAAGTTAGTGGATTTAGGTCTCCACTGTTGGGTGCACATTAGTCTGTAGAACTGTGCCTGGCTGTCTGCCTCACTCATCACATGTAGAGGAGGAAGTCCGAGAAGGACCTCCATTGCTGCTGTTGGGATCATCTTCATCGCTCCTGTTATAACCAGAGGAGTCATATCACACCAATGCTGTACCATACTCACAGCCTTCTGGAGAAGCTCTGAGATGGCGCTTGGGAATTTTCCGTGAATGAGGAGAGCATTGTCATCTGCATAACCCAGTGTATGTCATTCTTATTTAGTCCTCTTGTGAGTTCATCGACAAC
>Ga0209628_10001479_pt1 | contig 15280 bp, 11 predicted proteins | sample TergutCu122P4_FD_187285 | JGI IMG/M metagenome (GOLD analysis project Ga0209628, IMG submission 187285) | Cubitermes ugandensis P4 segment gut microbial communities from Kakamega Forest, Kenya - Cu122 P4 (SPAdes) (version 2) | ecosystem: Host-associated > Arthropoda: Insects > Digestive system...
TGCTGCTTCAACTTGTACCAGTCCTCTCCCTCCTTCTTTCCTCTTTACATATAGCCTGTCTATGTCAGCTTTTGGGTGGTGCATTTTATACATTAATTATTATTATTATTATTATTATTATTGTTATTGTTATTTGTATCTTCTATTATGTTTTGCAGTTCTAATAACAGCAGCACATGAGCACCAATTATCTCTTCCCAAGCTTGAAATTCTAATATATCATCAATTATGCTTTCAGAAGCTAATGCATAGTCTGTCATACTATTACCCAATTTATTAATAGGAGTAAATTTCCTTCTTGAGTCATCCAAATTTTCCATTTAAAATTTCAAAATTGTTGGTTTCATAAAAATGTATCAACTTCTATCGTTCTGCATTACAGCTCCTTTTCTTACTGTGTCTCTTATGAGCAGCATTATAGCATCATAGTTAACAAGAATATCAAAGGTGCAGCAGTTCCAACTGTCTCTCTCCCATACAATTAAAATTGCCCTTTATAAAAAAAACTCAGTGTTAGAATATTTATTGTTAACTTTGTAATCTACTCGTTGAAATCCCATATAAAATTTGTGTTGAACAATTTTTAATTCACTGGAGGTTAATATAAAAAACTTATCTTTTATTCCAGTTCATATTATTTTCTCCATCTTCATTTCCCTGGCCTATTGATCATTAATATTTTTAACATATAGCATCAACCCTACTGGATTTCTCTCATGTCTTGTTAACTTACATCTACTTTTGTTAAAGGTCTTGTATCCCCTAATTTCACATTTTCCTAATCCAATCCGACTTTCTGCAGTACCCAACATTTTATTTTGTTCCCAGACGTGAACAATTTCTATTTTGTGATTTACTCTTTAAGCCTTCTATGTTTATAAAACCAACCCTCAATATTTCTGCCACCCATTTCAATTCCTGTGTTGTTCTACTTCTGTCATTTATCCCTTTTGTCTTCACTAATGTATCTTCTTTACTAGTTGTCAGCCAGCTGCCAAAATAGTAGCGCCTTTCTTTTGGTGTATTGTGAATTGCTGATGTCATCGCCTAGATGGTGAGGTAGACTCTGCTTGTCACCAACTGTAATTGATTGTTGTATGTCTGCTGTTTGTCTTTAACAGCCTGCTCTCATGTCTTCCTTGTTTATGATGCCTGAAGGATGTTTCTCATATTTCCAGCATGTGTCCTATATTTGCACACTCTTCCTGTCCGTTGGCCTCTGGTCTTTCTCTGGGGTGATTGCTGATATGTAACATGATCCTCTGATGGAGGGCTATCCAATCTTTTGTCATTCTGTCGTGTCTTCCAAGAGTTCATCAGACCTTTAATCCGGTTGTGTTCCTCCATGAATATATCAGGTGTTTCATACATTAGATCCATTTTAACACTCATTGTATCCAAACTGGATTCATTTCCTTCTAACCACTGATTTGTGCCTCTCATCTCTCTCTCTTCCACCTTGAAGTTATCAGCTTTTCTTCAATTTGTAGCCTAGGATTTAATTCTACTCCTCCAATTGTCAATATAACTGCAGCCATAAGCCTAAAAATCCATGTGTGAGCACTCTTCACTATATTTATAATGTAACTGTTCACAAACAACTTGCAGTGTCTTATGCCAAAGAGACCATTTCCATCTCTGTACAACCATATGTCTACTCCTATTTCACACTGCTTCAAACATGTCTGCCCTTGACCATGTCTGAACTGCAACTCTTCTAGAATGAATAATAATAATCCATAATCTGCATAGTGAAAATGCCTCCACCCCCTGTAGAGAAATGTAGTATGTTCAATTTAACCAGTAGAATTTTGTTGTGCAGTGAACACTGTTAGGTGTGATATGAGTTAGCAAGCAGAAGTAACCATTTTCTGCACTGTTTCTACATATGGTTAATTACACAAGTGAATAGCTAACTATTGTGCATGAACTTTGTGAACCCCAACTAATGACAGCCTGGATCAGCAGAGATTGTTGCATTAGCTACCATTACATGGAAACTTCTGAGTCTATAGTAATGACTGATGTCATTTAAAAATTTTCCTGCATTTCTCAGCTGGTCCAGCACACAAATGTCTTTTTCATATTCAGCATCTTTGATATGTCTTCACAACAAAGTCAGCTTTTGGCTTGTCTTTGAGTTATGCTGATGTGACATGACATGACCTGGCAGTGGAATGGTAGCCCATACATTTGTTAGAACTTTTTAAAGAATGAACTGTCATTCTTGCAGGTAAACCCTTGAGATGTCAGTGACTCCAAGGAAGAATGGATAAGCAGATAGAAGAAATGAAATTGGCACCCTTTTCATCTGGTGAGTTTTGTGATATTTGCTTTTCATAGTACTTAAACTAACCCATTAAAAACCTCTCATCAAATTTAGTATATCAGTTCTGCAAATGCACTAGAACAATATTTAAGATTTGTCAGGGGTACAAGCTTTTTGTATCTTAAATTTAGAACAGTATGAAATGTGGATTGTGTCAGAATCAAACAGAAAATTACTACTGGGGTTACAAAAATTGTATGAACTCCAAATTTAATTGTAATGTTCTTTTGTATTCCATTTTATATTTATACTTCTATATTTATTTTTTGGAACATGAAAGAAAACACTTGAAAAATAAATTGAAATTGGTTTTCATTGCACAAGACGTTGTGAGAGTCCATTCTTCGGTTACATGGTGTATGATGATCAATCATAAAACAGCTTCCAAGCATGATTTGTGTTTTTTCTAAATTTAAGGTAATAAAAGCTTGTAGGTAGGTTTCACCCTTTCACAGGCCACAAAGGCCCTTAGGGAGAGTAGAGGTATAGCTCTACTCTGTTTTAGACCTCTGCATTAGAAGGGGGTGAGGGGTCAGCGTCACGCCCCGGCAGCACCTTACCCCCGGGAAAGACCCAGTACCCATTGTACAGGAGGCTGGGTGGGCCCCATGGCTGGTCTGGACTGGTGCGGAAAATCTCGCCCCTCCGGGATTCAATCCCCAGACTGTCCAGCCTGTAGGCAGTCGCTATAGTGACTACGCTACCCGGCCCACAATAAAAGCTTGTACCCCTGACAAATCTTAGATAATAGTTCTAGTGTATTTGCAGAATTGTTATACTAAATTTGATTATTTGTATTTTATTGTATTTTATTGAGTGAATTTGTTAGTTGATATATTGAACTGCTGCTGCAGTTTATATTCAATTCTGACATTGATTTACATTCACTGCACATAATCATAGCATTATGTACATGGCCCTTACACCTAAAGTTGTAAACACAAATGGTAAATGGAGGCTCTTAAAGTGTGTAATGGGGAATTTTAGCCCTTAATTGTGGAAAAGCCCAAAATCAAGAAACCTTAAATCGAGAAAAATTATGCAGTATGTATTTGGAGTTTGGCCACAACCACAAAAAAAAAAAATGGAATTAGTGCAGGTAAATCTTACATTAAGAAACGCAAAATTGGGATTGTACGATATATGAAAATAATTATTTGAACTTTACTAGTACAGTTACAGACATCTGGTAGTCTGCATCAAAGTGTCTTGCAAAAAAAAGAGAAATGAGTGACTGGTATACTTCATACATACATACGTACATACATATGAACATACATAACGTATATGCATACATGCATATATATATATATATCTACATACATACATATGTGTATAAATAAAAAATAAACTCTATGGAACCATGTGGCACAAAGATAGTAGGATGTGGAACAAGTCATAAATACGTATGCACAATTTTTAGAGCATAAAATGTGAATAAACATTTTATAAAGCAGTGTTATAAATCATATCTACACGTAAAAATTTCATCCACAGTGTAAAAGGCGTGTTCATTTAAATATTTTTTAATGCTACTTTAAATTTTGCCTTTCCATTCTTAAGGATTTTCGGACTACATGGTAAATAGTTGAAAAGTTTGATGCCAGCATAGAATGTGCGTTTTTTGAAACATGATAGTTTGACATTTGGTCTACGAAGATTATGCATGTTCTGTGTATTAATATCGTGTATAGGTGCATTTGTTTGGTGCTTGTTCCTTGTATTTATATCATGTATAGATGAATTTGTTTGAACATTTTCCTGATGATTGATAACAAAGTTCATTAAGGAAAGTTTATATTGACATGGAACAGGTAGAATCTCTGATTTTTAAATAGACTTTTACATGAAGTTCTGGGTTGTGCAGCAGCCATAATTCCGATGATTTTCTTCTGTAAAGTGAGTAGCTTCCCATTGTTGGAAGAGTTATCCCTAATAAATTTTTCCATATTTCATAATAGAACAAAATTATGCTAGTACATTAATTTGAGATTTTTAATGTTATGTTATGGACCATTGACCTAAGGGCATAACATGCTGCACTTAGGAATTATTTGTTCAGTGTGTTTTTTCAAATTTCGATGGTTATCAATTTATAAACAGCAAAATTTTGTATGTACCATCTCTGCTATAAACTCTTCTTTATAACCAGTACATAATGTAGAAAGAGATTAATTCTTTGTTATGAATTTCATTATATTTGTCTAATCTACAATTAGGACTAACTTATTTGGAGCACACCATTTAACCCTATGAGAGAGAACTAAGTGTGACACTGAACAGAAATCTTTGAAATTTATGCTTGAAGTTAAGGCACTAGTGTCATCAGCAAGTAATATTGTTCTGATATAGAATTTATACTCAGGGGAAGGTAATTTTTTATATTATGAACAACAGAGTCATGTTGAAATGTACCCCAGACAGAGAAAAGAATTGGGTTGTATTAGGTGATTTTACTTCAACTTTCTGTCTTCGGGCGGCATTGGTGACCATGGACGAAACCTGGTTGAATCACTATGGCCCGGAGATAAAGCAACAATCAGTGGAGTGGTGGCATAGCGTCTCACCCCGCCCCAAAAAATTCCGAGTGCAAAAATCTGCTGATAAAGTTCTCGCCTCGTTTTTTGGGATCAAGACGGCATCCTCCTCATTATCGTCCAAAGGGCCAAAATATCAATGCGGAGTGTACTCATCTCTGCTGGTGCAATTGAAGGACATTTTGAAGGAAAAATGCCGCTGGAAGGTCACCAAGGTGGTCTTGTTCTTGTAGGACAATGCCCTGGCTTACCGGGCACTTGTGACCCAGAAGAAACTGGCCTACCTGGGTTTCCAGTGTCTTGATCACCCACCTTATTCTCAGGATCTGGCCGTGTTGGACTACCACCTGTTCCCTGGACTGAAAAAACAATTGAAAGGTCGCCATTATTCGTCCGAAGTAGAGGTCATTGCTGCCGTAGAGACCTGGTTGGACGGACAACCTTCTGATTTTTTTTTTTTTTTGACTGGCTTGCAAAAGTTAGAGCAACAGGCCAAGAAGTGTAGTGAGCGTTGTGGGGAGTATGTTGAATAAATCCTGAGTTTGGTCGCTGTTGCTTGTTTCCTTCCTGGTCAGGCTAAGGACTTACCAGCACCTAATTGTATACAGTAACTCTATGACAGAGTGCACAGGCGTAAGATAGTGAACACTACACCAAACATTAAAATGCTGCTCTTTATCATATAGTTGAGGTTTCAAAGCTGTGAAGCATAGTATTGTCTTTATGGTTATGAAACAATGGTGTCTGCAGGAATGTACTTCCTCTGTTCTACCCTGAGGCAATAATATCATCTGAAACTTTGATATACTTCTATCAGGATTATTGACATACCCAAGATGAGAGCTGTCTTCATAGAAGAACCTCAGCTGTCACTCAAGCTGTGTTGCATTTGTTTTTGGACACACTAGTAATGCTCTCATACCTGTAGCTTTTAGTTCTAGAATGGGGTTCTATCAGAGTTTTTTAGGGCTGATCAAATATGTCTGAAATGTAGTAATTTGAAAAGAAGGGAACAATTTTCACATGTTCATAATGAAGGGGCCAGCCAGCCTCCTTGGCAGTATGTGATTATTTTATTGTTCGGAAAACTATCAAAGTTTTGATTTCTTGCAAGTAAATGTGAAGACTTTTTCTGACAGTTTATACGTCATAACTGTTGGCAGAGTGGTTATTGATAATAAACATGTGAAAGTGTTACATGTTGTATGAATTACCCTGTACTAATATATGATGAATGTGATGATGCTGTTCATAAGGTGGCGGTAGGGGACTGTTTATTTTATCTTTCATTAATTTTTTTGAGTGTATGTACAAGTAGAATTAGCATTACTACCCATAACAGAGGTTCTCGTTATAGGGAGCTTGATTTTCCCGTTGCGAGTTTCCAGATCTGGGGGAAGTGTGGAGAAAGTTGTGTTCGCAGCATTGTGCTTGCTTAATGCTTGCACTGCACCAGTTGTGTTCAATCTGGCCAGTTGCGTGGATCTGCATTCATCTGCGCTTGTCTTGTTGCAGCTATTTCTGTAAGTCGAATTTTTCAGAATGTTATGGTGTTTTTTTTTTGTTCGAAATTTAATGGTTAGACTACCAAGGTCACGTTTGTGATAACGGCCTATAGCGTGCATCGTGTGACATTAATATGAAATTTGATCCAAATCCGGCGGTGATAAATAGGTCACGGTACACGTAAAGAACGCTTGCGCATGCAGTCTGGAAGTCAATCGATCGACCGTCTGGCAGCTCAGTGCCTCCTGGGTCTTGAAGCATTCCGGACCACAGCGGCCAGCTCCAGGTAGGTGCAAACATAACCTCGAGACTTGCGGAACGTAATTTGTATGGTCACACGACACGATATCACTTGACGTCCCGCCGCTCGTTTTCCTGTTTAATTTCGAAGGTCACTAGCAGCGATTATTTTAAATGCTGAATTTTTGGAGGAAACGTGCCATGTCAGCATTGTCATGGAGGAAATGAGAAATTAATTTCTAAAAGCTATTCTCCGATGAACACGAGCAGGATTGCCACTCGCAATGCCACAGCCTTAGTTGCTGTCACCTTGTTTTCCTGTAAAACGTTTGTGTATGTTGCGAACCCAACAGTAATCCAAGTGGCCTGCGTATATGTACTGCCTACTTTAACCTGCACTATCACTGCATTACGGCCAGAGACCTGTCTACCTCGTCATATTCCCAGAATAAACAGCTCTTTCCATAAAATATTATAGTGGGAATGCAATATGTTTTGGGCGTAGGAATGGAGTTTTTAAATATTACGGCAGGAAGCGTTGCGCTCAGAATTTCTTACCTCGCAGTTTGAGGGAGTTGGTTTGACCATAAGGAATGACTTATGGTTTGGTTCTGAGGGTAGTTGTAATACTTTTGTTAGGGAATATAATATACCGTGTATCTTCAGTGCTTTCTCACAGCATGGTAGCTGCCGCGGAGCGTGATCGCTTACCACGATGGCATCCACAGCAAATTTAACGTTTTTCTGTGTACTGCAACATCTATTATGTCATAACACTCTGCAATTTATGACCTCCAGCACGTCTCGCACCGAATAAAAATGTTTCTCGACCCGTAACTGCTAAGTTGTCTTGAATTATTAAAAGTTTATTTTTGAAAATAGCCCTTTATATCTTCCAATTAAAGGGTATTGCCCAACATTTTCTCTTTTGCAGTTAATTCCCCAAATAATCGTGTCAGGATTAATTTAACATAATGGCCGGAATTTGTTCGATCGGGCCATTGGATTTTGCGCCCGCCTATTGGACCTCAAGCTTATTTAAAGGAAACGTAAGGAACTGCTTGGATATTGTAACGCCGGCGTCGGTTAATTTGACTGTTGACGTTCCTAATGTAAACCACGCCCCATTGTAGAAAAATACACGTTTTCATGTTTTATTTTTGTCCAGCGCTGAGTATGTAATTCGAAAAATTCTCCATTCTTCTATATATTCTTTTACTCGGCACTGTTGAAGAGGGTTTTTTTTTAAATAATACATTCGGATACTTTGTTTCTGTGACGTATACTTTCCAAACGTATGCATATGAACGCTCTTTCTCAACAGAAACTACCTATAACACGTATAGACCCGTCTGTGAGACACAGCATTCAACAGGAGGAGAGTCAGAGGTGCCAGCGCATATAAAATGACGCAACTCTGGGCCGACTACCATTCCCTAAGCGAAACAGTATTTGCCGATACTCGGTGAACCGTTGAAGGATATGATGTGCTGTTAGGTAGACGCACGCGTGTTATTTCGCCCGTCGTAGTTTTGTTGCTAGACTTTAATAAACGTAACGTAATGGATCCATTTAGTCAAAATGTATTCAACTTTATAGCACTTCTGTGTCCGTTGTTCCCACTGCGTCATGGGTTTCAGACCCCCCGGCCACAGTTGTGAATTGCCTACACTTAAAAAATGTCACAACAAATTAGACAGGTATTCCACTTATTGCTATTTTTCCACGAACAGGCCCGCGGACCAGCCCGCTATAACGGGTGTGGTCTTTTGCCATAAAAGAGTTGGAGACCCATGCTGTGCGTCTTTGCTCGTTTGAAGTTTTCCCGGTCAAGAAGTACGCTTAATTGCCCTCCCGCTGTCAGTCGCTTCGGTGGTGGACCAGAAACCGATTTGTGGCTCATCATTGGCACGATGCTTGTGCATTGGTTGGTATCAGTCCACACTGCACTTTAAATATTGCTTCGTGGCATGCTTGGTCACTGTTTGAAGATTGGTATCTGCTTGTACATCTGAAGAGCGGTTGCTCTCCGCTGCGCTCGAAAACCAAGTCACGTGTGTCACCAGCCGAAGTGACATCACAAGATAAGGACAGTTTTTTCCTCTAATGTTGAAATCAATTATAAACTGTTATTGGCCGAGAAATTTTCCTCTTCGTGGCACATTCTCGCGGGAACCAGCCTTTCTGAATTTTAACGTTAACCCATTCTCGAAATGTTCTTGTGGAATTTGGTTTGGGGCTGTGCCATGGCTAAGGCGCTTAGTCGCTGGCCTCTGGCCAAGGGAGGCTTGGATTCTTATCTTAGTTCAGTCCATGTGGAATATATGGTGGAAATAGTGGCTCGTGGACGGGGTTTTCTCCCGGTACTTTTGATTTCTTCCTGTCAGCATCATTCCACCAATGCTTCATGCCCACACTTTATATATCCGCTTTCTTAGTTAAATGAAACATTTCTGTCTTTTTCTCTCGGGTTTGGATTTTTAAGGCAAACATGAAGCCACGTGCCTTTTGCATACAATTCGCTGAGAATACGGATAGTCTGGCGCCTAGACTCCTTAACATATTCACTGCCTTAATAGCAAGTTTGGTCCGACATCATTTATAATTTCTTAATTTCGAATTGAGAAAGGCGTGTCTTAACGAGGGATACACAATTGAACGACCCAATCTTGCATGTGCATAAACCATTACATTATTCGGGCTGTAAGTTTGTTTTCTTATTCGCGGCTTTTGAACGCAGGGACCTCGTTTTACAACTCCATACCATTGGAGATCTTTCTTTGTTTCGCTGCTAATTCTGACAACAATCCGAAAATAGAGGCCGTCAGAACTTCTAAATGCTACCTGGTTTTGTATAATGACATATCTTAACATTCAGTTATTCCGAAACATGGGACATGGCAACCGCGCGAAGCATTTCGTTTTGACAGTTGGCAACTTCAGACATGAAACTTGCACGCTGTTACGTAGACGTATGTGTAAGTTCTGTGAGGCCCTTCTCCATTGGCAGTGCGGCCGGCGACCTGATTTGAGAAACGCGAAACAAACTGTGTGAAATTCGACGAATAATTATTTTACTCACATTCAAAGAAAAATATTATGCAGCAATACTTTGTGTTATTGACCGAACATACTTTTTGTGCCAAATATAAGTAGATGTACCTCTGATATTGGGGAAAGTGTTGTACCTTGGAGAATTTTTAATTTCAGTCATCGTGGGAGGTTGTTTGCTGTTTAGGACGTTCTGGAAATGTTTGTAATGTAATTTGCAGGAAGAGTGTTAACAAAGTTTTGTGTTGCAATGTTTTTACTTCTCGCATGATTTAAGGCGCAGGTGAGAACTTACTTTTTATGCTGTTTCATTTGATGCAGATAGTTTGCCTGCCAATCTAACGGAACAATTAAATTTTTGTTGTTATTCCTTATTTGGTCTTTTGTTGTATCTTGAGCCTTCATGTCATGTTGTGCCTTGATTCATGGGCCAAGGTACAACGCAGTACAGTCCCCTGAATGCAAATATTTTTGGTGAAGTTGAATTCGTATCCTCCTATGTCATTGAAAGGCCTTACAATCCCCGAGTAATAGAACGAGCCATTGCACCTTCAATTTCCAAGGACAACAATCAATAAGGAACGTCAGCTGGATTTATTAAAGTGTCCCCTGAAATAAGACCCTTCCCTAAAGCTGGACCAAAAAAAAAAAAGTGAGGGAAGAAAGCATGGAAAAAACAGGATTCTAACAGACACACTAGAGAAGACTGAAATTGAAAACCAGAGAGCCAAAAAGGGTTAAAAATATTCAGGGAAAACTCTTGAGAAGAAAACTTTGAAGAAGTAGCCGATAACTGTTGACAGCTCTGAAGAGGAGCTTTAAGGATTCCATATGCAGAATTGAGTAATGATGATTGTGTAGAAGTGAAATAGAAATTGCAAATATTACTGAAGAAAGTTTTGCAGTTGGTGACGTTGAAATAGGGGATTTTATTTTAGTACAGTTGGCAGGCAAAGGAGCATTTCTTGTTACACAACTGAAGTAATGAATGATTTTAGTGCATATGAATGTGAAGTCAGGTATTACAAACGGCTGGAGAACATCAGTAAATTTATCATTGACAAAAAAAACTATTTCAGCATTCTTTTTAGTGACACATTACGGTGGCTTCCACCGCCATTACTAGCAGGAAGTTCCAAATCAGCATCAGTGCTGCTTTTTCCACTTGATTTTAGAGCATTTAGTGCCTTTGTAGCTATACAAAATGTATGAGTGTATGTAATTGAATTTATTTTTAGTTGGATACAGCTTATCTAGCACATTTAATGTTCTTCATTTGTAGATATATTAAGCAGATCTTATTGGGAGAATATTGATTGCTGCTGATGACGTAAGTTGTTGATGTAGTCATAAGTGTAGCATGCTACAGGCCCTGACCCTACATAAAGTGTGCAAAATAAATTTACTCTTCACTTTACCCTTCTCTTGAATTATGTCCCATGGTACAACATGGGGAGACCTAAGCTTGGGTCACTTTTTACCTTCTCTTTAAATGTAATTTATAGCCACACATATAACGCAATGTTGAAATAATATTATACTTCAGCTGCCAGATACTTATGCAACATTATGCAGCATTTTAAACTTTACAACGTCTAATCCTGTTCACGCAGAAAAATGAAAACCCAAAGTTGACCCAAGGTATAACACCTTCCGTTAACAGTAACTATTGCGCTACTTGACTTCGTTGCTTCGTTGGTCGTATGGGTTTAGAAACCGGGAAGTGGCGGCTAAATGTGCTTGTCAGTACAGCGTGTTTCCCGTAGTTCCGTCGTAGAAATCGCTGCGTATTTCATTCCTATTATTTTACCAATCACACACTACAACCTTCATTTTTTGGGAGGGATTAATTCACAATTTTAAAGATCAATTTCAGTTAATTTTTACCGCCCCCATATTAAAACTGTTGACGACAGGTTATTACAGGCTATTATTATGAATGGTACATAAGTAAATAATACAGGTATTATTTATAACGTGGCTCGCAGTTCTCAACCGGCATACTGTACGGCTGTTTACAGAGGGTGACGATACCAGAGGCTGTGGTGATACAATTTGTCCTCCTGAGGATGAGCAGCGTGCTGCTCGAAGCATGTTGAGGGTCGTAGTGTAACATACATATTGTTGAAGAATAAACGAATTGTGCATTAAGTTGGTAATTTGAAAAAGTCTATACTATGATGCACGGTCAGAAAAACTGCAGTCCGCTCTCAACCGGCATACTGTACGGCTGTTTACAGAGGGTGACGATACCAGAGGCTGTGGTGATACAATTTGTCCTCCTGAGGATGAGCAGCGTGCTGCTCGGAACATGTTGAGGGTCGTAGTGTAACATACATATTGTTGAAGAATAAACGAATTGTGCATTAAGTTGGTAATTTGAAAAAGTCTAGTCTAATTTGTTCGATACATCATAGTTTTTCTTCGTGTCCCTATTTTTTATTTATTTTAATGGAATTCATCCCGTTGTGTTATGACACAGTTTATTTATTGCCTTCAGACTCAACAGTTTTATTTAGTAAATCCAACACTGCATGCTGCATGCTTCGGTCGTTCTCGAGCATCTTCAGGCATTAAAATGCGCAATTTAAAACGTAAGTGGACATGTGTTAAACATTTTTTGCGTTGTGTAAGACTTCACAGATTTTACAAATGTCATAACATTGGATTATTATGGATTTTTTTAATTCCGTAAGTATCTTTTTGTTTTGCTGTTAAAGCCATGCCGCATTTTTTTTTCTAGAATTGTTAAAAAGCTTTTAAAGAATGTTTTACGCAAAATATGTTTTGTTGGACTTTATAAAATGTTTGTTTCCATGGTGTACTTTAATTTGTGTATGTGCGTACGTTGTCTGAAAACTGGTAAGTTCAAAGTGTTTCTGCAATGAATAACATGTTTATTTTAATATTTAAAGGTCAAAACACAGATATTATTCAGATTATATTTATTTTTTTTACATACGATTCTTTTTTGGCGTTCGGTATTTACTTGGTTACTTTGTTGCTGAATTTATTACGCCTTTTATGTACTCATGTTTTCTGTTTAACATTTTAATAGACAGTATCCTGCAAATATAATGAATATTGTTAAGTGTGATATTTCGGGATATAAATTTTCCCTTCCTAGAATCACCTCTTAGATTTTTGACGTACGGTTTGTTTTTTCGCGCGCTCTTTTCTGTATCCTGCTGATTGTTGTACACGACGCAACTGAATACTCGTGGGATGCGCATCGTATCAGGAGTGTGGTCAGTTCTGACGTCACTGGATTACGTCAGTGTATATAATCCGTCGAATAATACTTATTTGAAACGGTGTTTTGGTCATTTATTTGGTTGTCATTTTTGTTTCTACATAGACATGAAGTATTTCTAGGGTGTTCATATGTCCTGTCTTGGTTACTTGGACGATATTCATAATGCCTTCTGTTGGGCCGATTTAGTTGCTGCGCACAATGGACCCAACAGAAGACATTATGAATATGAACGGTGACATCAGAACAGATGACTCCGTCCTTATATGATGGCATCCCTCCAGTATTCAGTTGCGTGGTGTACAACATCAAGGCACGGGAGCCAGCATGTGTAACACAAACCGTACGTTAAAAATCTAAACGTGATTCTCGGAAGGAAAAGTTTATATCCTGAAATATCACATTTAACAATATTCATTATATTTGTAGGATGCTGTTTAGAAAAATTCTGAATAGAAACCATGAATACACATAAAGTGTAATAACTTCAGCAATACATGCAACCCGGTAAATACCGAATGTCAACAGAAAACTAATTAGTGAAAAATAATATAGATATCATCTGAACAATTTCCTTATTTTAACCTTTAAACATTAAAAGTACCTTGTTATTCATTGCCGATACGCCTTGAACTTACCACTTTTCAGAGGAGGTACGCACATACACAGAGTAAACCAGGGTAACTACATGCAGTTACACTCTTATAACGACCACGGTTTGTGTGACACCTCATTTATAACGTTACACATACTGTGGCACCAATTCCCCATAAGGCACGTGGTTTTCCCTCCTCGCCCCGTATGAAGTACATAAGGGCATGTAGGCCTACCTCGGATTAACGACATTGTCAGTCATCGTTACCATTATAATTTTCCAAGAATTATGCTATTTTGGGAATTTAACCTTCCTCTGCTCCTTGAGAGGGCAAACGCTCTACTTTTGCGGGTAGCTGTATAAATTCCAGGCCTGGATAATGACAGTAGGTGTGAAAGTGCTTGATGTTTTCGTCTACTTTCCTACTCATCCATTTAACAGGAGACTGGTAAAATTATAATATGGCTACAGTTACGAGCAACACACAGGTTTTGAGTGTCGAAGTGATACGAGAAATAGAAAATGGAAAAAAGAAAGCTGACGTGTGTCGGGATTTGGTTGAGTAAACTATACGATCCAAACGATCTGGAAAAACAAAACCAAATTTATTAGCGCGTTTGAACAGAACGTATCGAGAATATAGCGATTTCAAAAGCCTGAACGAAGTGAAGTCGACGAGGCGCTGCTTAAGTGCTTCAAGCAACAGAGAAGTGATAATGTCCCAGTGAGTGGTCCTCATCTCATGATAACTTTTGCTGTTGGTACATTTCAATTCAAGTTAATGTAACCTGTTTTTTTAAGCGTAAAACTATTGAAATTTACAATTCTAGAAGAGTAGTTTCTTTCCTTTCTAAACTTTAATTGTAATTTAAATTTGAAGTAGATTATGGCGTTAACATTAAGTAATATGCCTGCAGGCTTGTCTTATATCTTGAAATGTTTTTCCTTCACTTTTAACATAACACCTCGCTTAGAGTGACACTCGTTTATAATGGCACAATTTATTCGCTCCCTCGATGACGTTATTATAACCGAGTTCGACTGTATTTTAAACAAGCCCAACAATACATAGTCTGCGAGAAAAGCGTTTTAAACACTTCTAACCACTCTAGAAAAAATACAGCATGGTTTTAGTAGCATAACAAAAAGGCACTGAATGAATAAAAATCCATAATCGATTGTTATGGCAATGGAAAATTTGTAAGGTCTCACATATCTTTAACGCATGTCCACTTGGGTTTTAAATTGTGTATTTTAATGCCTGAAGATGCTCGCGGACCGCCGAAACAGAATGCAGTGTTGGATTTAATAAATATTTTTGTGTTTGACAGTAAATAAATTGCTACATATTTATATTCATTCAAGTACAAACAATATTTCCTACATCGTAAGTATCTTCGTACCGCATTTTATATCTCTAGGTCCAATCTCCCGAAACTTAAGTCTGTCAAACTGAGAGATTAACAGAATTTTCGCACGTGCAGAGTTATTTTACATTTCACAAAACTGTAAATTTTTACAAAATGTACATACTTTTCTAAGGTACACAGCTTTACTACACACGATTTTAGATTCCTGAACTAAGTGGCGCTGGTGTCGTTCCGCATAATCTTGCGCGTCAGTCATGTCTTGACTGATGGCAGAAAACTAACAGAAGAACGACGTTGTTGAGCTTTCCAACGGCGTGACGTCTTTAGTAAGTTCTATAAAAATCGGTCATCTGGTTTCAGAGGTACACGAATAACACATACGTGCATGTTGACAGTGAT
>Ga0209628_10001481_pt1 | contig 15276 bp, 24 predicted proteins | sample TergutCu122P4_FD_187285 | JGI IMG/M metagenome (GOLD analysis project Ga0209628, IMG submission 187285) | Cubitermes ugandensis P4 segment gut microbial communities from Kakamega Forest, Kenya - Cu122 P4 (SPAdes) (version 2) | ecosystem: Host-associated > Arthropoda: Insects > Digestive system...
AGGCAGCGTTGTTCTTAAACTCTTTCCACGCTTCATGCAGGGCGTCGATTGCTTCAAAGCACGCCCTCTTCATCCGCAGGTGGGCTTCAATCTCTTTGCGAGTTTTCGCCTCCACTGGGAAGCTGCCGTCACTCATGGCGTCTTTGGCAAGGTCGCCAATAACGTCGCCCCTTCCGGCTTGGGCGGTTAGCCAGCGGTAGAACGGTGATACACGAGCAGTGGTGGTGATGGTGGGGTTGGCGCGCTTCGCTTTGGTGGCGGGTGTCACGGCTCTTCTCCTTTTGCCAGGGCGAGGATTTTACGAAGCTCGTTGATCTCGTCATCGGCCACGTGGTCGTCGTTCAGACTTTCCAGCAGCGGGGAGATGTCCTCAAGGAAGCGGTACATGCGTTCGCTCAGGGCGAACAGGTGGAAGTTGGCGGAGTCGGCGTCGCGTGTTGCGTGGTCGTAGGGTGAGGAGCACAGCATGTCGCCGGACATGCCGCGCACAACCCAGTAGTCGCCCTCCAGCTCGCTCCTCCAAGGCCCTACAGAGTTCCAAGGCTTGAGGGCGGCCATCTCCTGCTTAAGCTTGGCAATCTCGGCCTCCAGCCGGGCTATGCGTTTCGATTTGGTTTCGGTTGTCACGTGGTTTTCCATCTCACTTCACCCCAATAAACGGCGTCGCCGTGCCACCCGTCACATACTGCGGCAGCTTGCCGTCCCACTTGGCGATGGCTTGCAACTGCACATACGCGGCGCCGCCGCTTTTCTCGACGGCGGCGGACTGGATCGCAATGGCCTTGGCTTCGCCTTCGGCCTGGGCGATGCGCGCATCCGCCTCGAACTTCACACGCTCCAGGTTGCGCTGGGCGGTCGCGGCTTTCTGGCTTGCCGTGACCTTCTCCTCAATCGCGGCGTTGAAGGCGTTCGAGAAGCCGAAATTGACCAGGTTCACGGTCTGTACGGCAAGGTGGTATTGCGCCAGCCGGCGATTGAGCGCATCGGTGATACCCACGCTCACTTCCTGGCGCTTGGTCACAAGCTCCTCGGCGGTGTATTGGGCCACCACGGCTTTGAAAATTTCGTACATGGCGGGCTGCACGAAGGCTTCTTCATAGTTCAGCGACGGGACCAGTTGGTACAGCTCGCGCGCTTTCGCCGCGTCAACGTGGTAGTTGACGGTCAAGTCGGAATGCACGCTTTGCAGGTCGCGCGATGCGGCCTCGCTACGGGCTGCCGTGGCGGCGCCCATGCCGATGTAGACGCGGTGTGCCTGCGACCAGGGGGCGATGAAGTGCCCGCCCTCTGGCAGCGTCTCGGCGCTGACTTTGCCGAAGGTGGTTACCACCCCGACATGCGACGCCGGTACGACGGTGAATGCCATCCCGCCGAAACACACCACGGCCAGCGCCGCTGACACGCCTGCGACTGACCTGTAAACGCCACGGCGGGCTGTTGGAAGCAGGAGCGAAGCTACGAACGCTCCAAGGGCGACAAGCAGGCACGACACGAAAAGAAAAGTGAACATAAGGTTCCTCCAGTTGGTTTTGAAAGTTGGTTGAAAAATCGGTTTTGCGGGTTGTAGGGGTTCAGGCCGTCTTGCCCTCCCGCTCCAGCTTCTCCCGCACGCTCGTGGCGTAGCCCATCACCATCCGCAGGCTGTGCTCCACGGCGCCCAGCGCCTGCGGCGGCCCCCCGGTTTTGGCGACGGCGGCAATGACGAGGTTCAGCGCCCCGAACAAGGCGGAGAGGATCACTGCGGGGTGCTCGTTTTCGACCCGGCGCAGCAGGTCGCTGCGGAGCCTTACGACGGATTGTTCAAATTGGTTTTTGTCGGGCATGTGGTTCTTCCTTATTTGCCTTGGGCAATGATTGCCTTGACCTTGGTGACGGCTGCTTCGGCGTCGGCGCAAGCCTTCGCGGATGCAGCCCTTCCGTTTGGCCGTTCGTATGGGCACTCACAGTCACCCAGCGGCAGCAGCCCCTCCAGCGCCGCCAGCAGCTCGCCGCGCTGCTCTTTTAGCGCCTGCATGTCCGCATGTGCCCTGTCTGGCAACATCGCCAGGAACCCGCGCGAGAAGCCTTCGAGCGTGTCGGTGGCTATGCCCTCGCAAGCGTTGACGCAGGCCAGCACGCGGTTGGCGTTGTCGTGGGCGCGAGGCCCGACGAAGGTGGCGATGACGTAGCCGCCGTTGTCCTTGCCGGGGTCGCGGCTTCGGATCGACGGCTCATGCAGTACGTTGTGGCCTTTGATCCACGGTTCGGCGCAGTGTTCGTCGCTCACTCAGTTCTCCCTTCGGCTTTGTCCAAGGCATCCATCAGCGCGCACCATGCACCCGATGAAATTGCAATCTCGTCGCATGAGCACTTGCGCCCGGATCGCCTCGCGGCTTCTGCGGCCTCTTTGAAGTCACGGGCGGCGGCGAAAAGCCGAAAATTGGCGTCGTCTTCAGCGTGCGTTCTCTCTTTTCGGCACAACACGTTGTTGTTGGGGTCAAAGACAGCGAGGAGAGCGTCTTGTGGGCGTGTGTGCGCTCTCCACGGCCCAGGTGTGGACTTGGCGCTCACGGCTCCACCCCATTCACCTCGGCAAGCGCAAAGCGCATGGCGTCGAACACGTCGGCGGGCATTTCGTCTTCGCCGTTCTGGAACCCCGTCGTTTCAGTCCACCACGTGAACACCTTTTGCAAAGCGTCCCGCAGCCTCGGCGAGGCCCCCATCAGGCGGGCGATGTCGTCGGCACCGGCGCCGTTCTCGATGGTGGCCAGCTTGATTGGAATGGAATCGGAGCTGTGTATCTCGCGCTGGCCAGTTTCCGGGTTCTGGAACACGCGCCACGGCGCGGGCGGAACCATCGACTTGTGCATGGTGCAGCCGAATGTGTTGGGGTTGGTTACTACAAATTCCGCGCGGGCGCCCCATACGCCGGCGGTGTTGTCTGGCTTCCAGCGATCCAGGCGGCGGCACCGGTTCACATCAAGGTGCTTGCAAGTGTTGCAGTGGTTCATGATTTTTTCTTCCTCTGATTGAGTTTTTCTTCCAGCGACTGGCGCAGCTCGGTCGCCGCGGCTTCCGCCCTCTGGGCTTCCCGGAACATGAGTTCGACGTTGGGTTGAAAGTTGAATGGGGATGCCCTGCACAGCCCATCCAGGAGGGAGGTCGCCTCGCGTGACAGGGTTAGCGCCAGCTTGATGGCGCGGGATTTGTTCATGTGGGGCCTCCTCACACCACAGGCACGGGCCTAAGCAGGCCGGGGTTGGCTACGACGCGTGGCTTTAGCGGCTTGCGCGCGACCTCGGTCTTGTCTTCGGTTTTGCCCTCGCGCTCCAGCCATTCCGTCAGGCGCTGAACTTTCTGGCGGTAGTACAGCTCGGCGGCGTCGGCGCGGTCCACATCGGTTTGCGCTTGCAGCCAGGCCACGCGCGCTTGCCGCAGCTCGCGCTTGGCGTGGGCGTTGGCGTCCAGTTGACGGAAGGCGTCGAGAAAGCCGTCGATGAATGATTGCAGCATGGGTTTTGTTCCTCTTCTTGGTTTCAGGCGTGGGCCAGCGGGTGGGCGTAGCTGCCGCTCCACTCGTGGGTGATGGTGGTTTTCATGGTGGCGTTGGTGAGCGAGGCGGTGGTCTGGATGGCGGCTGGCACTTCTTCGTCGTAGTCGTAGGCGATGCCGGTGTCGAGCGGGTCGTAGTCGAGTTCAGGCCAAGAGACTTCGTAGATGGCGGCTTGGGCGATCACCTCGGCTTTGCCTTCAGCCAGCATCTGGTCAAGTTGGAGGTAGTCGCGCTCTTCCAGGCAATACGCGGCGCGGGTCAACTCGTCGGCGCCGGTCTTGCGGCCTTTCGCATACGTGACCCACGGGGCGCCGAACTCTTCAACCAGCTCGCGGATGGCATCGACGCCGCTCTCGCGCAGAACGTCGGCCAGGTATTCCTCGTTGGCGCCCAACAGCCAATCGAGGTTGCCCTCGTCGTCGCGCCACTTGCCCAACTTGCTGGGTTCAAAGTAGTCAGGCTCATCGGCCAGGTAGTCGGCGACGAAGCCGTTGCCCAGGTACATGCCCCGGCTGCGCTTGCCGCGCTTGCGCCTGCCGCCCATGCCGCCAAAGCCGCCCCACTTCGGATCGAGCAGTGACACATCCCACGCATAGGTGTTGGCAAACCAGAGGCCCTCGTATTCGACGCCGGTGTGCTTGTTGATGTGGACCATTTCGCCGCTGGGCGCCAGGTACACGAAGCGGTTGCCTTCGCTGATGTGGCTGGATACGAGCCGCTGGGTGTGAGGAGCCAGCAGGCAGGTGCCATCACCTAGGAAGTTCTTGATGTAGTGCCATGTGTCGCTCTTGTGCACGTCGGCGGCGTTGCCGGTGTGCAGCACGCCGTTGTGCATGAGGTAGCCGCCGCCTAGTTCGTAGGGGTGGCAGTTGTCCATGTCGGTGTCGCCGTGGGTGGTCCAGCGGGCGTGCAGGGCCGCCGGGCGGTCGTCATTGGGCAGCCACTGGTGCAGGTAGAGCCTGACCTCGTCGATGGTTTTGGGCAGAGCTTTGAGAGCGACGGGTTTGCCGCAATTGCCCATGAACATGACGCCCAGGCCATGCGGGTTGCTCTTGTAAATCGACTCGATGAGGCCGGTGGTGTTAAACAGGACGCGGCGCATGTTGTCGGCGGCGCCGGTGATGATGATGCACATGGTTGTTTTCCTTTCAATTGGTTATTGGTGTTCAGGCGGGGATGGCGCAGGTGGCGCTTCTTCCGTCGATGGAGCGCGCGGTTACGGTGGTGGTGCCGCCCCACTCGGAGCGCGCCCACCCGTCGATGAGGCTGCGTGACGCTTCGCGGATGACTTCGTCGGCTTCCACAAACCCATCTGTTCGCAGGCGTATTTCCGGCAACGGAACCGGCCACGCCCCTTGCGGTGACAAGGCCGGTGGTGTGGCGGGTTCCGGTTCGGCAGCGGGCGCCTCGGCGTGCGCTCTTTTCCGGCGGCGCGGGGCACACGTGCCCTTGGGCTTGTCCCTCAGCGCGGGCCTCAACCCGAGCATTGAAGCCAGGTTGGGGTACGCACCAGCGCGGCCTTTCAGCCACGCGGTGAAGGCTGTAGAGGTCATGTTCCTGGCAGAGCCTTCGCGGGCGAACATGACGCTGGCGTGGGCCATTTCCACTTGCGCCAGGGTGCGCTCGCGGCGCATGGAGGCGCGGAAGATTCGCAACTCCACCGTGTTGTAGACGTGGTAGCTGGAATCTGTTTCTTCCAGCCCAAGGCGGCGCTGCTCCTGATTTGAGAGCGTGGTCAGGTTCACCGCCCGATACCGTTCAGCGTTCAGCTCGCCGTTCTTGAGCTGCTGCACGATGGAGGCTGCGTCGGGGTCGGGTTCGACCGTGCTGGCGTACTGCTTGGCCTGCTGGTCGCAGGCTTTGTCGCCCAGCGGGTGGCGCCCGGCGATGCGGCGGATCAGCGTAGCGTTGCTGGGCGCGTTCCAAAACGCCACGAACTTGGCCAGGCTCAAGCGCGTGAAGGCGCGACTGTCGATGTGCACGTGGGTGCCGCAGCACTCCGTGTCCCATGCCTTGACGCCGCTGGGGAACTCGACGGCGCTCCAGGTTTTCTTGAGCGTTTTGAGCGTGAGCGGCGCAAAGACCAGCTCGACGCCGTATGCGTCAAGCGAGCCGTCTTCCTTGCAGATGATTCGACCGCCGAAGTTGCTGCCGATGTGCTCTACAAGGCCCTCGCGCTCGTCGCTGCCGTTCGGCACGCACTCGAATTCCAGGCCGAGCGTGAAATCGCCCGTGGCGGTGCTTTCTATTTCTGGGTCGTTCAGGTGGTTGGTGCTGAACGCGCCATTGGAGTAGATGTAGGCGCGGGAGGCCGACGAGCGCCGGGGCGGCAACCGTCCCGCATCGCGCAGGCGTTCCTCGTGCGTGGCCTGCGTCACCCATTCGTCCACGGTTTCGTAGTAAACCGCTTCCGCTCTCGGGTGGTAGTCACCATCGTCCTCGCAGAAGACGTAGGTGCCGCCCACGCAACTTGCGCAAACCGTCGTGGAGGCACCGACCTGGGAGCGGTCGTTGGTCTCGTAGTGCCCGCAGTCGCAGTGCGTGATGCGGCTTCGCACCCCATACGGCAAAGCGGCGTGGAGTTCGCTGGACGCCCCCCAGATGTTGAACAGTGGGACAAGCCTGAGCAGCCCGCGATTGAGACCTGTGTGGTTGTGCCCAGCTTCGCAGCGCAGCAGGGTGGATACCAGCAGCCCAAGGGAGCGCAACGCGCCGCGCGTGAGACCGTAGCGCAGTCCTTGCCCCCTGGTATGTGCCCACGGCAAGCGGTCTCGCGGGTCTGTTTCTGTAGCCACGGCGTAGCTCGCCGTCACCCAGCGCCTTACGCGCTGGGCCAGCGACCGGCACACGTAGCTTGGAAGGCCGCTTGGCAGTTCTCCACCGCGGGTGGGTTCCAGGGCGCCTACCTGAACCTCGATGCGCCCACCGGCAATCAACGCGGCGCCCACCAAGTGATGGTTGTCTCCAAGAGCGTAGCGAGCACGGACGGTGTCAATCACAGCGATGTGCCCGCCAGGGTAGTGCAGGCGCGTGACGACTAGGGTGGGCTTGCCAGTGCGCGCTTCGCCCCCCGGCGTCATGGGGAATCCATCATCGTCTTCCAGCGCGATGGACACGCGCAGCTTGGACAGGGATGGGGTAAAGAGTGACATTCCGCCCTCCTTTCAATGGGTTGTTGGTGTTGCAGTCGGTGGCCTGGCCAAGGCCGGGGCACCGTCCGAAGTCAGGCGGGCGCCAAATCGAAGCTGGCGGCGATGCCCGGCACGGACGCCTCCAACACTTGTTCAAGCGTGGGTGTGGGCGCCGGAATCGCTGCCGCCGGAAAAACCGGCGGCTCTTCCTTGACGGTTTCGTCCACGGCTTCGTCCGAGCGCCGGTGCTTGGCTTTGTGGTGGGCGATGCCCAGCAGCGTGCGCAGGGCGGGGTAACGCTGGCCCTTGCGTTTGAGCCAATCTCTGAACTGGGCCTCGCCCATGCCGCTGATGGAGCCGTCGCGTGCGAACATGACGCTGGCGTGGGCCATTTCGATCTGGGCGAGCGTGCGCTCAGCCTTGAGCGAGGCGCGGAAGATGCGCAGCTCCACGGTGTTGTAGACGCTGTGGTGCTCGTCGGTGACGGTGACGCCTAGCTTTTCGGCGGTTTTGCGGTTGAGCGTGGTCAGGTTCACACACCGATACCGGGTTGTGGCGGCGGCGCCTCCTTTGACGGCCTTGACGATTTCGACCGGCGCGCCAAGCTCGACGATGTTGGCGTATTGCTTGGCCTGCGGGTCGGTGAGCGGGTGCCGGCCTGCCACCTTGCGGATCAGCGCGGCGTTGGCGGGCGCATTCCAGAAGCCGATGAACTTGGCGATGGATAGCCGATTGAAGGCGCGGGCGTCGATATGGACGTGGGTGCCGCAGCACTTCGCGTCCCATGCGCGCGTTCCGCTTGGGAACTCGATACGGCTCCACGACTTCTTGGCTGATTCCAGCGTCTTGGGCGCGAACACGAGTTCAAGCCCGTGGGCTGGCAGCGAGCCGTCGGTCTTGCTGATGACCTCGCCGCGGTGGTCGTAATGCACGTGCTTGGCCAGCTCCCTTTGCGCGGCTGTGCCCACGGGCACGCATTCAAACTCGACCCCGATGGTGAAATCGCCCTTGTCGGTGCTCTCGATTTCGGGGCTGCTGAGGTAGTTGGTGCTGTCGGCGGCCCAACTGCGGATGAAGCCGTCTTCGTAGTCATCGTCATCGTCAGCGTCGCTTTCAGCTTCCTCCGCGTCGATGTCGTAGGAGTACCAGCCACCGTGGTTTTCGCTCCAGTACGATTCACTTTGCTCGGCGTACTCGCCGGCGTCTTCCAGAGCTACCCAGGTATCGGAGTCGTAACAGCTTTCGCAAACGGTGGTGCTGCCGCCGTAGCGGACAACGTCGTCGGCTTCGTAGTGGCCACAGGTGCAGTACGTGATGCGGCTGGTAACGTCGTCCGGCAAGACCCCCAGAATGCTGTCATCGGCGCGGGCGTCGTTGAGGCAAGCGACGATGTCGCCGATACCGGCGCTGTAATCGTCCTTCAGGTATTTGCGCACCAGTTCGGCAAGCTCTTGCCGCTCGTCCTTGTACATGTTGTGGCGGTAGCCGCGCCTATACCAAGGGTTCTCTGCTGCTCGCGCCGCCCCCTGATTGTCGAGCGTGACCTGGTTGTTCGTCGTGGCGCCGTGCAGGGTGTAAAAGCGGTCACGCAGCCGTGCCATCGCGCCCGTCGCCGCCCGGTACACAACGCCGGCGCTACCGTCGTAGGCGTCGCGCAGTGTGCAGGTGTACGTTCCGCCTTGTTGCATGCCCTTGTCGGCGAGGCTGGCGAGGTCGAAGGAGAGGAGTTCGTAGGCAAACTTGTTCAGCACGAGCACGCGCAAGCCGCTGGGGTAGATGAGGTGGGCTTTGACGCGCCGCTCGGGCGGCTCGCCGTCGATGGAAAACTCAAGATTCAGGCCGCCGACGGTGACGGTGTGGGGCATGGCCGATTGGTGGGCGGGCATGGTTGGCTCCTTGGGTTTCGGAAATGAAAAAGCCCGCGTGGAAGCGGGCGGCGTTATCTCGGCGTAAGCCGAGCTTTTGGGGGAGGGCGTGGGCAGGGGGGTCAGTCAGCTCCCGCCGGTTTTGCCGTCTTGGGCTTGGCGCGGCTCTTGCGCGTGGCTTTCTTTTGAGCCGCTTCGGCTTTGGCCAGCGTTCGGTTCAGAATCCTGTGCGCCAGATTAAGGTCTTCCATTGCGCTCTCCAAGCAGTCCCACGCCGTGGGCGGGAACTTGTGGTCGTACCTGGTCAGCCACGGCAGGGTGCTTAACGTGTCGGTCACAGACACAACCGCGTCGCGGTACTGCTTGATAATCTGAAGTGTGTCTGGCGGGATGCCGAGGGGGGCGTCGGTGCCGGTCCATGTTCCGGCTTCGGGGTCGAGATGGGCCATTTGGTTTTCCTTGAAATTGAAATTTGAATCAGCGAACGAACGCCACGTCGGCGTAGCTTTCAAACACCTTTTCCTTGGCGGCGTCGCGGCAAAGCGCCCGCACATAGATTTCGGTGGACAGATCGGGGGTGAAGGCGCAGTACAAGGGTTTGGTGTTGCGCCCGCCGCCCCAATACGTGCCATCGGAGGCGTAGTCGCCGTCAATGAAATGCACGCGCTGGAGGTAGAGCTTGGGCTGGGCGTCGGCGAGGGAGTCGCGCTTGCCCATTGGCGCGCCGTAGCGACTGCCGCGCTGGTGCTCGGGCTGCGCCAGGATGCGGTTGATGTCGGGGGTGGGCATGGCCTCAATCTCCTTGGGTTTCGTACTCTGCGATCAGGCTGTCGAGCCAGCGGTGGCGGTAGGCTTGGACGTTGCGATTGGTGATCTGTCGGAGCGGGACGTTGGCGGTTTTCGCCAACCATGTAACCACGCAGACGCCCCCGAGTCGAGACCGAATCTCTTCGCGCAAATCATGTGCTTGCGTGTGGCCTGACCGCACCTCTTCACAGGCTTTGTCGATGGCGCTGCATATTCTGTAGAACGTCGAAACCGATAGGTCGCGTCCGTCCCACAAAATCTTCTTGGCTTCTTTCAGCAATTCACTGGTCTTCATGACTCACCTCACCCGCACATCCGGCACGATCGCCGTCGGCTTGAAATTAACCACGTACCTGTACGTGCCAACTGCCGCAGGCTCAAGCTGCTCGATGAAGTAGGTCACGTTGTCGGACAGGCCCAGGTAGTGTTTTTTGTAGGTGCCGGGGCCGGTTTTGCAGGTGATTGACAGCTTGTTTGCCTGGTCTTTGTTGCCCCTGCTGCAAAGCCCCTCGATGGAGAGGACGTATTCGCCGGTGATGCCGTTGTAGAACACGATGCGGCGGTTGATCTCGAAGTTGTCCGCAGCTTGCGAGAGGTTGCGGGAGGCCACATCGGCATCGGAAGAGCAGGCGGCAAGGGCGCCGAGCAGGGTGGCGGCGGTCAAGGTTTTGGCGAGGGTGTGTTTGCGCATGGGTTTCCTCCTTGGGAATGAAAAAGGCGCCCGAATGGGGCGCCTTGGTGGGGTTGAAGTGATGGGTCAGACGTGGGCATTGGTTCCCCAAGGGCGGCGATCAGCCCAGATGCGATAGGCAAGGATGTCAAATTTGTGCCGCTCAGGGTTTTGCGTGCGCTGCCATTGATAAAGGTCCACGTTGGCGGATAGCACCTCGACCGTGCCGCTTCTGCGGATTACCTCAACGATCGACCAGGGCGATACGGGGCATGGGCCGCCAACCCAGTCGTTCCACTTTGGCCCCGGCGTCAGCATGGCAGGGAGCGCGGGTTGAGTGGTTGGTTGCGGCTGCGCGGGTTGAGGATTTGATTGCGCTGGCCCAATGTAATTGTCATCGTCGTCAAAGTAGGAGTCGGCTAGCGCGCGCCAATCACAAGCATACGATGGCATGGTTTTCTCCTTGGAATTGAAAAAGGCGCCACGTTGGGCGCCTTCGCTTGGTTGTACTGCTCGGTTTGGCTTGTAGCGCGCTCGGCGACAAGCCCAACCGATTCCCACAAAAGCCGTGGTAAAAACTGCGGCACTGATGGTGGTGGCCAGGGTGCAAGAGTCCACAATCTTCTCCTCGTGTGGTGGATGGTGTGGTGTCAGTTGATCGCCGTAATAAACAAATACAGCCCTATGGCGACCATGACGACGGCCAGGGTGCTGATCGTGTAGACAATCGTGGTTAGCAGGCGCCACTTTTCGTTCCAGCGGGAAAGGTCGCCCATCAGGAACGTGTTAAGCAGGACGACCGCAAAGGCCCCGAGAATTGCGAGGATGGCGCCCAGCACTAGGCGGGTGCCATCGTCAGTGGGGATGAGCACTGGTTCCTCCTTGTGCGCCCGTCCACGGGTTGATGACTGTCAGCCCCGCCGCCTTGAACGGGGACACGTCGCGCGTGGCGACTGTCAGGCCGTGGGCGAAGGCGGTGGCGGCGATGTAGCCGTCTTCCTTGCTGATGGCCTTGCCGGTGGCCCGCGCTTTGGCCATCAGGCCGGCGTAGGCTTGCGACGTGCCCAGGTCGAAGGGCAGGATGCGGCCCTTGAAGTCGGGCAGCACCTCTTGCTCCAAGCGGGTCTGATAGGTCGTGCGCCGCTTTCCTTCCGGCATCGTTGCCAAGCCAAGCCGCAACTCCGCCACGGTAATGGCTGACAGGTACAAGGTTTCCAAGACTTGATCGTCCAACCAAAGCAGCACACTGACGTCGGGCGGGGTCTTCCACATCTCGGAGATCACATTGGTGTCGAGCAGGATCATTACTCGAACCTCAGAGGTTGGGCGGGGGTTTTGTCGCGCAGGTTGTTGATGGCTGCCACTTCCTCGTCAGTCAGCCCGCCCGCTTCACGGGCAATCGAAGCCAGCAGCGAGCCGAGCTTGATGCGCTCCGGCGGGCGCGCAGTGGTCTCCAGAATGTCCCGGATTTCAGCTTCGGTGCTGCGGCCATGCTTGGCGGCGCGCACGCGCAAGGCGCGATGGGCCTCATCGGAGAGGCCGCGGACGGTTAGAACGGGCATGTTGCAGTCCTTTCATGGAAATTGCCTTCAATGAAGGCAATGTATCAAAGTTGACGCTGGTTGGCTAGTGTTGGCTCGGCGTTGAGGCAGCCTGCATGTTGTGACCCGCGCGCTTGGGCGGAATCGGAATTCCGGCCTCGACCTTGATGTCGTATCCGTTCACGGGCACGATGATGGGATCGCGCGCTTCTGGGGGGGTTGGCGTGGAATCGTCGTAGGCAGGGGCGCGCCAGATGCGCACGGAGCCGTCTGGGTAGGTGCGCGAGCAGATTACATCCTCGTGGACGCGCCACATGGCCTTGCCCATTCCCACGGTGACCTTGTTGACCCCGTAATCAGGCGGGAACCACACCGAGTCGCTAGGTTTCATGGCGGTGGCCAACTCTGTGTAGGGGGCGGCCTTGCGGCTGCCGCGCGGGCGCGCTGGCGTCCAAGAGCCTACTCCCACCCGGTCAATGCGCCAGATCGTCACGCTGAAGTCCCCAGGCTCGTACTGGACCAACACATCGCCCTTGGTGTAGTGGTTGCGTAGCGCATCGGCGTAGTCCTGGGCCTTGGCGGTGATATCGGCAGCATAAGCTTCGTCGTAAGGCGGGTCGCGCAGGGCAGGGTAGGGGTAGGCTATGACGCCTTCGTGCAAGGGTAGACGGGCTGGCACATTGGTGTCGGCGTTCCACACGGATTTGCAGTTGGCGGGGCCGGCGCACATCTCGGCAATGGTTGGCGCCGACAAGCCGATGTAGGAGGTGGAACCTGCGGGCAGGTAGATGCCGCGGTAAGCGTCAGGCACGGCGATTTCTTCCACAGTCATGCGCCGGCTCTGCCCCTCGATTACAGGCAGGGTTGACGGATGCGGCGTAGGAGCCGCCCCGAAAACGTGCAGGATGAGGGTGGGCGTGGTGTGCTGATAGACGCCCAACTCCTCTTGAATTTGCCGCAGCAGGGTTTCTATCTTCTCAGCGGGGGCATTGGCGGCGACAAGGGCGACACGGACGGCCTGAACGATGTCGGTGTCGGTGGGCGGGGTTGGCCCGTCTGGCCGTGCAGGTGCCGGGCGCCAGTCGGACAGCAAGCCGTTGATGGCGTCGGCCAGGTCAAAGCCCTTGAACGTGAGGATGTTGGTGACCCAGTGCAGGCGTTGATAGTAAGCCGCCTCGGGAGGAACCGGCGTAAGCCCGAATCGCAGCCCTCGCCGGTGCAGGGCATCGGTCAGGCGTTCGTTTCGGTTTTGACGGTGCAGGCGATTGGGGGCCAGCAGGAGTTTGTCGCCGGGGCGCAGGGCGTGGGCGAGCAGCGTGTGGGGGAGCAGTGTTTTCATGTGCGATCCTTATGATTGTTGGAAATTGGAGGCTCTATAACTATAACTGAGAAATTAGTTAAAGTCAAGAGGTGTGCGTGGGCCTAAAACAGGCGTTCAGGCGTTTTTGTGGGTTCAGAGGCTTTTTAGCTGAAACGCCGAAACTGGACGATCAAAATTACAGTCACTATAAATACTATGTTGAGTTATATTGATGATGATTTCTTCTTCTTTCTTCTGGGGGGTGCGGAAGAAGTAGGAAATATAATTTAAGCAACTGAGGCGGGTAAATCAGTCTTGGAAGTTACGACATTGTTCCAGAAGTTACGAGATCTTTTCAGGCCGCTTTTCGGGCGCTAAAAAAAGATCTCGGAACTTGCGCAATAAGCCGGAAAATCGCCCTTCAAGACCCTGCACTTCCGGTTTTTCCACTTTTCTCGGAAGTTCGATACATCGGGCGGATTCAGCCTGCATTGGGCAAATCGGCACCTGCATTGGGGCGCGTGGCGTCCTACACCTGCACGCCGCCAAACAGCATGACGATCCCGGCGATTAGTGCGACGGCGCAAGCGGCCACGGCCATGACCGTGGCGCTGCCGAACTGGATCACGCCATGCCAGTCGCGGCATTTCCAGCGCATGCGGGCGTCCTGAAAGAGCGTGCACGACAATGACGGCGCGGCCAGCCCGAGAAGGAGCAGGATGAAGCCGATCAGGCGCATGTACTCGGACATGAGGTCAGGATTGGGCATGGGGCGGGCTTTCGGTTGCGGGCGGGCCGGGCAAACGGGCGTTTAGAGTCTGCATGGCGGCTTGGGCGGTGATGCGGTTGGAGAAGGTGCCGAGGGTGGCGGTGACGGCGGGCGCAAAACCTTCCGGCGAGTAATCACGGGCATCGGCCCGGATGGTGAACAACCTGTCTATAGAACACCAGTAGAGGCCGTAGCCAAGGTGCATGGCGCATGGGTGGCTGCCTATGAACTGCCTGAAGTTGTCTAGTACCTTCTGAATTGGCGTGTCCACGATCAACCTTTGCCTGTAGAGCCATAACCGCCTGCACCGCGCCGGCTGGGTGGGAATTCGGCGACCAGATTGAAGCTGGCTTGCACGACCGGAACGATGACCAGTTGGGCGATGCGATCCATCGGCTTGATGACGTAGGAGTTGTAGCCACGGTTCCACGCGCTGACCATCAACTGCCCTTGGTAGTCGCTATCAATCAGGCCGACGAGATTGCCCAGGACGATGCCGTGCGTGTGGCCAAGGCCGGAGCGCGGCAGGATCATGGCGGCGAAATTGTGGTCGGCCAGGTGAATGGCCATGCCGGTGGGGATCAATTCCCACTCGCCGGGGGGCAAGAGCGTTGGCTTTTGCACGCAAGCGCGCAAGTCAAGCCCTGCGCTGCCGGGGGTGGCGTAGGTGGGCAGTTGGGCGCGCAGGCGCTCGTCGAGGATTTTGAGGTCGATGTTCATGGGTGTTCAGGAGTTGGATTTCAGGTGCTCACGCAGGGCGTGCAGGGCGGCTTGGGCTTTGCCCTCGTGGTCGAAGCGGCCAAGGACGACGGCTCGGTGGTACGGGGCAGGGCCAGCGCCGGCCTCACGGAGACGAAACACGGCTTCAATGAGCGTCTCGTCCACGGCATTGACGCACCAGAACAAGCGAACGCGCAGCTCTCTGAGGTGGGCGAGATCGCCCGCTGCGGCGGCGGCCTTGTAGGCGGCAATGACGGTGAGAATCGAGGTGTTCATGGTTCGGCCTTTCAACTTCAAGCCGCCAACGCAGCCGGCAACGCCTTGATGACGGCGCGGCCCACGGCGGCGCTGGTGAAGGTGTAGAGGTGGGCGCGCTGCTCGTAGCCCAGAACACGGTTGCGGGCACGGCGGAATGTCGCGGCAAGGCGCAGTTCGGGGGGTTGGCCAACGACCCAGGCGGAACTGAGCTTCAGGCCGTAGACGGTTTTCGGGTCGCCTATGATGCGCTTGAAGGCTTCGACGACATCGGCGATGACGGTTTCAGTGGGCATGATTCCAGCTTTCATACGGAGTTTCAGCTACAAAATAGATAGCAAAAATGCCCCCCAAATTTTCAAAAAATGAGGGGGGTTTGAATTTTTCATGATATGAAATGGCTTTTCACATGATGAAATGAAGATGGAGAGAGGCCGCCCCGGCACCGCCCACGCCGCCGCAATCGGCAACTTCGGCGCCATCGACCAGGCCCACGGGCACCGTCACGGGCATCGACCACTCAAAAAAACATGGCCAGCGCCACCGGCACCGACAGTGACAGTGAGCACTGACATCGACGGTGGCGCTCCCCTGACCTAGGCCGCCTGCAGCGGCTGGAAAATGGTATTGAGCACCTGCCGCATTTCGCGTAGCTGGTTGAGGCTCAGGCCACGCAGCGCGGGGGG
>Ga0209628_10001482_pt1 | contig 15264 bp, 10 predicted proteins | sample TergutCu122P4_FD_187285 | JGI IMG/M metagenome (GOLD analysis project Ga0209628, IMG submission 187285) | Cubitermes ugandensis P4 segment gut microbial communities from Kakamega Forest, Kenya - Cu122 P4 (SPAdes) (version 2) | ecosystem: Host-associated > Arthropoda: Insects > Digestive system...
GTCGCACAGCTGCTGCACAGTGCGGCTTGTTTACACACAAATCAGTTCCGGTCATATTTGAACCACCTTGTAACTTGCGGGTTCGTGACTTTAATTTATGTGCCAAACTAAGGAACAATTAAAGTAGAACAGAAATTGTCTGACATGACAGTTGAGATGTGCATTATATATTGTTCTCTCTTTGCCTACAGACACAGCCGTTCCATTATCACATAGAGAAGATGGGTTGCTAAGAGGCGATGATTGTACAGGACAACTGGACATAGAAACGGAGTGGCTGTTGTGAGAAAGGAATATCAGGACTGTGACAAACTATAAAAGTGATTGTGCCTTTTTACTAAGTGTTTCCTTACAAACAGACACAAAGCCATTTTACTTGCCACGCAGTCAAATGTCTAGAAGAACCATGATTGTTCCAATTCTTACATTTCTTATATTAATTTCGTCTACAGCTAAAGGTTCCTTGCAAATTACTAATCATGAATATCCGCTGATGCACTTCACTAAACTCTTAAGCGAGAAAGCTTTTACTCCTGGACTTCCACTTGTTGTTGTGTTGCCACTAGCGATAGAAGAATCAAATAATAAAGAAGTGGGATATTTGATAGAAAAACTGCATAAATCAGGCCGTTGGCCTATACTAGTGCATAATGCCAGCTATAATATGAAAGGATATATGTACACAGAAATACACCCACATGGTAGTTATATTATACTCATATCAGGACCGTGTAAGTTATGGGAATTACATATCTTTCATTTCTGGGTGCAGCTGAATTATTTGTCTATAGGTGACAACACGTGGCACATTTGGAATCCAAACGCAAAATTCATTGTCTCCGTAATGTCAAATTGCACTCATATGGAAAATACAAACTTTTCGAGATCTCTTCTCACAGAACTTTGGTTTAGAGAAGTTATGAATGCTGCTGTCCTCTTCCTGAAGTCAAAAGAACAAGATAACATCGATATGCAAGGAAAACCAGTTGATTCAGCACAAGGCACGTACTTGGAACTGCACACTTGGTACCCGTATGAGAATTCAGACAGATGTAATCCAACTGAAGGCACTGTGCCCGTGAAGGTGTTCACAGTGCGACATTCGAAAGATATTAGGGGAAGTGATATATTTAGAGGACATAATGTTAAGAATTTTCAAGGATGTCCATTTAAAGTGTATGTAACAGAAATTTTCCCTCTGGTTTATCCGCCTAAACTTGTTCGGTATAACGACTCACACAATCAGAGAGGGTACGAGGAAGGAATGGAAATTGAAATGTTAAAAGTAATTGGAAACTCACTTAATATGTCATTGGATATTGCGGAATTTCGAGAAGTTCTTTCTTTTTTGTCTACTGGAAACAGAAAGAAATTGGAAGTACGTAAAGGCGAACCATTTATATTAGTCGGATGGTTTCCTGGGGTAAATTCCGCACTGGACAAGTTATGTGATTATACACGCAGTTACCTCACTGAACGTCTTGTCTGGTACACGCCGTGTCCTGTGAAATATGAAAGGTTGAGTCATATCTTCAACATATTTTCTGTAGATATTTGTATATGTTTGGCTATGTCTGTATTCTTGGCTATCATTACAGTCCGCTGCATTTCAAACTACGGACACAAATCACACTTGCACGAATCCAGTTCCTACAGCAACATTTCCAGTGTCACGTCCAATATTATAGCCGTCTCACTGTCGGTGTGTGTAAACGCAAAACCGCGCTCTGCACCGCTACGTCTGTTCTTTTTCTGCTGGGTGTGGTACAGTGTTGCCATCAGCACAGTGTTCCAGGCGTACCTCACCACATTCCTTATCGAACCGGGATACGAGAAACCAATCAAAACTTTCGAGCAAATGTTAAATTCTAATATAAATTTCGGTTTAACTCCTACGTACAGACTTCTGTTTCACGACACTTCGCACCCTGTAGAATCAGCAGTTTTCAAAGACTCTGTTGAATGCCCTGACGATCGTACGTGTTTCATATGGGCAGCTAAATATCACAATATTTCAACAATTTTAAACGATTTGCATATGGGAATTTACTGTGGTAAGAACAATTGGATAAATGAAAATAACAGACAATTATTGTGTGAACTGAAGGATGGTGTTGTTAGAACAGTCGACTTTGCTATTTCAGTTAGGAAGAGAAGCCACTTTTTTGAATTTATAAATGACGTCACAAGTCGCATAGTCGAGGGAGGAATTTTTATGCACATAAAGAAAAGGGTTTTTGAGAAAGAAGAAATCAGAACAGAGTTTACTAATCCTTCTTCTGATGACAAGTACTTTGTTCTAGGCGTCAGTCACCTGCAGACGGTGTTCTATCTCTTGATGCTGGGATATGTGTTGGCAGTTGTTTGTTTTGTAACTGAAATCATGTGGCACCGGTACAGGTCAAAGGAGCAAGAACGAACATGTACATCTCTCTGTCACAGTTAGACATAAATTACATAGTTTTACGTCCGTATATTTGTCACTTCATTCGTTGAGACATTGTATTTTATATGTTGTAACTGTGTGAGGATTGGATGGAAGTTGTAATGCAGATTTTGATTAATATTTACACCAGATTACTGCCAGTATATATGCTTATTGGTTCCTAAACTACCCCATAATCAATGGGAAAAATAACACTTTTTCGGATGCCCAAACCGACATAACGCATTTTATTTCTACCATCTATCCAAGCCCCAAGTTTCAGCCGTCAAGGAGACGTGTTGAACTCAGAAATAAAATTAATTTCTCTCATAATTGAATGAAAATTCTGCATTATAACATCACATAAGTTAAAAGAACAATTTTGCTGGTTATTGGTGAAAAGTCTTTTCAAGTACTTCGTGACTATTTTAATAAACGTAAAACCAACAAATATTCCAGCTGATAGAATACAGCCCCTTCTATATACTGTACAACAAAATAACGTGGAAGTGCAAAAATAAAACTTGCATCTTTATGGTATACTGATTGCATTGAAAGGGTAATAAGAGGAAATATATTTGATAGATATTAATCACAAACCCTTTACCAACGCTAATGTCCATTCATTCATTCAGTGTTCCACAGATCCAACAGAATATACATAGAACATTACATCCTATCTGTGGAACTATTTTTTCCATTCCTACGCGCTCAGGTAAATTAAGAAAAGCGACTGTTATTTTCTTCATGTTTGCCTTCTGCATGCCTGTCCGTCTCACTAACTGTCCCCGTGGAAGAACTATACTTCCAATGGACAGATGTACGCGATATTTAACTTTTTTGGGATTTAATAAATTCTACCGAGAATGTTCAAATTTCAGTAAAATCTGGCAAGAATAACAGGCACATTACATGAAAACCTATGATAATATTTCACTGGTGTTTTCTAAGAATGAGAAATTTTTCCGGCGTAAAATCTAGAGCAAATCTAAACACAGTTTTTATTAAAATTATCTCTTTTTAAAATCGAGAGTTTATGAGACAATGTGAAAAATTATGGTAGAGAAAAACACACACCTCAGGTGGCTGTTTACTACGACGCACGTGCTTTGCTTTCCATATGACTGTGGTTAAAGCACAGAGTCAGAAGAATAATATTATTGCTTTACTACGCAAGGGTGTTTATGCGAACGAGCCTCAACCCTAAGTTAAATTTTTATTGATTCTGTTGTCTCTTCCTCCATATCCCAGTAATAACATCACGCTGCAGTAACCTCGCTGGACACTTTCCATTCCCACTAACAGTAACCACCCACACACAACACCCTTTAAAATGTAAAGGAATTATCTACTGCTCGTTATTTTTTTTGAATGAATGACATTGAGTCAGATAAAACTATTTACAGCATTAAGAATGTCACTGCAGTACCAGACACAACGGTTTGTCAGAAGTGTTTTGACTTGTTTCAAAATTCTTACTCCTGATGTGGTTCAATCGTCTCACCGATATACAGTAGAAGATATTAAATAAGTTAAACTGAATATTATTTGTTTTATAGCATATTGATATGCAGGGTGGTACAGTTTATGGATTTAATTAAAAACCTCTTATAATCTGAGATCATGTACTGTCAAATGATAATTTGATATATGAAGAAGTAACTTGTCAAAATGTGGGAGGAACCTATTCTAACAAAACTAAAAAAAAAAAATCTGAATTACATCAGGAAAAATATGTGCCACTTGCCAGAAGCCGCATAATTCATTTACAAACGTCAACACTACAACCGTCACTTGCTAAGCCTTTCGCAGTAATTCGAATAAATTTGTGACTTTTTATAATGGTTTGGTGTAGTGGCATATATACCTGGTAAAACTGATATGTGAGCCATACGCTGCCGGCATCTATTTACAGCAATAACAACTGTACTTGAACAAATTAAAGAAATTTTTGTCAGAATGGCGACATTTGATTAAAAAAATTATTTTTTTGTGTTCTAAAAATGTACAAATACACAAGATATTGAAGAAAATAAATTAAATATTACATATTAAGTGATTTTTTGTTACACACATTTGTATATGTTAGTGACTTGATAATATAGCGGGTTTTAGCACAGTTGCTTTAGGGTGTACGAAAAACATGAATTATTTTATCATGTATGAAAGAGCTGTATGAAATAAATAAATAAATAAATAAACATCAATTTCATGAAATCTTAAAGAACAGCGACTGAATTTCTCTTGTAATTAACAATGTCACAAAGTGTCAGTCCTTACAGCTGCATCAAATCGATTAAACTCTCAAAATTCACCCCTAACCTTTGAAGCATAAACTGTCCCTCAGATTTTAGACATATGAATTGATTATTGCTGCTATTTTCAAGATAACATGTAATTTGAAACAGTAGACTTGCACTAATGTATTAGAACCTGCCATCAAACTTCAAAATTCATTGAGATTTTACTAGGTGAAAAATAAATCTTAATTTTTTAGCGCTTAATAACGAAGTTAACCAACAATCGAGTCGTCGAAATAAATAGGAAAGAAAGAAATTAATATGGTAAATGGAAGTGGAAATAGGAAAGACAGGAAATTGTGTCGGTCAACATAATACACTTGCAGAAAGAGAATTATAAACGTAATTAATAAAATGTGAATCGAAAAGTGTGTTTACGGAGCTTCGTAGAGAGTCGTGTGTGTCATTTGGTGTGTATTGGTGTGAGCTTTGAACAGAAACACGCTGTGTAATTTTTGTCAGTCCTGCTGTGAATTGTCACTATGAATGTGGCAGTACGAAAGTTACTGTTCGATCAATACACGTTTATTACCGGTATTCACCGTCACTACCCACGAAACACAATTATTAACCACCACCCTTAATAATCTTTAATTCTACCGCATAATTTTACTGCTGTTGACCAGAAGTAAAGGGCAGGCCCCAAGCCATTCCCTGCCAGTTCACACTTACATTACTCGCAGCAACAGACCCTGAGTTAAAATACTGACTGTGTAATTTAATGTAGAATACATCTGGGTCACAGGTATTCTAATTTGAATTTACGGAGTGCTAATATATACAGCTGTGTCTCAGGTAGATAGCTTCTTCAAGGAGATCGGTGTGAAATGTAGCTACATTTTTCAAAATCATACCAAGGAAATAATTCAATCGTGTGGAGGAAAATTTAAAATTCTCGAAAGAAAAGAAAACCACACTTTCTTATCAGTGATAAGACACGGATAGTGCATAACTTATACCATCACAGACACAAGTAAGAACAAATTATAACATCCAATTGTGCACTTAAATATAGGTAGGGTCATCAGTTACTCAAATAAGCGTATGGCAGTTCGTAGGAAGGATTATGGCATTGAACAAAACACAACTAATGTAGAATAATGTAAATATTGGTGCCTGTTCCACACTGAATTGGTTTTAAAAGAAAATAAGATGATTTTGAAATTTTCAAAGCAAAGCGAAATAAATACATTTTCGGGCACTTATGAAAAACATTCTTACACTTCAATATGCAAGACAAATTTCTATGTCGGTTGAATTCACCTGTCCAAATAAACACTACAGCCAGTTACAAATTTGAACCTTACTACCGGGGCCGAAACTAGAAGCACGTTGATGTTGCTCTGAGTTTTCAGTCATAATACTTGCAAATATAACAACACTGGTAATGAGCATATAACTCAATACTGAATTTTTTCCATGGATTCAAAAATTTTCAGACACCAAATTTCATGAAGCCCGCCGCTATAAAAATTTATGCCACATGATATGTTGATTGGTAGAATAGGTGGCACTGTCAGGTTAATCAGTTTAACTTTATACAACGAAGTCAATTATTTAGAGAACTATTTCTCTCTGTGAGCCCATTTAAGTAGATCGATTTTCAAGATACGTAGAAAATAAAAATAATTAAATGATAAGGTGTAAGAAATCGACGTGGAAAAAGCGTAGAAGGGAAATGTAGGATAAACATGAAGAATCTGCACAATTTTATGGCTTCAAAGGAAGTTTGCAGTGAATGAAATTTCAGAGAAAGACAAACTGTGCATTTTACGGATACTTTCCGAATCGAATTGGTTCTGTGATCTGCTGCACAAAAAGAAATTTAAAGTTGACGAATTTCAGAAATGAATATTAAATTCTTTCAATCATTCATTCTTTGCCAGGGGTTGCAAATTTAATTCCCACAAACCATTATGTCTCGAAAGAAAGGATTAACTTATTTCTGAATTCTTTGTCAAAGAGAGTTTTCAAGGTTCTCACCTATGTTAATTCTTAAAAAAAAATTGTGTCCTTCCCACAGTAAGAAGGAACCAACCACAGTCTGATATATTCTGTGAATGTCACACTGATTTCTTCTGAAGAGGACCTAACGGCAGTTCAGTGGGACAGACATGGTGAGCAGTCGAAATTTAAACAGTTTCTGTAGCACTGGCATCTGTAGCGGAGGATTATAACTTCTCACACGAATTATGTAAAACATACAGCAAATAGTTAGCCGAGCTGCAATAGTGAAGGAAGTAACAAATTAAGGTTAACAAATGGGTACTGAAAATAATGACACATGTTGAATTTTGTAATAGTAATTAATATTAATTGCATTTTTTTAAATATGCCTGTATATTTTATGGGATTAGGATAACGTACCGTAGGGTTTTGATATGATTTAGACGGAGGGGAATAGATTGCTTGTGGCAGCGAGATATTCCACAACCGTCCAAACCGACAATGAGACCCTCCCAGCCCCCCTGTACAATGCGTATCGGCTCTCTTGTTGTGCTTCAAGCCTTCACGACTTCGCATTAACCAAGCTCTCGTTCTGCGCCAAGGTGAAAGAAAGTAGAAACAGAAGCCCTGCTGATAATTTGAATTAAATTTCTCACCCCATATTTTTGATACAGTTTAATAAATCATGAACATCAACCAGCGGACACAGATGTTTTATTGATTCTCCGCAACAAACTTATATTGTCTATCCAAATTTATTTTGTTATATAACCTCATCCTTCTCGGAAACAACGTAAAATTAATTCCTTACTTTTATAATTTAAAAGGTAAAGCATTCCCTGCACAAGCCCTGAGGGTTCCAGGTGGACGAAGCTCTCAATTTTAAGACAATTGGCACAAAGAGTGTTTCTACGTTGGCCAGTGTCTTTCTTGAGAGGCTTGCCCTGGAATTTCTTGCATATTATGGACTCCCAAAGTTCATAAATTTATACATAAGGCCCCAAAACCTGTCCCTATATTAAGGGGCATCAATCCAGTCCACGCTTCCTCCCACACCTCCAGAACATTCATTTTAATATGTCTCCCTTCAACAGCCACACTTCCAAGAATTTTATAGTAAGAATGATTATAGGGCAGAGTAAGACCGCCGCTACCGAAATTTATGCCACAGGATGTGGTGCTGGTAAAGCAGATGGCTCTGTCCGTTTAATCAGTTTAACTTTATACACTGAAGTCAATAATTTAGAAGCTTATTTCGCTTTATGAGTCCATTTAAACGGATCTATTTTGAATATAAATAAAAAATAAAAAAAATTAAATGATAAATTGTAAGCAATCCATGTGGCTGTTGGTATTTGGAAGACGGCAACAGTGCTTACAGAATAAAGAAAAATATTTAAGTTTCTAATTATATCTGATTAAAAAATGTCTAAATATTTTCTCAGCGGTTAACTTCAGATAATGATACTACGACGCTCTATAACATAATCATACGTTAATAGCGTAGAGTGCTTCAAGGCCACCTCAATTAAAATTCGAAGCCCAAGGAAAAAAGAATAAAAAAAAAGACATACGGAAAATGACAATAAATAAAACAATTTTTCAAACACAGGGATCATATAGAACAAAGGAAGGAAGGAAGGAAGGAAGGAAGAAAGGAAGGAATGAAAGAAGGAAGGAAGGATAGAAATATAAAAGGGTCTTTTTGAAGGTAGGTAGAGAAATGTATATGCCACTTGACCTCCATTGCTTTGAGTTTCCAACTCAAATGTTTTGTGTAATTTTGCTCACGCAATATAATTTGTTGCCATTAAACAGCCACCATATTCGCAATACACTGTTCTGTACAACAGATATCACTAAGAACCATACACATGCACTCTCCACAGTGTGTACTTATCGTGTGCTGCTATTACTAATTGTATTTGTACTTTAGAGTGCCATTTGCAGTTCGATACATATAAAGCAAGAACAGACACCAAACGCTCGCCAGTCACAGCACAGTTCCATGGTTCTCTTCCTGTCATTTTAGGCGAATCCCAGACACTCAGTAAGTAAATGCAGAATTCTTGAAATCTGAGTTAATTCAATGCACTTTTATATATAGATTACTGTGAAAATTTGACATTTGTTTCAAGATCCGACGAAGCAAAGTAAAGGGCTTTTGTTTTATTATACGAATTACAAATTCACAACAAAAATCTAAGCAAATGAGAGCTAAAAATTAGAATATGGGCAGTGTTATGGGAAGTGTAAATCATAGACCCTGTTTGATAAACTGTATATGATATATGTTAATATTCATTAGTTACTGATGTAGTTGTAACAGCCATGAATAATAACATTGCTGACAGATTATATATGTAGGATGGTAGTCAGTAACACAACTGTTATGATGTAAAGGATTTATATCCTTGAAAATTAATATCATTGTCAATATCATAACAATATAACAACAGTGGTGTTGTGCGTTATAGTTAGAGTTAGAGTTAGAGACTCTAATGCACAGCACCACACGGTTTACCACGTATACCTGCTAAACCTTTGGTGCCACAACACCGGGAATGATATTCAGGATCTTAAATTCAGTGTTTTTTTAAATAATTCAGTACTTTTAACGAGTTACAGACATACTACCTGATAATGATCCTTTGAGATCAAAACATGTTGGAGTGTTTTTATGTATTTTAACATTGAAATCGGCATTCTAGACTAATATATGGTTGAATGCGAAGTGCAATGGTTGGTTTTTATCATTCAGCGAATTCAAAAAAATGTACAGTGAAACGTTAAAATATGTTACAATTATTTATTAACTTGTTAAAAACAAGAAATATAATATTTTTCTAATGAAATTGGCCGCGTAGTTTAAATGTTTTGTGTTATTTTAGAGAATAAGTTAAATAAAATTATTGTGTATTTTCAACACAATTCAGAATTTGGCTTTAGTATACAGAGGAACAGTTTTTATGTTGACCTAAAATTTACAGAACAAAATGAGTTAAATTTTCCCTTCGATAATGATCACAACACACAAAATATTACACAAGTAAACAATTGGGATATATAAATCTAACCTAAATTCCACAAATCCCGTTGCTATAATTTAAGTAATTGAATAACAAGACCAGTTAAATGTCAGAAACCCTACGTTTTGGTGTGACATTTAGAACTTTATTCAGAAGTTTATAATAAAGAATGGTAATGAGACGGATTGAACACAGAAATGTGTGCGTAATGTGTTGTTCATAAATATAAACAATTAATTGCGCCACATGTCTGTAAGTAAATTTCGGGTTCGTTTCGAAACAGCAGATTGGAAAAAAATTCTCTAACATGACAGTTGAGCTGTGTATTATATTTTGTTCTCTCTTTGCCTACAGACACAGCCGTTCCATTATCACACAGAGAAAATGGATTGCTAAGAGGCGAAAATTGTACATGGCAACTGAACATAGAAAAGGTGTGGCTGTTGTGAGAAAGGAATATCAGAACTGTGACAAAATTTAGAAAGTGATAGTGTTTTCTTACTGAAAATATTCGTACAAACAGACACAGAGCCACTTTATCACGCATTCAAATGTCTACAAGAGCCATGATTGTTCCAGTTTTTACATTTCTTGTATTAATTTCGTCTACAGCTAAAGGTTCCTTGCAAATTACTAAACATGAATATCCGCTGATGCACTTCACTAAACTCTTAAGCGAGGAAACCTTTACTCCTGGATTTCCCCTTCTAGTACTGCTGCCCTTTGTGATGGAAGAAGAATCATATATTAAGGAAGTGGGTTATTTGATAGAAAAACTGCATACATCAGGCCGTTGGCCTATACTAGTGCGTAATTCCAAATATAATATGAAAGGATATGTGTACACAGAAGCACACCCACATGGTAGTTATATTATACTCATTTCAGGACCGTGCAAGGTATGGGAAATACATGTCCTACGTTTCTGGCTGCAGGTGTATCATTTGTCTATAGATGAACATAAGTGGAATCCAAAGGCAAAATTCATTGTCTCAGTAATGTCGAATTGCACTGAAATAGAAAATAAAATATTTTCGAGTGTTCTTCTCAAAGAACTTTGGTTTAGGGGAGTTATGAATGCTGCTGTCCTCTTCCTGAAGTCAAAAGAACAAGGTGGCATCTATTTGCAAGGAAACCCAGTTGATTCACCACAAGGCACGTACTTGGAACTACATACTTGGTATCCTTATGAGAATTCAGACAGATGCAATCCAAATGAAGGCACTGTACCTGTGAGGGTTTTCACAGCGCGAAATTCGAAAGATGTTAGGAGAAGTGATATATTTAGAGGACATGATGTTAAGAATTTTCAAGGATGTCCATTTAAAGTTTATGTAAGAGAAATGATCCCTTTAGTTTATCCGCCTAAATATGTTCGGTATAACGACACATACAATCAGACAGTTTACGAGGAAGGATTGGAAATTGAAATATTAAAATTAATTGGAAAGGCGCTGAATATATCATTGGATATTGCGGAATATCATGGAGTTTTTAAGAATGCGTCTGATCGAAAGAGAGCGATGTTGGCATCACATAAAGGCCAACCATTTATGTTTGTGGGATGGTCTCCTGGGATAAATTCTTTACTTGACAATTTATGTGACTATACACGCAGTTACCTCACTGAACGTCTTGTCTGGTACACGCCGTGTGCTGTAAAATATGATAGGTTGAGTCGTTTCTTCAAAATATTTTCAGTAGACTTGTGGATATGTTTTGCTTTTTCTCTGGTCTTGGCTTTCATTGCAGTCCGCTGCATTTCAAACTACAGACAAAAATCTCACTTGCACGAATCCAGTTCTTACAGCAGCATTTTCAGTGTCACAACCAATATTATAGCCGTCTCACTGTCAATGTCTGTAAACATACAGCCCCGCTCTGCACCACTACGTCTGTTCTTCTTCTGTTGGGTGTGGTACAGTGTTGTCATCAGCACAGTGTTCCAGGCGTACCTCACCACTTTTCTTATCGAACCAGGGTACAAGGAACCAATAAAAACTGTGGAGGAAATGTTAAATTCTGAAATGAGTTTCGCTTTTTCTCATCAGTTGAAAAGACTCTTTCCCGATACTTCGGACACTGTAGATTCAGCAATTATCAAAGACGCTGTAGAATGCCCTGACGATGATACTTGTTTAATACGGGCTTCTATATATCAAAACTTTTCAACTATTTTAAATGATATATATATGGGAATCTTCCGTATGAATGAAATATTGATAGATGAAAATAACAAGCCTTTATTATGTGAACTGGAAGATGGTGTCTTTAGAACATTAGCCTTTACCATTTCAGTTAGGAAGAGAAGCTACTATTTTGATTTTATGAATAACGTTGTAGATCGCATAGTCGAAGGAGGATTTTTTATGAACACAAAGAAAAAGTTTTCTGAGAAAGTAGAAACCCAAACAGAGTCTAATATTCATACTTCTGATGACGAGTACTTTGTTTTCGGTGTCAGTCACCTGCTGACGGCATTCTATCTCTTAGTGTTGGGATATGTATTGGCATTTGTTTGTTTTGTGACTGAAATCATGTGGTACCGTTACGGGTCAAAGGGTCATAAACAAACAAGCACATCTCTCCGTCACAAATAGACATAAATTTCACAGTTGTTACGTCAATCTATGTGACACTGCATTCGAGTAGACGTGGTATTGTAAATGTAATTTTTTCGGGATGGATGGAAAGCAAACTCACTTGTATGTGCAACAACAAAAACTTGCACTCTTTGTGGTATTCTGATTTCGCTGGTAGGTGCAATAAGTGGAAATATTTTTGCTAGATTTTAAGCATAAACTCTTTCGCTGGGTTGGAAGGGGCTCTTTACATTTCATTAACGGAGAGAGAGAAAGAAAGAATTCATAGTATGATCCGCTTACAATCGGTCAATCCTCCATGTACATATCATTAGTTAAGTCGCTTCCTGTATTATCCTCTTTCCATTCCATTTTATTTCCACTTCTATTCCCCCCTCCGCAATTCCCGAACCCCTGTTATCAACGCTAATGTTCATTCATTCATTCAGCATTCCATAGACCAAACAGGGTATACGTAGAATATGACATCCTTACTGCGGAAATATTTCTTCCTTTTTTACGCGCGTCAGCAAAATTGCGAAAAGCGACTGTTTTATTCTTCATGTCTGCCTTCTGTCTTCATGTCCTTCTATCTATCCGTCCCTGTGGAAAAACAAGGCTCCCAATGGACAGATGTACTGAAATTTGACTTTTTGTGAGTTTTATATTTTTTACCGAGAATGTTCAAATTCCAATAAAATCTGTTAAAGAATTACAGGCACATTGCATGAAAACCTATGATAATATTACACTGATGTCTTCTAAGAATTTGAAAATTTTCCGGCTTAAAATCTACAACAACCCTAATCAAAGATTTTATTAATTATTTTAAAATCGAGCGTTTATAAAAAATGCGAAAAATTTGGATAGAGAAAAAGACACACCACAGTTGGCTGTATAATACGACGCATGTGCTTTGCATTCCTGATAACTGTGGCTACAAACACAGAGTTGGAATATAAAATATTTTTGCTTTACTACGGCAAGAGTGCTAACGCGAACGCGCCTAAACCTTATTTTAAACGTATATTGACCCTGTTGTTTCTGTACCTCCATATCCCAGCAACAACATCACGTTCCAGTAACCTCGCTGGCCACTTTCCATTCCCACTTACAGTAACCACCCACACACAACACCCTCCGGAAAGTAACGGGATTATCTGCTGCATGTCATTTTTTTGAATGAATACCATCGAGTCAGATAAATCTACTGTGACAGCCGTAGGCTAAAGACAGACAATTTAGAGCATTAAGAATGTCACTGCAGTACCAGACACAACGGTTTGTCAGAAGTGTTTGGCTTGTTTCAAAATGGTTTCTTATGATGTGGTTCAATCATCTCACCGATATAGAGTACAAGATATTAAAGAACTTAAAGTGAATATGATTTGTTTTATGACATATTGATATGCAGGATGGTATAGTTTATGGATTTAATAAAAAATATGTCAGAATCTAAGATTCTGTACTGTCTAATAATAATTTGATTTATGAAGAAGCAACGTGGCAAGTTGAGGAAAGAAGCTGTTCTAAAAAAAACTAAAAAATTCCTTGTTAATTTTCTGAATTACATATGTGCCACATGCAAGAGGCCGCATAATTGAGTTTAAAATGTCAACCCTACAACCGTCACTTTCTGAGCCTTTCGCAGTAATTCGAATAAATTTTGTCTTTTTTTATCATGGTTTGTAGTAGTGAAAAAATGGCATATGGACATGGTATGACGTATATGTGATCCACTTGCTGCCTGCAGCTATTTACAGCAATAACCACTGTACTTTAATAAAGTAAAGTAATGTGTGTCATAATTGCGTCACTGAACAAAAAAAAATATTTTGTTGAGTTCGGAAAATGCACAAATACACAAGATATAAAAGAAAATAAATTAAATGTTACATATTAAGTGATATGTTGATATACACAATTGTATACGTTAGTGATTTGATAATATAGCGGATTGTAGCACAGTGTATTTAGAGTGTACTGATAACCTGAATCACTTTGCCATGTATGAAAGAGCTGTATAAAATAAAGAAATAAATAAACAACAATTTCATGAATCTTAACGGACAGCGACTTAATTTCTCTTGGAATTAAAAGTGTCACAAAATTTCAATCCTTACAGCTGCATCAAATCGATTAAACTGTCAACATTCACCCCCACCCTTTGAAGAATAATATGTCCCTCAGATTTTAGACATATGAGTTGATTATTGCTGCTTATTTCAAGATAACATGTAATTTGAAACAGCAGAATTCCACTAATATATTTGAACCTGACATCAAACTGGAAATTCATTGCGCTTTTACTAGGTTGAATAAAATCTTAATTTTTTACCACTTAATGACGAAGTTAACCAACAATCCATTCGTCGAAATAAAAAGGAAAGAAAGAAATTAATATAGCAAATGGAAGTGAAAATAGAAAAGACAGGAAATTGTATCATTCAACACAGTACACCTGCAGAAAGAGAATTATAAATGTAATTAATAAAATGTGAAGAGAAAAGGGTGTTAAAGCAGCTTCGTAGAGATTCGAGTGTATTATTTGGTGTGTATTGGTGTGAGCTTTGAACAGAAACACGCTGTGTAATTTTTGTCAGTCCTGCTGTGAATTGTTGTCGTAATGCATGTGGCAGTACGAAAGTTACTGTCCGATCAATACACGTTATGTACCGGTATTCACCTTCAATTCCCACGATATACATTTACCATCTATCAGCTTTAACAATCTCAATTCTACTGGATAATGTTAATGCTATTCACCATAAATAAAGGACAGACACCAAACTATTCCCTGCCACTTCACAATTACATTACACACAGCAACAGACGCTGAGTATAAATACTGACTGTGTAATTTAACCCTTAGGTTATTAATGTCGTATATATATGGAGCTCCTAGTAAAGCCAGAAATGCTAACGTCGTATATATATGGACCTACGTTTGGCAACGCTGAAACAGTCTCTTTCTATTTGCT
>Ga0209628_10001484_pt1 | contig 15247 bp, 27 predicted proteins | sample TergutCu122P4_FD_187285 | JGI IMG/M metagenome (GOLD analysis project Ga0209628, IMG submission 187285) | Cubitermes ugandensis P4 segment gut microbial communities from Kakamega Forest, Kenya - Cu122 P4 (SPAdes) (version 2) | ecosystem: Host-associated > Arthropoda: Insects > Digestive system...
GAGTCCGCCAGTTGCCTGAGCATCGAGCGTTGTTCATCGCTGAGGATCAAAGCGGCTCTCGAAGTCGGTCTGGACATCGTGTTCTCCAGTCTGTTGCACTGGAAAGATATGATCGCAGAGATGAGAGTTTAAGTAAATGTTTTAAAGAAACGAAATACTAGGTTCTGCACCGTCTCCGTTTCGGTGGCCGAACCGAAGGCACGAATGCCCTGAACTTCGTCCGCCTTGACGGCGGCAACGGTTGGCAGATGCAGGGTATTGAACGGCAGCATGTCCCGCTTGCCGCCCACGGTGACGTTGCCCGGCGCGCCGCGTTCGCGGGTCGGAACGAGCGCCAGGGAGTCGTTGTTGCGCTCGATCATCACGGAGGTCGTGGTGATGCCTTCTTCGTCGAAGAGGCTGTCGAACAGCGTGGGCTGCGCCTCGCCCTCAGGTGGATTGTTGATGGCGGCGGTCAGCGTATCGACGCTGAAGGCGTCGTCGTTGAAAATGTCCATTGTCACGGGCATGGTGTTCTCCTGTTGAGGTACGCCGCCTTAGCGGACGATGATGTAGCGGGTTTTGAGGTCTGCCTCGGCGGCGGCATCAACGCCGGTCAGCCGTTCGCGGATGACCTCGGAGAGACGGGCGATGATGACGGCCTGGCGCGGCTGCGCGGATTCTCCGAGTTGCGTGTAGAGAACGGCGACCGCAATCTCCGTGCCGTCCGTGGCGGTATGGTTGTACGGCGCGTACTCGCCCGTCGCGGTGACGATGCCCAGTACGGTGCCGGAGAGGAGCGCGCCGCCGGCGGCGACCGTGACCTGTTCGCGGGCGATGGATTCGTCGCCTTCCGAAAGAAGGAATTCGGCGGTGTGATTGGTTTCTTTCAGAATCATGGTCATGGTCATGCTCCTTTCTTGCCCTTGCGGGCGGCATAGATTTCGGTATGGTTGGGATTGCTGGCCTTCGTCTTTGGATTGCCAGTCACGACGGGTTCCTTGTTGTCGATCTCGCGGCCGGCGTTGACGATGAGTTTGTCGAACAGGCGGGCGCGAACGGCCTCGGCGGAAAGGCCGCTCTTGATGTAATCGGTGGCCAGTTCGGGCAGTCTGGCTGTTGCGCACAGGTCGCGGACGGCCTGCACGCGCCCGGTTTCAGCGGTCACGGCGGCATCGTCGGTGAGATTCGTATTCATGATGAGCACCTCGGAAAGTTCAGGGACGCCCGCTTTCAGGCAGGCTTGGGCGATGCGCGCGGCGGCACGGGCGGCGCGGGCGGCGATCTGTGCCGGGTCTTCTGCCGGCGGCAAATCGTTTTCAGGCGGCGGATCGTGTTCTTCCGCTGGCGGTTCCGTCTCGTCGCCGGTTTCCTCGGCGGCATCGAGCAGTGCCTTCGGCGGATGTTTGAAACGCGCCAGCAGGCCGGTGGCGCCACGGCAGGCGCGTATGTTGGCGGCGGTTTCGGCAATGGCGTCGGCAAGGCCAAGCGCCACGGCTTCGTCAGCCGACAGCCACGTTTCCTCATCGAGCATCACGACCAGTTCGGCAGCATCTATTGCGGTTGCCTTGCGCTGGTAGGCGGCGATGATGCTGTCGCGCGCCTTGTCCATCATGTCGGCGGTCTTACGCAGATCGTCCGCTTCGCCGTAGGCAAACGTCCACGGGTTGTGAATCATCATCATGGCCGACTGGCCGATGACGACACGCGACGCCCCAACGGCTATGACGCTGGCGGCGCTGGCGGCCAGGCCGTCAATGCGCGCCGTCAGCCGGTCGCCGAGACGCTGCGCCCAGCCGTTGAGCGCGAAGCCGTCGAAGATATCGCCGCCAGGCGAATTGATCGCCAGCGTGACCGGCGACTTGCCGTCGTCGATAGCCTTGAAGTCGTTGATGAACTGAGCGGCTGTGATGCCCCATATACTGATTTCGTCGTAGATGAGGACTTCGATTGATTCGACGGCGCCATCCGCCCCCGCCCTGGCCTCGATGCGATACCAGCTTCGACCGGCGACGGGTTGCGTGGACGGCGTTCTGGCAAAGATGCGCGGCCGATATGATTCTCTCATGGCTGTTCCCCTTCGGGTGGTTTCTCTTTGGAGTCGGTGAATTCGCTCGCGTTGTCTCGGTGGCGCGCGTCGCTTTCATAAGCCAGGCCCAGACTGTCGGCGCGCGCGTTGTCGGCGGCCTGCTCGGCGTCGATCATCTCGGCATCGTAGCCCTGGCGCAGCGCGACCTCGGCGCGCGAGGTGAAGCCAGAGCGCACTTCCATCCGGCGGGCCTGTACGTCCTGCACCGGATGCAGGTAGGGCCATCCCTGCGGCACCCAGCGGGTGCGCAGATAGACGCGGCGCTGCTCGGCGTAGCCCGGCAATGACACCGCGCCGGCCAGCACCGCAGCATCCAGCCACGCCGCCCGTACCGGCCGGCAGAGTTGATGGACGAAGACGTTCCATTGCCGTTGTTCGATGCGGCGGCGAAAGTCGTTCAGCGCCACGCGAATCACGCGGTCATTGACGTTGCGCATATCGCCGGTCAGCGTCTCATACGGCAGCCCGGCGCCGGCGGCCACGGCCAGCAGTTGCTGGCGCATGAAGTCCGGGTAGGCGCCGCCGGCATCCGGCGGATCGCTGAATTTCACGTCCTCGCCGGGCAGCAGCTTCTGCATCGTCCCCGGTTCCAGACCGATCATCGGCGTGAATCCGTCGTCGTCGGTTTCAACGGCATATCCGGTCGCCGGATCAATATTGGTATCCTCCGGCGTTGGTTCGTAGATGAAGCCAGCGAACAGGTTGGCGACTTCCTGCCGGAACAACACGGCGTCATCGAAATCGTCCAGCGACTTGAGCCGCGCCAGTACCGGAGCCAGCACCGGAACGCCGCGCAACTGACCGGGGCGCAACGGCTCGAAAATGTGCAGCACCTGATCGGCCGGCACCGGCACCAGTTCGTTGTAGCTCGGCGCCATTCCGTCGTTCGGATGAAATCGCCACATCCAGTAGGCGACACGCTGGCCGATGCCGTTGAACTCGATACCCGCGCGAATGATGTTGCCGCCCGGACTCAACTCGTTCTTGTCATGCGGAACGAACTCGGGTTCCAGCACTTGCAGTTGCAGCGGCACCGACAGGCCGTCCGATGGGCGGCGCGGACGAAGGCGCACAAAGCATTCGCCCGCCTCGTGCATCGTTCGGCAGATCATCGCCTGCTGGCCGTAGAAGTCCGCGCAGCCGTCAGCGTCGGATTTTTCCGTCCAGTCATCCCACAGGTATTGCAGGGCGGCGCGGATGTCAGGATCGGGATGGCGCGGCTTCGGCGTGATGCCGGTGCCGATGGTGTTGGATACCAGACTGTCGATTGCCGAAAAGGCGTAAGGATCGTTCCTCGTGGCCGTGCGCGAGCGGTTGCGCAGGGTGCGCAGATTGGGCAGCGATGCAGCAGTCGGGCCGCTGTCGTTGGCTTTCCACGATTTCGACCGGCGGCCATTGCCGGCGCCATCGTAGCTGTTATTGAGACGTGTCGGCAGCATGAAGCCGCGCCGCAACAGGTTAGGAAAGACGGCCACGTCAGAAACCCTTGCCGGCATGATAGACGCGTGATACACGCGGGCGCGGCAGGGGCTGCCGTATTTCGACCAGCATGGCGTTGCGCGCCTTGATGAGTTCGTCAATCGAACGGTACTCAACAGTGCGGTCGGTAAAGCGCACCACGCGCTCGCCCTTGGCGATGGCACGGTCGATCCGTTCAATATCCTCTTGCGTGAAAGCCATGTCGGTTCCTTATCGTCGGCTCAGGTAGCTCGATGTCATGGCTACCCGCCGCGTCCTCTGTCTGGGCGCAGGCGGCTGCGGTTCTGGTTTGCGCGGCAACGGTTCTGGCGCGGTCGATGGCTCTGGCGGCTCGATGGCCGCTTCAACACTGCGCTTCGCCAGAACCAGCCGGCGCTCGATCTTCAAGCCTTGCAGCGCCGCATAGGCGTAGGTGCGGCAGTCGGTTCCCTCGTTGCGCGCGCCGGGCGGGTTCACCCATGTCCGCACCTCGTTGCCACGCTTGTCCAGCTTTGTGACACGGCGCTCAACGGTGGCCTGCGCGAACCAGTCGTCGTAGGCAACGGAAAAATGGCAGTAGCCCGGCCGCCCTTCGGCCACCTGCCAGCGCGAGTAAATCGTGTCCTTGGCGGTATCGACGCCGATCAGGCGTACCGTGTGCCCGCGATATTTCTTGCTGCGCGTCACGCGTTTGGGCCAAACCGGATACGGCCCGAACTTTCCCTTGATGCCCCAGATGTTGCGGCTGGCGCGCGGTGTGGCGAACTCGTAGACCTGCTGCGTGAAATGCCCGGTATCAATGCAGCAGCCAGCGACGCGCAGCACGCGTCCGTCGGTGGTAGTAAAGCGGGCTGTCGCCAGCAGTTCATCGAGGCGCTGCCAGACATCCGGATCGGCGGGATTGCCCGTCAGCACAACCGGCTCGATGCCCCAGGATTCATCGCCCGCGCCCCAGCCGACGATCTCGGCCTCGATACGGTCTTTCTGCACGTCGCCGCCAACGGTCACGGTCAGCACGCCATCCGGTACGGTGTCGGCGTCATAATTCTCGCGGCGCTTCGCCAGTTCGGCGGCGTCGGCATGCTCACCGACCCCCTCGAACGGCTCCCCCATCGACGTGTTCCACCACGTCTTTTCTTCCTCCGGGTTGCCCTTGGCCGCGTAGTAGTCGGCGGCGACACCGGCGAAGGAACGCCACGGCGAGTAAAGCTCGTTGATGTGAAAGCCGGGAATACGGCTGTCCGGGTTTTCCTTGACCCACTGCCCGGCGTCGAGCATCGCCATCCTGTCGGCGTCGGTTATCAGGCCACCGCAGGAAGGGCAGACCATCCGCGCCGTCGCTGGATCATCGTCGATGATCGAGACGTTCTCCCAGCGCAGGGCGTGCAGGTGGCCGCAGTGTGGACACGGCACGTTGTATCGCCGCTGGTCGCTCTTCTTCCACGCCCGCTCGATGCGGCTGTGCCCCTTGACGGTCGGCGTCGAAAACAGCGCAACGCGCCGACGGCGGCGGAACGTGATTGTTCGTTTGCGCGCCAGATTCACCGGGTCGCCTTCGGTTCCAGCGCTCGGCGGGTAGCGGTCAACCTCGTCACACAGCACGATGCGGATCGGGCGAGACGCCAGCGCCGCCGGCGCGTTCGCCCCGATCATCGTGACATGACCGCCGGGGAAATTCTTCTTCTGGATGGTGTTGCCACTATCCCGGCTCTTGGCGTCGCTGACCTTGCCGCGAAGTACCGGGGTATCCCGGATCATCGGCGCGAGCCGGTCTTTCGAGAAGGTTTCGGCCATCTCGACCGTCGGCAGCACGACCAGAATCGGGGCCGGGTCTACATCGATGTGATAGCCAACAACGGACTTGAAGATGAGCGTCTTGCCGACCTGGGCGGACGACATGACGACGATCTCTTCGACGCCTTCCTCGTTGAAAGCATTCATGATGCCGCGCTGATAGGGCGCACGCGCCGAGGTGTATTTGCCCTGCTCGGCGCTGTCCTCCGGCGACAGGTACAGGCGATCATCCGCCCACTGGCTCACCGTCATCGACGGCGGCGGCGCCACCACCCTCGCCACTCGGCAAAGTGATTGGTTCAGCGTCGTCATCATCATCTGGTTTCCAGCCGGACAACTCGGCGAGCGCCTCATAAACCATGTCAGTCAGAATTCGCTCGGCCTCCGGCTCTGTCTTGTTCGGCATGGCGATGGCGGCACGCTGCGGAAGCGTCAGCATCTTGGCGCGGAACGCGCCCACCAGCGCCGACCAGCCGCGCTCGGCATCGGCCAGGGACACCAATTCACCCTTGATGCGGGCCGCTTCGATTTCCGTTTTGTCGGCCTGCGCCCGCGTCAGGCGCATCTTTTCCGACAACAGGTCGCCGGCATCGCCGTCCAGCATTCCCCGCAGGTGTCTGATATAGCCGATGACACACGCGAAGATTTCGTACTGGCCGCGACTTTTCGGCTTCGGGATCACTCCCTCGTTTGCAAGCTGCTGAACACGGCGCGGCGTCATGTCCATCAGCCTGGCGACGGCATCAACGGAGACAAGATTGGCGCTCATGGAAAAAGCTCAAAAACGAAACGAAACCAATGCCAACCCCACCAACTAGCGAAATATCGCACGTCCGCCGACCCGCACTTCATTCAGAGCCGCAGGGGCCCCGGCTTACCGGGCGGGCATTTGGCAAAAATTCTCCGAGTCGCGACTATCTAGTACATCGTTTCATTAAAACATTTACCAATCAGGTCATCTGGAAGTCGAACTTTTTCCATTGAAAGCGAACGGGTTGAGCATTCATCTCGTCAATGCCTCTGAGGATGCGCTGCTTGAGTTCATCCAGGGATGCGACGCGGATGTGGCGCAGAAAGCTGCGCGCCATCTTGGAGAAGGCCGACTCCACCAGGTTGAGCCTCGGCCAAGACTCGCATGGATGCTCTGCGTGTTACGGCGGCCGGCGGGGTGTTACAGCACCTTGGCGGTCGCTCCCTCTTTTTCCTGCCGCCGAAAAGCAAAAACCCGCATGGGTTAGATGCGGGCTTTGGGCGAATTTGCTTCGAGGATGGGAGAATTTTATGGCGTTTGTCGCATGATGTCAATAGGCTGCGACCAAGCCGTCGGCAATAAAATCAGGATCGAGCCGGTTGATTGCCTGATTCTCCAAATTGCGCATGCGTTCGGCAACAGCTTTCAGCGCCCGCGCCCAAGTATCCTTGCTTGCCCCCATCTGTTCGGACATCTGGCGGCATGATGTCGTGCAAACGCGCGGATCGACGGCGCGGGCAACCAGCAAGTCGACGGCCATCGGGTTGAGGGTCGGGAATGTCGGAGACAACCAGTTACCCAGATGTCGGATAGCCCTGTAACGCTCAGGCGAAAAACACACGCGACGCCCGCTGCGAGAAAATCCGGCGCGTGGCCGCTTATCCTTGCCGCCCGCCTCAAGATTTACGCTGTAGCGGGCCTCGATGGCCCACCTCTCCAGCAATGGCAGGCGCGAGCGCACGGCGGTGCGGATCATGGCGCACTGGGCGCGCACCTCGAGCGCGTTCAAGCCGCCGAAATTCACCGTCGATGGCGCGCCGGTATTCCAGATGCCGAGTTCCATCATGAAGCGCCGGATGGTGACGGCCATCATGCTTTCGACGCCGACCTCGTAGGCTTCCATCATGTACGCAAAGTGGATTGCCTGCGACGTGCTGCGGAATATAGCTGTGCTCATTCGACCTCCTTATGGTATTGACATCGTTTTCCGTGCCGGCGGCGCTTGGCGCATGATGTGACGATGACGCCGAATGCCAGGTTGTGAATCTGATGGACGCATCCCCGGCAGGTGCGCGCCTCGTCTCTGAGCAGCACATCGATGGGATCGCGGTAACGGTAGCTGGCGAGTGCGGTCATTGCGCGCCTCTGATGCCAGCGACAGGCTGATTTTTCAGTGCTTTGAGCTTTTCCCGGCAGGTTTCCCGAACCCGTGACAATTCCTCACGGGTTATTTTTTTTGGCGTGTTGTCGGCTTCCAGCCGTTCAACCTCGGCCAGGCCGATGCGCTCGATCAACCCGATACGGTAATCAACCGCCATGCCGGAACCATAGCGGTTGCACTGCACACATTGAGCGTGGCAGTTGGCATCGTCGAAACGCAGATGCGGGGCGCTGCCACGGCTGCGGTAATGCCCGGCATCCACCTGATGCGAACGAATCCCCGGCGCACCCCAATTCAGTGGCTGCCCGCAGGATATGCAGCCATGCCCGGCCAGCCGGTCGCGCCAGCGGATGAAGGCATTGAACGCCACCTGTGCCTCTTTCGTCAGATCGGCGAGCGTTTTCATCGCCTCCTTTCGCGCTTTGAGTTCGCGCCGTCCCTTGGCCTTGTCGGCCTTGACCTTGCCGACGGCGCAGCGTGGCCCGCACACGGCCTGCATTGGCCGTGCGGGGATGAAAGGCTTGGCGCAATGAGCGCAGGTTTTTTGCTTCATCCAGCCCCCCGCCCATCCGGCGGATACAGTCCGGGCTCCGACCACTGCACCCCACGTTCCGCACCGAAGGCGTGGATGATCTCGATCAAATCGGAAAACTCCCGTTTCCCCATGCGGCTGGTCGATTGCCCAAGCACCACGAATCCACCATCTAACCCCGGCACGGCTTTTTGTTTGTGCAACGCAGCGGAAAAAACGTGTTTCCAGTCCTCGCTCGAAAGGTGCTGGCCGTACCACTCCACCTGACTGGATATGTCGGCGAGACAGGCCCACAGCTTCGCGTTCTGTTCCAAATTACGACGCGGTTCGTCAATGCGGACTACAAAGCCATCCGGCGCGGCGCGGACGGCGTCGACGGCCCGCTGGCGGGCGGTAGAGTGGGCGAGGATGAACTGGCTCATGCCTGCCCCGCCAAGTCTTTTTGCCGTTGCCGCCACGCATCGCCGAGCGCGTTCCTCAGCTTTCTCGCCGATTGCTCGCCGCGCGCCTTTTTCACGGCGGCCAGGTAGGCATTGACCCGCTCGCCATCCGGGTAGCAGCGGCGCATCACGCTCTCGACCTCGCAGCGGTGGCGGTCATCCTCAGCGGCGCCGACGGGATCGGGCACGTCGGATTCCTGCATGATCGCCAGCCGCTCGGCGTGGTGTTCCTGCATCGATGTCAGAAGATCGGCCACGTCAAACTCCTTTTCCACGCTGCGATTCCCAATCAAACGCCACCCACTTTCCGCCCTCGCGTAGCCGGTCGAAAGCGCGGTCGCCAAGGTACTTTTTGAAGCCGTCGCGCCCCTGATTGGTCAGCAGGATGGTCGGCATCTGGTCCTGGTAGCGGCGGTTGATGATGTCGAACAGGATGACTTGCTCGCCATCGGTGCCGTACTGCATGCCGACCTCATCCAGCGCCAGCAGGCCGACGCGGGCGAACGAGTTCATGACCTCCGTTTCCGTGCGCTCCGACGACCGCGACCAGGTCGCGCGAATCGCCCGGATGGCATCGAGCGCGTTCAGGTACATCGCCGTGTAGCCGGCCTGCATGACGTGCTGGCAGATGGCGATGGCGAGATGGCTTTTCCCGGTGCCCGGCTTTCCAGAGAACACCAGCGTCGCCCCATCGTCGGATCGTTCGGCGAAGTTCGCCGCGTAATCCATCGCCGCCGCCAGCGCCATTTCCTGACCGGTAAGGCTGACCGCGAAATTGTCGAACGAACGCCCCCGGAAGCGTGCCGGAATACCGGCTCGATCCAGCGATTGCTCGATGCGCCGCTGGCGTTCCGCATCCTCGCTGGCCTTCTTCTCCGCCGCTTTGCGTTCGGCGTCGAGCCGATTGCACTCCGGGCATTTCGACCAGATTCGACCGAAAACATTGCGCGACATGAACGCTCCATGCTCAGGGCAAATCGCGTCACGGCCTTCGATGGAAAGACCCGGAAACCAATCACCGAGGCGTCTCATGTCATCCATGCTCAAAATCTCCCGTCGGCGCCGATGCCGGCTCGGTAGTCAATCGCCTCGAATCCCGAATGACTTCCGGTTGTCGCCCTGGCCGGCAGCGGTTTGACGTTCGCCGCGTCCTGCCGTCGGCCTTTCGCCGTGCCGAGCAGGTAGCGAAAACCCTTGCCTTGGCCCCGGAATTCCTGCCCCACGGCGAGGATTTCATCGGCTGTCAGCCCTGCCGCCAGCAGCGCCGCCAGCTGGGCGTCGTGGGGGTTGGTGTCGCCGTAGCCCAGGGCTTTCAAGCCGACGCAAACCGCCGCAGACTGACTCAGGCTCTGGCTTTCGGCAGAATCGGGAAAAGCGCGCGCGCCGTTTTTCGGCGGCCCGGAAGCGGCGTTTGGGGGGTAGGGGGGAGGTGTACCGTTATCGCTCGCTATGGAAAGAGGGTTTTGTGGTTGTGGTTGTGCACTGCATTTGCCATCGTTTTGCCATCGTTTTGCCATACCGTTTGCTATCGGTTTGCCATCGTTTTCCATAGCATTTGCCATAGCATTTGCTATCGGTTTGCCATCGGTTTGCTGTACGCTTGCGTCATTTCCACCGTCGGTTTTGTCATCGCTTTTGCTCCATCTTTTTTCCGCGCCTGACTTTCCTGAGGCACTGCGTTTGCCAACAATCAAACCGGATTTTTCGCGCTCGGCATCGATGCGTTTCTGATGCAAGCGGCCATCGACAGACTGGAAGAAGCCGAGGATTTTTGGCGCGATTTTTCGCCATTGCGCCAGCGGTAGCCTGGTGATGCTGGCCAGTTCCTCCGCGTCATCGAGTGGCGGCCCGTTGCGCCAGTAGTCCATCAACAGCAGCAGATAGGCGCCGTGCTGCTCGGTATTCAGGCGCGATGTGTCGGCCAGATAATCGCCGACATATAACGGCATCCAGTGGTTAGTTTTTTTGGTCATTACGCAGACCTCCTCAATTCGCGCTCCCGGTAGTTCGCCTCGACCAGCGCGCACGACCGGGGCGGTAGCGGCGTGCTGACGTCCGATGGTTGATGCGTACCGGCGGCGGGTGTCAATGATTGCAAAAACAGATTGCATTTGATTGCAAATTTCGCTATCATTTGAGCCATGAACAGCAAACAGCGCAAAACCTTGGCCGCCGTATTCGAGCAGCCCACCCGCAAAACGCTGGAATGGGCGGCGATCGAATCCTTGCTGATCGCGGCGGGCTGCAAGGTCATTGAAGGCAATGGAAGCCGGGTTCGCTTCACCATGGATGCGCACGCGGTGGCTTTCCATCGCCCGCACCCCGCAAAGGAGGCCAAGGCATACCAGGTTGAACAGGCGCGCGATTTTTTGATCCTGATCGGAGTGAAACCATGAACACCATGACCTACAAGGGCTATACCGCCCGCGTTGAGTTTGACGAGCGTGACGGCATTTTTGCCGGTCGCCTGCTGGGCATTACCGATGTGATCGGCTTTCACGGCGAAACGGTGAGCGAACTCACCGCCGCATTCGAGGAAGCGGTGGAGGATTACCTCGACTTGTGCGCCAAAATGGGCAAGCCGCCCATGAAACCGGCCAGCGGAAACATGATGTTGCGTGTTCCGCCAGAAGTGCATTTGCAAGCCTTGATTGCTTCCCAAGCGCAAGGCAAGAGCCTCAATCAATGGGCGGCTGATGTGTTGCGCCATGCGGTTGCATGAACCATGAAAACTGATGACATGCCCAAGCTTGATTTCAGCAAAGCCAAACGCGCCAGGGATATTCCTGCCCTGGCCCTCTGGTAACTGGAGAGAATCATGCTCTATCCCCTTTACGTGCATCACGAACCCGGCAGCGCCTACGGCGGGACGTTCCCCGACCTCCCCGGATGCTTCACCGCCGCCGACGAAATTGCCGATCTGCCGCGCTCGGCGCAAGAAGCCGTGGAAGTCCATTTCGCCGGAGAAAGCGCCGACATCCCCGCCGCCAGCGAGATCGACGGCTGGCGGGATCATCCCGATTTTCAGGGCGGTTTCTGGCTGCTGGTCGAGATCGATCTGGATCGCGTCAATGCCAAGCCGTTGCGCCTGAATGTGTCGTTGCCCGCCAATCTGGTGCAGCGCATCGACCGCTATACCGAAGCCCGCCATATGACCCGCAGCGGATTTCTGGCCGAAGCCGCACGGGCGGCCATGGCGCGTTGAGGCGGCCTGACGCATCACGCCGCTCCTGCTGGTTGTTGGAATGCCCCAAACAGGTCGCCCTGTCTTGGCGCTCTGAGTGATTCGAGCCAGCCGACGACATGCCTGTCGGCCAGACCGCTTTCCCGGAAGCGGGCCAGCCTGGAAATCCTGGAAAGCAACTCATCGACAGCGGCGGCTATCGCCTCGGCGCGGCTCGGTGCGAAACGGCCCCATTTCTCGAATGGGGAAAAGCCAAAGCCACCCTCCCGGTCGTCGTAGGAGCATCCCCACATCCAGCGCCCATCAGGCGCTTGTTCAACGTTCACCGCAGCGGCAGGCAGGCGAGCAAAATACGCGCGCCGTGGCTCGGGGGCATAGGGATAGGCGATGGTTTCCATCATTCCCCCTCCCCTGGCCCGTGCCGAAAGAGCCGCAGCACCAGGGCGACGGCGATGACGTAGGCTGACATTCCAGCCAGCAGCGCGGCGAATTCGATCATTTGCACCCTCCTGATCCCTGCGAATCCCTGCTGTTCCCGGTCGATCCCTCGCACTCCCTGTCGTTCCCGGTCAATCCCAGGCGGCGCAGGCGCATGGCCTGCATACTGACCGCATGGAACTCACCGACAATCGACTTCTCCAGCAGGTAGGCCGCGAACTCGGCCACCGGATCATTGGCGACCCCGGCCAGCACAGCGAGGCGGTCGTGCATCTCTTGCGAGAGGCGAACATGGACGGAGAGCTTATCGAGGCTCATTCAGGCGTCCTTCCCTGCCGGAATGAACACATCGTCGAACGCGGTGCACAGATGCTCCGCTTGCGGAATGCCACGCGCTGGCGCGGCGGGATCGCTATCGGCCAGGCACAGGTGGCGCAGGCATTCATCGCGGCGCTGGCAGATGACGCCGAGCACGGAGGACACGCCGAGGCAGCGGCAAATGTCGAAGGGCAGGCGGGTCATTCAGGCCACCTCCAAGGCAAAAAGGCGGGCCGTTCCATCGTGATAGGCTGTGGATTCCACTCTCATCAACCGATCACGAAAGGAACGACCCATGAACGGAATCCCCGTCGAAGCCATCGGCATGGCTTGGTACAAGCCGGAACATTACGGCGCCATCCTTGGGATCATGGCCGACCGCGACAAGCTCCCCGTTTCCTTCCACGTATGGCGGATGAATGCCGAGACCGGAGAGAAGAAGTACAGACGGGAGGGGAAGATCGTGGTGCGCGCCTACATCGATCCCGAAACGTTTCCCGACTGGTGCCGGTCGCGCGGCCTGAATGTCGACGCCAAGGCACGCACGCGGTTCGCTGTGGAAATCGCCAAGCACTACGTCGAGAGCGGCTACCGCAACGACGAAATCAACTGACATCACGCGGCCTCCTTCTCGGCAAGCGCGTCCCCGCCGTGCGTAGAATCGGCGGCTCCTACACCAATCTTTTCTACGCCGGGGGAACTCGTATGGAATCTGCTATCTGGGGCTTGATTGCCACCATTTCCGGGGCCGTCATTGTTGCTGCCGTCGCCCTGTTCAACGCGCATCGTCAGCGACGCGCGGAAATGGATGCGCGTGTACTGAGCGCTGCTTTCGGGTTCGCTGCTGTCGAGTGGCGCGGACACATCGATGTAGCCATCGCAAAGCGCAGTCCGACAGACGGCGTTCTTTCCCCAGACCACTACCTGTTCCGCGCCCTTGAAATTGCCCGTATCGTCAATCAGCGTCCCTTGACCGCTGCCGACCTGCAACGCATCTCGCAAGCCAGCAAGAATCTGGCCAGTGATCTCCGCAAGCTGCGGAGTTGGCACCCAGGCGCCGGAGAAGGTGGAGTCGAATGAATCTCCTGACATCATGCCGCTTCCTTTTGGTCTACGGACTTCTCGGCAAGCTCGGGCGATGGCTGGTCATTGGGGAAAATGGCTGGAAATTGCAGCTTGACGCGAGCAGGAATGCCGCGAGTCATCCAGTTGTGGACACGCTGCGTGCCGCCGTTCTTATCGAATCCAAGCAACTCAGCGACCTTTGCAGGACCTCCATGCTGCTCAATCAGTGCTTTGTCGCTTGTCATGGCATCGCCCTGTGAAGATTGGTGACACCATATTAAACACTGCGTTTAAACACAAGTCAACGTGACGTGAAACAACATTTTGTTTAACTGACGGACAATCGAAAAATGCACAAACAGATGGAACGCCTGTACGAAGCGGCAAAGACTCTGAAAGGCATTACAGGCCAGTCAGAGCTTGCTCGCGCCATGAATGCGTCTCCACAAACAGTCAAAAACTGGGAGTCACGCGGTGTTTCAAAGGAAGGAATGCTGACCGCACAACGCATCATTGGATGTTCGGCTGTGTGGATCGAGACTGGGAACGGACAAATTCAGGTTGGCATCCCTGCCCCCATCGAACCCGGACCGGAATTCGTTCCAATCGAGCGGATCAGCATCAAGGTCTCAGCCGGCGTCACGGGCTTTCGCGTCGAACACTTGGAAAGCAACGGAGCGCCCATCTTCTTTCGAGCCGACTGGCTGGCCGCCAAAGGCTACCGCGTCGAAAAACTCTACGCCCTGCGCGTCTCCGGCGACAGCATGGAACCCAACCTCTGGGATGGCGACCTGATCGTCATGAACAGCGCCGACATCCAACCGAAGGACGGAGAAGTATTTGTCGCCAACTACGAAGGCGAGGTCGTCATCAAGCGCCTATCACGCGACGCTGGCGAATGGTGGCTGACCAGCGACAACACCAGGCACAAGCCAAAACTTTGCGACGAACACGCCGAGTTGATCGGTCGTGTGATCTACAAGCAAAGCGAAAGGGTGTAGCCATAACAGCTTGGCCTGAGCCGATCATTCAGATTAACGGAGATGCGACAATTTGCGGCGTCGTTCTTGGAAAATGGGAATTGATATGACGACAATTCCACTTTCAATGATTATTTAACCAGGAGTTAGTAATGAAATTATTTCTTATCTCATCTTCAGTTGCGCTAACTTTAACCATGGCCGCATGGCTACCTGTTGCGCGTGCGTGGCAATTCCATGACTGACCCACACGGGCGCTACAGCTTTGCCGAAGGGATGATCCTGCATGTCGACGCCGGCCAGCTTGATCCACGGCCAGGGCAGTTCGTCATCGTCCGACGCGAAGGCGGCAAAGGTGCGACATTCAAACGCTATGTTTTGCTCGAAGGCGAACCGTTTCTAGAAGCCATCAATCCCGACTGGCCTAAGGAGTTGAAATTCTTGAAGCTACAACCTGGCGACCAATGGTGCGGCGTCGTTGTGGATGCATCTATTGGAAATTTGCCGTAATTCAAAATTCTGTATTTGAATAGAGCATTATGATATGTCCAGCAGATCATCAACTAACCCAATCCTGATTATCGTAATTGGCGCTGTGATCGCGCTGGCAATCACGTTCATCATATTGGCATGGCTATGGGAAACAATCGGAGCATTTGTATTCATTGTCATCGCTCTGATTTTAATTGGATTGTTTGTTGTATGGAAACGGAGGTTCTTGCAAAACTCTGATTGCTTTCATAAGCCGGCCTCATGGGTGATAGAACGACGCCGGCAAATGGAGGGGTACGTGGAATGGCAAACAATCCAGCCACGAGCCTTGCAGTAGCTTTGCTGG
>Ga0209628_10001485_pt1 | contig 15244 bp, 3 predicted proteins | sample TergutCu122P4_FD_187285 | JGI IMG/M metagenome (GOLD analysis project Ga0209628, IMG submission 187285) | Cubitermes ugandensis P4 segment gut microbial communities from Kakamega Forest, Kenya - Cu122 P4 (SPAdes) (version 2) | ecosystem: Host-associated > Arthropoda: Insects > Digestive system >...
TCAACAATCGTTTAACAATTGTTTAATAAATCGTTCAACAATCTTTTAACAATACTTCAACCATTTTTAACTATCTTTCAACAATCATTTATTAAACGTTCAACAACCGTGTAACATTCGTTCAACAATCTTTTAACAATCTTTCAAAATTCGTTTAACAATTGTGTAAAAATTTTTCAACAATTGTTCAACAATCGTTTAACAATGGTTCCACCATCGTTTAACAAACGTTTAATAATCGTTCAACAATCGTTTAACAATCGTTCAAAAATCGTTTAAAAATCGTGTAACAATCATTCGACAATCGTTCAACAATTGTTTAACAATTGTCCAACAATCGTTTAAGAATCGTTCAACAATTGTCAACAATTGTTCAACAATAGTGAATCGAACTTTCAGCAATGGTTTAACCATCGTTCAACAATCTTTTAACATCATTCAACATTCGTTTAATAATCGTTATCAAACGTTCAACAATCATTTCAACAATCGTTTAACAATCGTTCAACACATCGTATAACAATCGTTTAACAATCTTTCAACAATTCTTTAACAATCGCACAACAATCGTTTTACAATTGTATAACAATCGTCCAACAATCGTTCAACAGTTTTCAACAATCCTTTAACCATCGTTCAACAATCGTTTAACAATCGTGTAACAATCGTTCAACAATTGTTTAAAAATCTTTAAAAATTCTTTAAAAACCTTTCAACAATCGTTTAACAACAGTTAAATAATCGTCTAACAATCATTCAAAAATCGTTTAACAATCGTGTAACAATCCTTCAACAATCGTACAAAAATCGATTAAAAATCGTTAAACAATCGATTACCAATCGTTCAACAATCGTATAACAATCGTTCAAAAATCGATTAACAATCGTTGAGCAATCGTTCAACAATTATTCGACAATCGTTTAACAATTGTCTAAAAATCCTTTAACAATCGTTTAACAATTGTACAGCAATCGTTCAACAATCGTGTAACAATCGTTCAACAATCGTTTAACAATCTTTCAACAAATGTTTAACAATCATTCAACAATCGTTTAAGAATCGTTCAAAAATAGTTTTACAAACGTTCAACAATCCTGCAACAATCTTTAACAATCATTCAACAATCGTTTAACTGTCGTTCAACAATCGTTTAAATATCGTTCAACAATCGTTTAGCAACCGTTCAACAACATTTCAACAATCGTGTGTCAATCGTTCAACAATCGTTCAGCAATCTTTTAACAATCGTTCACCAATCTTTTAACAATCGATAAACAATTGTTCAACAAAAGTTTGACAATCGATGAACAATCGTTCAACAATCAATTACCAATTCTTAAAAGATCGTTCAACAAACGATCACCAAGCGTGTAACAATCGTTTAACAATATTTCAATAATCGTTTAACAATCGTGTAACAATCGTTCAACAATCGTGTAACAATCGTACATCAATCATTTAACAATCGTTCAAAATTCTTTTAAAATTCTTTAACAATTGTTTAACAATCTTTCAACTATCGTGTAACAATCGTTCTACAATTGTGTAACAATCGTACAACAATCGTTTAACATTCGTTCGACAAACGTTTAACAATCGTTCAAAAATCGTTTATTAATCGTGTAACAATCGTTTAACAATCTTTCAACAATTCTTCAAAAATCGTTCGACAATCGTTTAAGAAACGATCAACAATTGTTCGACAATCGTTTAACAATCGTGTAACAATGGTTCAAAAATCTTTCAACAATCAATTAACAATTCTTAAAGAATTGATCATCAACCGTTGAACAATCGTTCAACAATTGTGTAACAATCTCTAACAATCTTTCAACAATCTTTTAACAACCATGTAACAATCGTTTAAATATCCTTCAACAATAGTGTAAGAATCATTCATCAATCGTTCAATATTCTTATAAAATTCTTTCAACAAACTTTTAACAATCGTTCAACAATCGTATAACAATCATTCAACAATCGTTTAAGAGTCGTTCAACAATTGTTTAACTATCTTTCAACAATCGTTAACAATCCTTCAAAAAGCGTGAAAAATCTTTCAACAATCGTTTAAGAATCGTGTAACAATCGTAAAACAATCGTAAAACAATCATTCAACAATCGTTTAAATTTCTTTTCAAAATGGTTTAACAATCGTTCAACAATCTTTCAACAATAGGTGACTAATCGTTCAACAACCGTTTAACAATCGTGTAACGAACTTTTGAAAATTGTTCAACAATCGTTTAACAATCTTTCAACAATCGTTTAACAATCGTGTAAGAATCGTTCAACTATTGTTTAATAAATCGTTCAACAATCTTTTTACAATCGTGCAACCATCGTTTAACTATCGTTCAACAACCGTTTAAAAAACGTTCAACAATCGTTCAAAAATCGTCCAACAAACGTTTAACAATTGTGTAACAATTTTTCAAAAATCGTTCAAAAACGTTTAACAATCGTGCAACTATCGTTTAACAATCGTTTAATAATCGTTCAACAATCGTTTAACAATCGTTCAACAATCCTCTAAAGTTCGTGTGACATTCCTTCAACAATCGTACAACAATCGAATAAAAATCGTTAAACAATCGATTACCAATCGTTCAAAAATCGTTTAAGAATCATTCAAAAAACGATTAACAATCGTTCAACAATCGTTCGTCAATCGTTTAACAATTGTCTAAAAATCGTTTATCAACCGTTTAACAATCGTACAACTATCTTTCAACAATCGTGTAACAATTGTTCAACAATCGTTTAACAATCTTTCAACAGTCGTTTAACAATCATTCAACAATCGTTTAAGAATCGTTCAACAACCGTTCAACAATCCTGCCACAATCTTTAACAATCATTCAACAATCGTTTAACTGTCGTTCAACAATCGTTTAAATATCGTTCACCAATCGTTTAGCAACCGTTCAACAATATTTCAACAATCGTGTGTCAATCGGTCAACAATCATTCAACAATCGTTCAACAATCGTTCAGAAATCGTTTAACAATCCTTCACAAATCGTTTAACAATCGATCAACAATTGTTCAACAAACGTTTGACAATCGTTGAACAATCGTTCAACAATCAATTACCAATTCTTAAACAATCTTTTAACAATCGATTACCAATAGTGTAATAATCGTTTAACAATATTTCAATAATCGTTTAACAATCGTGTAACAATCGTTCAACAATCGTGTAACAATCGTACATCAATCATTTAACAATCGTTCAACATTCTTTTAAAATCATTCAACAATCGTTTAACAATCGATCAACTATCGTGTAACAATCGTTCTACAATTGTGTAACAATCGTTCAACAATCGTTTAACATTCCTTCGACAATCGTTCAAAAATCGTTTATTAATCCTGTAACAATCGTTTAACAATCTTTAAACAATTGTTCAAAAATCGTTCAACAATCGTATAAGAATCGATCAACAATTTTTCGACAATCTTTTTTCAATCGTGTAACAATGGTTCAACAACAGTTCAACAATCAATTAACAATTCTTAAAGAATTGATTATCAATCGTTGAAAAATCGTTCAACAATCTGTAACAATCTTTAACAATCTTTGAACAATCGTTTAACAATCGTGTAACAATTTTTCAAATATCCTTCAACAATAGTGTAAGAATCATTCATCAATCGTTCAACATTCTTATAAAATTCTTACAAAAATCGTTTAACAATCGTTCAACAATCGTGTAACAATAGTTCAACAATCGTTTAACAATAGTTAAACAATCGTTTAAATATAGTTCAACAATCGATTAACAATCCTTCAAAAAGCGTGTAACAATCTTTCAACAATCAGTCAACAATCGTTCAGGAGTCATGTAACAATCGTAAAACAATCATTCAACAATCGTTTAACAATCGTTTAAATTTCTTTTCAAAATAGTTGAAGAAACGTTCAACAATCCTTCAACGATAGGTGAACAGTCGTTCAACAACCGTTTAAAAATCGTGTAACGAACGTTGAAAAATTGTTCAACAATCGTTTAACAATCGTGTAGGAATCGTGCAACAATTGTTTAATAAATCGTTCAACAATCAATTTACAATCGTTCAACCATTGTTTAACTATCGTTCAAAAATCGTTTAACAAACGTTCAACAATCGTGTAACAATCTTTCAACAATCGTTTAACAATTGTGTAACAATTGTTCAACAATCGTTCAACAACTGTTTAACAATTGTGCAACCATCTTTTAACAATCGTTTAATAATCGTTCAACAATCGTTTAACAATGGTTCAACAATCGTTTAAAAATCGTGTAACAATCATTCAACAATCGTACAACAATCGATTAAAAATCGTTAAACAATCGATTAAAAATAGTTCAACAATCGTTTAACAATCGTTCAAAAATCGATTAACAATCGTTCAACAATCGTTCAACCATCGTTCGACAATCGTTCAACAATTGTCTAAAAATCCTTCAAAAATCGTATAACAATCGTACAATATTCGTTCAACATTCGTGAAACAATCGTTCAACAGTCGTTTAACAATCATTCAACAATCTTTTAACAATCATTCAACAATCGTTTAAGAATCGTTCAACAATCGTTTTACAACCGTTCAACAATCCTGCAACGATCATTAACAATCATTCAACAATCTTTTAACTGTCGTTCAACAATCGTTTAGCAAACCGTTCAAGAATATTTCAACAATCGTGTGTCAACCTTTCAGAAATCGTTCAACAATCGTTCAGCAATCGTTTAACAATCTTTCGCCAATCGTTTAACAATCGATCAACATTTGTTCAACAAACGTTTGAATATCGTTGAACAATCGTTCAACAATCAATTAACAATTCTTAAACAATCGGGTAACAATCGATCACCAATCTTGTAAAAGTCGTTTAACAATATTTCAATAATCGTTTAACAATCGTGTAACAATCGTTCAACAATCGTGTAACAATCGTACATCAATCATTTATCAATCGTTCAACATTCGTTTAAAATCCTTCAACAATCGTTTAACAATCGTTGAACTATCGTGTAAGAATCGTTCTACAATTGAGTAACAATCGTTCAACAATCGTTTAACATTCGTTCGACAATCGTTTAACAATCGTTCAAAAATCGTTTATTAATCGTGTAACAATCCTTTAACAATCTTTCAACAATTGTTCAAAAATCGTTCAAGAATCGTTTAAGAATCGATCAACAATCGTTCGACAATCGTTTATCAATCGTGAAACAATGGTTCAACAATCGTTCAACAATCAATTAACATTTCTTAAAGAATTGATTATCAATCTTTGAAAAATCTTTCAACAATCGTGTAACAATCTTTAACAATCTCTCAACAATCTTTTAACAATAGTGTAACAATCGCTCAAATATCCTTCAACAATAGTGTAAGAGTCATTCATAAATCGTTCAACATTCTTATAAAATTCTTTCAACAATCGTTTAACAATCGTTCAACAATCGTGTAACAATCCTTCAACAATCGTTTAACAATCGTTCAAAAATCGTTTAACTATCGTTCAACAATCGTTTAACAATCCTTCAAAAAGCTTGTAACAATCTTTCAAAAATCGTTCAACAAACATTTAAGAATCGTGTAACAATCGTAAAACAATCATACAACAATCGTTTAACAATCGTTTAAATTTCTTTTCAAAATGGTTTAACAATCGTTCAACAATTTTTCAACAATAGGTGAACAATCGTTCAACAACCGTTTAACAATCGTGTGACGAATGTTGAAAAATTGTTCAACAATCGTTTAACAATCTTTCAACAATCGTTTAACAATTGTGTAAGAATCGTTCAACAATTGTTTAAGAAATCGTTCAATAACCTTTTTACAATCGTTCAACCATCTTTTAACTATCGTTCAACAATCGTGTAACAATCGTTGTACAATCATTCAACAATCGTTTAACAATTGTGTAACAATTCTTCAACAATCGTTCAATAACCGTTTAACAATCGTGCAACCATCTTTTAACAATCGTTCAATAATAGTTCAACAATCATTTTACAATCGATCAACAATCATTTAAAAATCGTGTAACAATTATTCGTGAATCGTTCAACAATTGTGTAGCAATTGTCCAACAATCGTTTAACAATCATTCAACAATCTTCAACAAAGGTTCAACAATCGTGAATCGAACTTTCGGCAGTCGTATAAAGATCGTTCAACAATCTTTTAACATCGTTCTACAATCTTTCAACAATCGTTATCAAACTTTCACCAATCATTAAAGATCGTTCAACAATCGTTTAACAATTGTTCAACAAATCGTTTAACAATCTTTCAACAATCCTTTAACAATCGAATAACAGTCGTTCAACAATCGTTCATCAATCGTTCAACAATCGTTTTACAATCGTGTAACAATCGTCCTACAGTTGTTCAACAATCATTCAACAACCGTTTAACCATCGTTCAACAATCGTGTAACAATCGTTCAACAATCTTTCAACTTTTTTTTAAAAATCGTTAAAAAATCCTTTAACAATCTTTCAACAATCGGTTCACAACAGTTAAACAATCGTCTAACAATCATTCAACAATCGTTTTACAATCGTGTAACAATCTTTCAAGAATCGTACAAAAATCGATTAAATATCGTCAAACAATCGATTATCAATCGTTCAACAATAGTTTCTCAATCTTTCAACAATCGATTAACAATCGTTCAAGAACCGTTCAACAATCGTTCAAGAATAGTTCAAGAATCGTCTAAAAATTTTTTAAAAAGTGTTTAACAAAGTTTCAACAATCTATTAACAATCGTTCAAAAACAGTTTAACAATCATTTAACAATCCTTTGACAATCGTTCCTCAATCGCTCAACAATCATTTAAAACCTTTCAACAGTCTTTTAACAATCGTTTCAGAATCGTTCAACAATCATGTAACAACCGTTCAGCAATGGTTTGACAATCGTGTAACAGTTGTTCAATAATCGTTTAACAACGTTCAACAATCATTTAACAATCGTTGAACAATCGTTCAACAAACGTGTAACAATCTTTCAACAATCGTTTAACATTCGTTCAACAATCGTTCAACAAACGTGTAACAATCAACAATTCTTCAACAATCATTTAACAACCGTTCAACAACCGTTTAATATCTTTCATTATTTGTTTAAAAATCGTACAACAATCGTTTAAAAATCTTTTAGCAATCTTTCAACAATCGTGTAACAATCGTTTAACAATCCTTCAACAATCGTTTAACAATCGTTCAATAATCTTTTAAAAATCGTTGAAAAATTGTTCAATAAGGGTGCAACAATCTTTCAACATTCGTTTAACAATCGTTCAACAATCGTTCAACAAATGTATAACAATTGTTCAACAATTGATTAAGAATCGTACGACAATCGTTTAACAATCGTTCAAAAATCGTGTATCAATCGTTCAACAATCGTATCACAATCGTGTAAAAATCATTTAACAATCGTTCAACAATCGATTAGCAATCATTCAACAAACGTTTAACAATCCTTCAACAATCTTTGAAAACCGTTTAACAATCGTTGAACAATCGCTCATCAATCGTATAATAGTAATTAAACAATCGTTTAACAATCTCGTAACAATCTTTCAACAATCGTTCAAAAGTTTTAATAATCGTTCGACAATCGTTCGAAATTCTTTTAACAATCGCTAAACAATCGTTTAACTGTTGTTCAACAATTGTGGAAAAATTGTTTAACAATTTTTCAACAATCGTTTCACAATCTGTAACATTCGTTCAAGAATCATCCAACAATATTTTAACAACCGTTTAACAATCGATTTACAATCGCTCAACAGTTGTGAAACAATCGTTTAACAACAATTTAACAATCGATCAACAATTGTTTAAAAATTGTTCAAAAAGCATTTAACATTCTTTCAACAATCGATTAACAATCGTTCAACAATCGTTTAAGAATCGTGTGACAATCGTTCAACAAACGTTTAACCATCGTTCAACAATCGTTTAAAAATCGGTCAACAATCATTTAGCAATCGTGTAACAATCGTTCAACAATCGTCCAACAATCCTTTAACAATCAATTAAAATTGTTCAACAATTGTGTATAACAATCGTTCAACAATCTTTCAACTATCGTTTAACAATCGTACAAAAAGTGTTTAACAATCGTTTAACAGTCGCTTAAAAATCGTACAACAATCGTTTAAGAATTGTGTAACAATCTTTCAACAATCGTTTAATAATCCTTCAACAATCGTTCAACAATCTTTTAACAATCGTCCAACAATCATTTAACAAGCGTTTAACAATCGGTCAACAATCGTTTAACAATCCTTCAACAATCGTTTAAAAATTTTTCAAAAATCGCATAACACTCGTTCAGCAATCGTTTAACAACCGTGTAACAATCATTCAACTATCCTTTAACTATCGTTCATCAATCGTTTAACAATCGTTCGACGTTCCTTTAAGATCCCTTCAACAATCGTCTAACAATCGTTCTAAAATAGTACAAGAATGGTGTAACAGTCGTTTAACAATCGTTCAACAATCTTTTAACAATCGTATTACAATCGTTCAACAATCGTTCAAAAGTCGTTTAACAATCGCCCAACAATTATTTAACAATCGTTCAACAATCTTGTAACAATGGTTCAACAATCGTTTAATATACGTGTAACAATCGTTCAACAATAGTTCATGAATCGTTTAACAATTGTTTAAATAGCGTTTAACAATGTTTCAACAATCGATTACCAACAGTTTAAAACCATTTGTCAATCACTTATCTATCCTGTAACAATCGTTCAACGTTCGTTCAACAATCATTTAAAATCTTTCAACAATCGTTTCAGAATCGTTCAACAATCATGTAACAATCGTTCAACAATGGTTTAACAATCGTTCAACAACCGTGTAACAGTAGTTCAACAATCGTTAACAATCGTTGAACAATCGTTTAACAATCGTTGAACAATTGTTCAACAAGCGTGTAACAATCTTCCAACAATGATTTAACAATCTTTCAACAAACGTTTAACACTCTCACAACAATTGTTCAACAATTCTTTAACAATCTTTCAAAATCTTTTAACAATCGTTGAATATTTGTTTATCAAATCGTACAACCATCCTTTTACAATCGTTCAACAATCGTGTAAAAATCGTTTGACAATCGTTGAACAATCTTTTAAAAATCATTGAACAATTGTTCAATAAGGGTGTAACAATCTTTCAACAATCTTTTAACAATCGTTAAAAAATCGTTCAACAAACGTTTAACTGTCGTTCAACAATCTTTTAACAAACGTATAACAATCGTTTAACAATCGTTAAATGATTAACAAATCGTCAACAATCGTTTAACAATCTTTCAAAAATCGTGTAACAATCATTTACAATCTTTCAACAATCGATTAACAGTCATGTAACATTCGTTCAACAATCGTTTAACAATGGTTTAACAATCGTTCAAAAATCGTTTAACAATCTTTCAAAACTCGAGTAACAATCGTTTAAAATCGTGTAACAATCATTTAAAAATCGTTCAACAATCGTTTAACAATCGTTCAACAATCTTCCAACAACCTTTTAACAATCGTTCAACAATCGTTGAAAAATGGTTTAATAATCGTTCGACAATCGTTTAACGATCGTGCGAAATTCGTTTAACAATCGCTCAACAATCGTTTAACAGTCGTTCAACAATCGTGTAAAAATCGTTTAACAATCCTTCAACAATCGTTTAACAATCATGTAAAAATCGTTCTACTTACCTTCAACAATCCTTTAACAGCCTTTTAACAATCGATTAACAATCGTTCAACAGTTGTGTAACAATCGTTTAACAACAATGTTACAATCGATCAATAATCCTTCAACAATCGTTTAAGAATCGTTCAAAAAGCGTTTAACCATCTTTAAACAATCGATTAACAATCGTTTAAGAATCGTGTAACAATCGTAAAACAATCGTTTAACAATCGTTCAACAATCGTTTAACAATCGGTCAACAATCGTTCAACAATCGTTTAACAATTTTTCAACAATCGTTTAACAATCGTTCAACAATCTTTTAACAATAGGTCAATAATCGTTCAACAACCGTTAACATTCGTGTAACAAACTTTCAAAAACCTTTCAAGAAACGTTTAACAATCGTTCAAAAATCGTTTAAAAATCGTAAACAATCGTTCAAGAATCGTTCAACAATTGTTTAATAAGTCGATCAATAATCTTTTAACAATCCTTCAACTATCGTGTAACTATCCTTCAAAAATCGTTTAGTGAACGATCATAAATCGTGTAACAATCGTTCAACAATCGTTTAACCATCTTTCAATATTCGTTTAATAATTGTGTAACAATTTTTCAAAAATCGTTCAGCAACCTTTTAAAAATCGTTCAACCATCGTTTATCAATCGTTTAATAATCGTTCAAAAATCGTTCAACAATCGTTTAACAATCGTTGAACAATCGTTTGTAAATCGTGTAACAATCATTCATCAATCGTTCAACATTTGTTTAACAATTGTCCAACAATCTTTTAACAATCATTCAACAATCTTCAACAATCGTTCAACAAACGTGAATGGAACTTTGAGCAATGGTTTAACCATCGTTCAACATTCTTTTAACATCGTTCAACAATCGTTTAAGAATCGTTATCAAACGTTCAACAATCATTTAAGAATCGTTCTACAATCGTTTAACAGTCGTTCAACAATCGTGTAACAATCGTTTAACAATCTTTCACAAACCTTTAACAATCATATAACAGTCGTTCTAAAATCGTTCAACAGTCGTTCAACAATCGTTTTACAATCGTTTAACTATCTTCCAACAATCGTTCAACATTCATTCAAAAATCGTTTAACCTTCGTTTAACAATCGTGTAACAATCGTTCAACAATCCTTCAACAATTTTTAAACTTCTTTAAAATCCTTTAAAAACCGTTCAATAATCGTTTCAAAACACTTAAACATCAAAAATCGTAAAACAATCGATTAAAAATCGTTAAACAATTGATAATCAATTGTTCAACAATCGTTTAACAATCTTTCAACAATCGATTAACAATCGTACGACAATCCTGTAACAATCGTTAACAATCATTCAACTATCGTTTAACAGTCGTTCAACATTCATTTAAATTTCGTTCAACAATCGTTTAACAACCGTTCAACAATCTTTTAACAATCGTGTGTCAAACTTTCAACAATCGTTCAACTATCGTATCACAATAATTCACCAATCGTTTAGCAATCGATCAACAATTGTTCAACAGACGTTCGACAATCGGTCAACAATCGTTCAAAAATCAATTAACAATTCTTAAACAATCGTTTAACAATCGTTCAACAGTCGTGTAACAATCGTTTAACAATCTTTCAACAATCGTTTTACAATCGTGTAACTATCGTTCAACTATCGTTCTACAATCGTGTAATAATCGTACATCAGTCGTTTAACAATCGTTCAACATTCGTTTAAAATCCTTTCAACAATCGTTTAACAGTTGTTCAACAATCGTGTAACAAACCTTCAACAATTGTTTAACAATCGTTCAACAAACGTTTAACATTCGTTCGACAATCGTTTAACAATCGTACAAAAATCGTTTATTAATCTTGTAACAATCTTTGAACAACTTTTCAACAATCGTTCAAAAATCATTCACCAATCGTTTTACAATCGATCAACAATTGTTCGACAATCGTTTAACAATCGTGTAACAATGGTTCAACAATCGTTCAACAATCAATTAAAAATTCTTAAAGAATGGATTATCAATCTTTGAACAATCGTTTAACAATCGTTGAACAATAGTGTAACAATCTTTAACAATCATTTAACAATCGCTTAACAATCGTGTAACAATCCTTGAACTACCCTTTAACAATTGTGAAAGGATCATTCATCAATCGTTCAACAATCGTTCAACATTATTTTAAAATTCATTCAAAATTCGTTTAATAATCGTTCAACAATCGTGTAACAATCGTTTAATAATCGTTCAACAATCGTTTAGCAATCGTTCAACAATCGTTTAACATTCGTTCAACAATCGTTTAAAAATCGTGCAACAATCGTTTAACACTCGTTCAACAATCATTAACAATCGTTCAAAAAGCGTTTAAAAATATTTCAACATTCGTTCAACAATCGATTAAGAATCGTGTAACAATCGAAAAGAATCGTTTTACAATCGTTCAACAATCGTTTAACAACCGTTTAACAATCTTTCAAAAGTCGTTTAACAATCGTTCAACAACCGGTTAAAAATCGTGCAACAAACGTTCAATAATTTGTTCAACAACCTTTTAAAAATCGTTTAACAATCGTGTAAGAATCGTTCAACAATCGTTTATAAATCGTTCAACCATCGTTTAATAATTGTTCAACAATCGTTCAATAATCGTTTAACAATCGTTCAATCATCGTTTAAAAATCGTGTAACAAACATTCGTCAATCGTTAAACAATTGTCCAACAGTTGTTTAAGAATCATTCAACAATCTTCAACAATCGTTCATCAATCGTGAATTGAACATTCAGCAGTTTCAAAATAGTTAAAAATACTATAAAAACCTTCAACAATCGTTTCACAACAGTTAAATAATCGTCTAACAACCATTCAACAATTGTTTAACATTCGTGTAACAATCTTTCAACAATCGTACAACAATCGACTAAAAATCGTTAAACAATCGATTATCAATCCTTCAACAATCGTTTAACAATCGATTAACAATCATTCAACAATCGTTCGACAATCGTTTAAGAATTGTCTAACAATCTTTCAACAATCGTTTAACAATCGTGCAACAATCGTTCAATAATCGTTGAACAATCTTTCAACTATCGTTTAACAATCATTCAACAATCGTTTAAGAATCGTTCAACAATCGTTCAACAACCGTTCAACAATCCAGTAACAATCTTTAAAAATCATTCAACAATCCATTAACAGTCGTTTAACAATCTTTTAAATATCTTTCAACAATCGTTTAAAAATCGATCAACAATTGTTCAACAAACGATCAACAATTCTTAAATAATCTTTTATCAATCGTTCAACAATTGTGTAACAATCGTTTAACAATCTTTCAACAACCGTTTAAAAATCGTGTAACAATCATTCATCAGTCGTTTAACAATCGTCCAACATTCGCTTAAAATCATTTCAACAATCGTTTAAGTATTGTTCAACAATCGTGTTACAATCGTTCAACAATTGTTTAACAATTGTTCAACTATCGTTTAACATTCGTTCGACAATCGTTAAGCAATCTTTAAAAAATCGTTTATTAATCTGTAACAATCGGCAAACAATATTTCAACAATTGTTCACAATATTTCAACAATCGATCAACAATTGTTCGACAATCGTGTAACAATGGTTGAACAATCGTTCAACAATCAATTAACAATTCTTAAACAATCGAATATCAATCGTTGAACAATCGTGTAACAATCTTTAACAATATTACAACTAACGTATAACCAAGAGTCTTATGATCCTTGAAGAATTTCATTTTCAGGCGACCAAATGACCGAACAGAGGCTTTGTGGAATGCTAGGTACTTTTTGGTCGACGGTCTAATGACACTTGAGTAATCGAATTTTCAGGCCTTTATAATGCTATAAATGTTTTAATTAGAAGCCATGTTCCCTTGAGCTCAGGGTCTTAAAACTCAACAGAATGGCATTTTCAGGGTATCTGAATGTCCAATATGGCCCCCCGATAGTCACATAATCTTGAGCCTAGGGTCTCAGGACAACTAAGAGTAACTGAACGAAAGCAAGATACCTTTGTTCCGAGGCTTTCACGACCCTTGTTGCCAGAATGTCGAGGAGTGGTTGTCATGTAGCCAATTGCCTCAAATGGTGGATGTAACGACACGTCAAGAGTCGCTTTTTAAGGCCGCCAAAATGAAGAACTGGTTGAGAACCATATACTTTTCGACCAACATTCTCATGACAATTGAAGAATCTCATTTTTAGTTACCAAAAGAACGAACAGAGTCTTGTGGATGCTAGACTCCTCTTGGTCGTCTGTCTCAGCATACTTTATTAATCGCATTTTCAGGTGCTAGTCTCCTCTTTGTCGAGGGTCTCAGGATACTTTAGTAATCGCATTTTCAGGACGCCGAAATGGTATAAATGTTTTAACTAGAAGTGATGTACCCTTGAGCTCAGGGTACTACAGAATGGCATTTTGAGGACTTCGAAATGTCCAAAAAAGGCCTACCGGTAGTCACATAACATTGAGCCGAAGGTTTCAGGACACTTGAGGATTCGCAATTGCACAATATCTTTGATCCGAGGCTGTCTTGAACCTTTTTATGTTGCCAAAATGTCGAGCAGTTGTTCACATGAAGCAAGGTGCCTCGATTGGAAGATTTAACACCACGGTAAAAATCGCTTTTTCAGGCGGCCAAAATGACGAAAAGATGCTCAACGAAAGCCATATATTCCCCAACCAAAAGTTTTATGAACCTTGAAGAATCTCATTTTCAGGTCACCACAGACCGAAAAGAGCCTACGTCGAGATGTAATGCCACTTGAGTAATCACATTTTCCGGTCGCCAAAATGCTATGAAGGTTTTCACTAGAAACCAAGTACCCATGTGCTTAGGTATCACAACTCGACAGAATGGCATTTTCAGGGTATCAAAATGTCCAATATGGTCCAACGGTAGTCACATAACCTTGAGCCGAGGGTCACATGAGAGTTCAGGAATCGCATTTTCATGCCTTAGAAATGCCGAAAAGTAACGCAACGAATGCAAGGTACCATGATCCGTGGCTCTCATGACCCTTCAAGGATCATATTACTTTGTTGCAATAATGTGCAACTGTAATTTGATAATATACAATCGTGTGACAATCGTTCAACAACCGATCAACATCCGTTTAACATTCGTTCAACAATCGTGTAACAACCGTTGAATAATTCTTTAAAAATCGATCAACAATCGTTTAGCAAACGTTCAACAATCGTTTAACAATCCTTCAAAAATCGTGTAACAATCATTTGACAATCGTGTAATAATCGTTCAACAACTGTTTTAACAATCTTTCTACAATCGTTTAACAATCATGTAACAATCGTTCAACAATCGTTTGACAATCTTTGACAATCATTCATCAATCGTTCAAAAATCGTTTAAAAATCGTTGAACAACAGTTTAACAATCGTTCAAGAATGGTGTAACAAACGTTCAACAATCGTTTAACAATCGTTTAACAATCATTTAGC
>Ga0209628_10001486_pt1 | contig 15243 bp, 4 predicted proteins | sample TergutCu122P4_FD_187285 | JGI IMG/M metagenome (GOLD analysis project Ga0209628, IMG submission 187285) | Cubitermes ugandensis P4 segment gut microbial communities from Kakamega Forest, Kenya - Cu122 P4 (SPAdes) (version 2) | ecosystem: Host-associated > Arthropoda: Insects > Digestive system >...
ATTCTTTCCGGTAATTGTTACCGGAATTGAAGTTTGGTAGGGTAAGTAATTGTGTCCGGTAATGGTTAGGGTAATATTACCTGCAGTTTGAGGTTCTACATCAAACACAAATACTTTTGTGCCGTTTACTACAGGTCCACTATAATTACTATCATTTAACCTTTGATAAATCTCATTATCTTTAAACAAACATACAGCAATATCTTGTGAATAAATAAGATTACTTACAGTAACAGTAATTTGATTATTGGCATTGGTTACTGCTGATGGGGTGTAAGTTACATTTAATTGCACGGGTGAATTTGTCCATATTGGCATCTCAGGGTCTCCAAACAAGTGGTTCTTGCGTTTAATAATGCTATATGGTGTTTTTTTTAATGAGTTTTCATGTGCCAAACCAATTTTGGAAGATTTAGGATTTCCTGAAGTAGTTTGATAAATTTGCTTGATAAATTCAGGGAAAATAACTTTTACCTCTTCATCAAAACTGTTTGTGCTGCTTGCTATAGCACCTACTCCACCCCCATTTGGGTTGTTTAAGTAATATTCGATTATGCAATCTTTGCTAAAATCCCCTGGTAAACAACCGTTGGTGTAAAGTATATGATAATACTTATTATTATTAAGTTGATACATATCGGATGAAATTACTTTTTCTGTTTTAATTTTCCACGAAGTTCCCATGGAATTGTAGTTGGAATGGTCAATATGATATACGAAATGAAAATTACCACCTAAGGAATCTTGCCCCATATTTAGGTTGTTCATAAAATTTATTCTATTTAATTCTTGATCACCACTGTGCAGAGTATGATTGTCGTAGAGTTTCCAAATATTGTTGATAATATTGGGCTGTGTTATGCTGTTTATAATTTGATTTACAGTAGGAATCGGTTTCGGATTATTTTCTTCTACATATCCTGCCGCAAAAAGTAGATTATTTACATAATTTTTATTTGGCACATTTGTTAGTTTTTCATAATCTATCACTTTATTTACAAAAGTTTGAGCATCCACACTGTAATCCACCAATGCTCTCCCATACCAAAACTTTGAATTATCATCACAATTATCATCCTTTTCTCCAAAAATCTCATTACCATTTGCATTCCAATTACTTCCAATGGCAGTAAAGTATAAATCAGTAAGATGGGTGTAATAATCTTCTTTACAGTCTTTGCAGTAAGTAGTCACAAATCGGGAAGGGATTATATCTCTACTACCCCCAAACAATATGAATGCTGTCCCACAGTTCTCGTAAAACAACTTCAGAAAATTGTGTATTTTTTCTTCTGTATCATACCCCTCTGTTGTAGCCACAATTTCATCTAAAGTTATGATGGCGGTTGGTATCCCTTTTTGCGTTTTCCAATCAGCAAGTTCCTGAAAAATTTGAGTCATATTTTTGTTGTTATATGTAGGTACTTCATCGCCTGTTAAATAAGTATTATTTGTAATAATCAGATATTCAGGTGGTATATTTTGAACATATTTTCCAAGCGGAACAATGGGAAGGGGAATGGGTTGCGGATACCCCGCATTTAACAAACCACCTGAGATACTATCAATTTGCTCATAATTTCTTACCAATGAACAAATTTGTGCTTTTACCAATTTTGTTATAGATTCTGATTGCCATTTTGGTAAAATGAATGGTGAGTCATAATTTTCAAAATGTAGGGTAAACTTCATAGAAGTAACCAACTTCATAATATTGGTTGTTCCGTTATATTGAATAGGATATATATTTAGGGTAACTACATGATAACCTTTTATAAAATTATGTTCTTCTATCTCAATAATATTACTTGGGAAAACAGTGTTATAAAAAATTGTATCAGGCATAATAAATTCCGGTGGAGTTTCTCCAATGGGATACAAGGGTTGGGCAGGATATATCTGTTGTGGTAATATTTGCGAAACGAACAGCGTATCACTCAACGTGATATGCGAAACTCGTTGATTGAGCGGAATCACATAATGAAACTTGAAGAAAGGCAATTGCGGTGCTCCAATCTCTTTAATTAATGAACAGTCGTTAAATGAAAGCGTTACATATCCATCCTTTTCAGCAATTTGAATCTGTGAAAGTGAAAGAGAAACGCTATCCGTAATTTGAGTAAATCCATACCCAAACATTAAAGAGCAAAGGAAAAAAAGAATAAATTTTTTCATAGGACTATAATTTAGGGGACTCCGAATAATTCATTTTTAGCACTTTAATTTTTTAAAAAACCGAAGTCGTTAAAACTTTTTAAAAAATCTTTCAAAAGTTGCGACAAAAGTATTAATATTTCTTTACCCTACAACTACTTTTCAAAAAATTAATCGCACAATTTGCTCACATCTGCACATTTATTGTAAAGAATATATTTTTGAATATAAGTGCGTTAATTATTAGGAGTGCCTACATTTAATATCCAATCAAATTAACCCACTCTTTCGTTTCAATATAATTCATAAAATTTAACGTTCTGAATTTTATAATAATATTGTAATCCAATTGGTCTATTTTTCCATCCGCGTTCAAGTCGTAAACAGGCTCATAGTTTATGTTCTTTTCGTAGTCTCCGCCCATTTTCAACTTTATCGTTGTTTCATCCTGCGTATCAACAGAGAGGTTTTCTACTACGTCGCCCGGGATAAGTTCTCGGTGTTCCTGATATTGTACACCCGTTGTTGAAACCTCTATTTTTGCCCATCTTGTAACAAAACCGTCTCTTTGTAATTCAAGCAGGTAGTTTCCGGGCATAACCCCTCTTAATCTGTAAAGCCCAACAGTGATTCCATGATGTATTGGAACCGGTGTTCCCTCTGCATAAGGAGTGGGAACAATATCTGTTCTTGGCTCTTTGATGAGTGTTCCCCAGTCAATTTTATCGTACATGTAGTTGTAAACTCCTCCCTCAAACCCCGGATAAATTGGCGTTTGCGGAACGGGAACACTCCCGTCGTAATAAACAGCCTTTGTGGTGAGCAGAGGTGTGGCCTGTTTTATGGCAAGAAGAGTAGAAACCGATGCTGATAGCGGGAATGGCGAAGGTACAGGTTTGAGATTGGCCGTAATTGGAAATTGGGCATCAAAGATAGTATTACCCCATTTCACAAACGGAAATACTGTGCCAATAACCGTAACTTTTATATCCACCGAATCTTTTGCCGAACATCCATTTATGGTGGTTACGGTAACCACATATCTACCTCCTTTGTCTATTTTAATTTTGGCAGTATTGCCTGCATTTGCCCCGTTGTAAATCCATGCGTAATTTGCCCCGCCCGTAGCTTGCAGTTCTATCTCTTCGGCGCCAACATCTAAAATGTTGGTTCCTGTTATATTAGTAATTCCTGGTACTGCCAAAGGATAAATATTTATGGTTAATGTTTGGGTGTTGGCGCATTGCCCCACTGTAGGCGTAAATGTATAAGTAGTAGTGGTGGTTTGATTCACAGTTTCCGGTGTCCAGGTGCCTGTAATCCCTTCGTGTGAAGTGCCGGGTAATTCGGGAACGCTTTCACCCAAACAATAGTTGGTTTTCACTGTCGGAAAAGTGGGCGTTAAGGTAGTTTTAACAGTAACCTGCAAAGTGCCGACAGTGCCGCTGCAATAGATATTGCTTGGCGTTACACTGATATTGCCGGTGGCTGTGCCGGAGGTAACGGTTATACTATTTCCTGTTGTGCCGCCGGTAATTGACCAGCCGGTGCCGGATACTGCCCACGAATAGGTTTCTCCCGCCACAGGAGTTTTCACCGAATAGGTGATGTTTGCCGTATTTCTGCAAGTATCGGTAGAACCCACAATTACGGGTGTTGCCGGAATGTCGCCAACATTTACGGTCCATGTATAGGGCAGTCCGTTGCCGCAAGTATTGCTTGGGGTTACGGTGATGTTGCCGTTTGCAGTGCCTGCCGTAAGGGTTATACTACTGCCCGAACCGGAGGTGGGTGTCCATCCGATACCGGATACAGCCCATGTGTAGGTTACTCCCGAAACTGAGTTTACAGAATAGGTTACCGATTTCCCTTTGCAGATATAATTACCTCCGTTGCTCAGGGTGGGTTGCGCCGGCACGTCGGAGGTGGTTATGGCCAACGTTCTGGCGCTGCTTGAAGTACAGCCGTTTCCGGCGGTTACACTAATATTGCCGTTGGTAGCCGTTGTGGTGGGTGTTATGGTAATCTGGTTGGTTCCCTGTCCGCTTATTATGTTCCAACCGGTGGGAACTGTCCAGTCGTAAATCACGCCGCTTACATTGGTTACCGAATAGGTTAATAGATTTCCGGAGCCAACACATGGCGATGGATTGGAACCGGAGGCCGTAATGTTGCTTGGTTGCGCCGGTGTGGTGGTAGGTACGGTTACCAACAATGTGCTTGCCGTACTACTTCCGCAAGCGTTGCTTGCCACCACGCTAATTGTGGTGGATACTGCCGTGTTGCTTAAATTGTAGATAATTTGGGTGGTGCCGGTAACGGTATTGGTGTTTACTGTCCATCCCGTAGCCGGTGAAAGCGACCACGTGTAAGTTGTGGCGCCATATACCGGGTCTATTTCATAGACAGCCACACCGGTAGTGTTTCTGCATGCTATTAAACTGCCGCGAATTGTTCCGGGTTGCGGTGGCGGACCGTTCAGCGACAACATGGTTACTTCTGTGGCTTGCGCCATCCCTTCGCCGCAAGCGTTTACCGGCAACACTTTAATCGTTCCCCCCACAGTTCCGGTTATTACGGTAATTTGGTTGGTTCCCTGACCTGCTGTAATCGTCCATCCTTCGGGAACTTCCCATGTGTAGGTTACGCCCGCTACGTTGGTTACCGAGTAGGTTATTCCCTGCATGTTTCTACATACATTGGGTACCCCCGTTCCTGTAATCGGAGAGGGTTGCGCCGGTACGTCTCTTACTGTTATTTGTGATGAGTTTCGGGTGTTGCTATTACAACCATTGCCGGCAGCTGCGCCAACAACAGCATTGGTAACAAGCGCTGCGCTTCCGGTTACTTTTACTGTAATGGTATTGGTACCGTCTCCGGAGAGGATATCCCATCCGGCAGGAACAGTCCAAACATAATAAATAGCATTGGCCACGGTGGAAGCCGTATAGGTTACCACATCGCCTCTACACACGCTGGTAGGGCCGGTAACGGTTGCCGGTTGGTTGGGCGTGGTGGTACTTACCGTTACATACAGCGATTCGGCAGGTCCAGTGCCGCAAGAGTTGTTGGCAGTTACATAAATCGTTGTTGATGAGGTTTGATTGCTGAATTTGAAAGTAACCGAAGTGGTGCCTTGTCCCGATTGGATAGTCCAATTGTTTACCGGTGAAACCGACCAGGTATAACTTGTTGCTCCCGGTACCGGGTCTATGGTGTAAGTATAAGTATTATTATTTCCTCTACAGGTATAAGAAGGGCCTTTTATCGGGTTGGGTTGCGCGGGGGCGTCAACGTTTAAAACCGTTACCGGTGTGCTTGATGCCGGACCCGTTCCGCAACTGTTGGCAAAAGATACGCTCACTGTTCCGCCGATAGTGCCGGCAGTTACGGTTGGTGTGCGGGTTTCCTCTCCGGTCGTAATTTCCCACCCTGCCGGAAATGTCCACTGATAAACTGCCCCTGCCGGTAGCGCCGGAGTGGTGGCCACCGAAAATGCCAATCCCGATAAGTTTTTACAAATATTTGCCGGTACGGAAATGGCTCCGGGTATTGCCGAAGGCGCCGCATTTTGAATGATAACCGATGCCGTTGAACTACACGAAGTAGCGCCCGTATTATAGGTAACCGTATAGGTGCCCGGAGTACTTGCAGCGGGATTTATCGTTCCCGTAGTTGCATTGATGCTTAAACCGGAAGTAGAACTAAATGTTCCGTTTTGCCAACCTCCGCCGCCACCGGTAAAGATAACCTCTTTCAATTGAGTATCGGTTGTACAGAACGTAGAACCGGAATAACTGATAGTGGGCGGAGTTATGATATTATATATGTAGGTAGCCGGACAATAGGTGCTGCTGGTGGGCTTGAAGGTTATCGCATAAACCCCTGCCGCCGTACTGCGACTTACCGTAATTCTACCGTTTGTGTTTACAAAAGAGAGCTCTCCCGGCGGGTCAATTTCCCAAGTACCGGTTGCGGTAGAGGGATTTAGCGTGGGCGTATAGGTAGTATTGTTGGTAGGCAAAACAGTAGAGCCCTGACATACCGGATTGTTATTCCCGATGGGGTTGGGATAAGATATGGTAATGGGCGTTCCGGTGCCAATAGTTACCGAAACAGTTTTTGAATCACTGCTACAAGAGGGTGTTGATGGGGTGGTATAGGTTACCGAATATTTCCCCAATGTGCTTAAACTGGGAATAATGGCGCCGGTATTTGGGTCAAGGTTTAACCCTGCCGGTGTTGAGGTAAAAGTTCCTCCTGTATGAAGCGTTCCTGTTAAAGTAGGCATTTGCGCAGTTGAAATGCTGGCGCAAAGGGTAGTAGCCGGATAACTGAAATCGGTGATGGCGGGGCCTGCTATAATGGTTACCCATGTAGTATCTCTCAGGGTACATCCATCTCCTGTTTTGGCATAGATGATTCTGTAAACGCCCGGCGTACTTGTGCCTGTTGTAATGGATCCCTGTGTTGCGCCCGGAGTGGTAATAATACTCAAACCGGAGGATGGTGTAACGGTTATGCTTCCGCCGGTTGTTGGGGGAGTTGCCCCGTTTACCTTCATTGCTTGCGTGCCTTCGTTTGTACAGAATGTAGTTTTTTGATAAGAAATCTTAACTTCTCCCAGAACCGTTACCGCCTGGGTAGTAACCACGCCGCTACCGGATATAAAACTAAAAGTTACCGAACCTGCACCTACCGGAATAACGGTGTTTCCGCTCACAATGGCAATGTTCGGGTTGTTGCTTATCCAATATCCTATATTTAATCCTGAAGAACCTGTGGCTAATGTTTGTACGCCGTTGAATATGGTTAGGTAGTCGTAGCCGGATTCTACTCTCCCACTGCCCGAAACCGTGGCTTTTGCACCTGCGGTTGCGGGATTGAGGATGATATAGCCATGACTACTGTTGGTATATAAGTCGAAACCCGTTTGCAGTGTATTTTGTATTCTTCCGCTACAAGCGGTTACGGTAAGCGGAGTGTTCAGGGCGGTTGGGATTTGATAAATTGGGCTGAGTCCTCCTCCACCGGGTACACCGGTGCAGGAGATCGCCAAATCGAAACCCTCGTAGGTTACAGAACCGTCGGAATCAAATTTGATGACCAACTGTCCATTCGGACTATTAGAAGTAATAGGTGGAACAATCACATCCATTACGCCATGTGCATAACCGCCGAATAAAATATCTCCGAATGCTGTACCGCTCACGGTTAGGGTTGCCGTACTGCCCGCACAGAGCGTAGTTGCGGAAACCGCCGGCGTTAATGTCGGCAAGTAAGAAGTGCCGCCACAAGCGATAATGTTTACCACCACCGGCAAGCGGTCTGATTCACAGGCACCGCCCTCTACCTGCGCTACATAGTAAAGCAGCGTTTTGCCTCCGTAGGAACCTGAAATATAGTTGGAAACCGCTGTTGGCGGTACACACGGAAATCCAAACTCATCGTACCAGTTTAGGGTGCAACCGGGCGCAGGAACAGCCCCCGATAAATGTACCACATTAACGGTAGAAGTAGTTGAGGAACTTCTACAAACAGTAACAGGATTTACTGTTAGTGGTGGTGCATGACGCTGAACTATCGTAATGTCAACCGCACCGGTAGAAGGCAAAGGACATCGCGCCGGCTGTACCGTTACGGTATAAGTTCCGCTTTGCGCATTGGCTGCCGGAAACTTCGGAAACTGTATGGTGGAAATCACGGTGCCGGAGGGGTCTTTCCATGTATAAGTGGCTTGCCCCAAAGAGATACAAAAGAGTTCAACCAATCCATCTTCACAATATCTACCTTCGTTTAGCGCAAAAGCAACGTTGGCGTTGTTCAAATCTATCATAGGAACATCTTTCAAGACAAACGAGGTACATTTGTCTTCCACTTTAATATCGTAAATGGCATTGGGCGCTCCAAAATCGGGAAAATCTCCGGTATAGTTTTGCGCCAGCACGGGAGATGTGGTTCCTGCGGCTGTTATGGTGTAACGATACCCTACTCCGCCGCTGGCAGCAAATACCGGATTGGGTACCCCGCCCTTAGCTTTCACATACACATCTCCAACAGTTTTACCCACACAAATATAGTGCGATGTCAAAAAGGGGTCTATGGATAACCGCTCCGACGGGTCCACTTTAACCTGAAACTGATGTACATAACAGTTGGATGAAGTATTGTATCTTACCCCTATGGTATAAATCCCCGGAAACCACGGCAAAATAGGACACGTAGTTCCACCAACAGTGTGGTTGGCTGTACTGAAAAGGGCTCCATTGTCGGAGCTTACAACTCTATAATGCGTGGGTTGATCCATATAGTTGCCGTTCCCATCGGTAAGTTGAATATTGCCGCTTAAACAAACTTCAACTCCATCGCAGGTGGGTTGGGTGGTATAAGTAAAATTAGAATTCTCAATGGTGTAATAATTGGGGATAGTAATCTCTATCATCCTGGAAAGATTATTGGTATTACAAGAGTAAACCGTGATGATTTCAAACTCATATTTACCGGGTTTCATAATCTGATTGCCTCTTAGCACATGGGGTCTGCCGCTGTTGGGCCAAAAATTGTTAACCCCTGCAGGCAAAGTATAGGTAGAACCAAACCCTCCCATCACTAAGTCTTGTGGTCCATTTACATATTTGATAATCGTTCCGGGAAGAAACATATCCTCGGCATCCACATAAAGACGTATATCTCTTGCTCCCAACCCGGGTGATGTATTGCAATAATACCCGTTGCTATAATTCACATCAATTTTCATGGCAGCCTGCGGGCTTCCAATGGGTGTCCAACTTGCGGTAAACACTCTGCCGCTCGCGTCGGTAACCTTTATTTGATAGGCAATCCCTCTTTGGTAGGTGGGCTGTCCTGCGCCGGGGCTCGATATGGTTCTGTTTGGATAAGTTAACGTACCCGACCTTATCAATGCGCCCGAACTTTTGTTGGTAATCTCCCAGTTTAGCGGATAACACATCCCTACCAACTCATTGATTTCGGCGCCCAACTGAACAATCTCGCAATTGCCGCTCACCACATAAGTCTTGGGGTCGTTAATGGCGGTGGAAGTATTACAAAGATAAGAGGAAGTATTCATCACTACTGCGGTGGGGGTTACATTACACCCAATCGGTTTTGTATAAAACTTTATGGTTTCCCCCGAGTTACAAAACGTATTGTAATCGTATCCCGTTAGGGTTGCCACCGGTCGTTTATCAGTATTCGACAGCGGCGCATAAGAAGTGGGTGTGCCGTTTCCAATCTCATAAGCATATTCATAGTATTGGCTCGAATTGGTCCAGTAGTAACTCCAATCGGTAGAAATTCCATAGGTATATTGGGGTATTGCCGTGTTGCAATCGTTGGTAGGATTCGCCACCAAATAGGGATAAATGTGGCTTGAAGGCACATCGGAAGTAAGGGTCATCGCGGCTTGGGTAATGGTGCGGGTTTGGGTAGTTCCGCAAGCATCCGTTACATCAATGGTGTAGTTGCCCGAAGCGGCATTCTCAATCAACGTAGCAGTGGTAATATTTGAGAAGGTGGTTTGGCCGGTATATTCCTGCGGCGCTGAAGTAATCACAAAACTATAGGGTGTTCTTCCCCCCGAAAAGGATATGGTAATTTGACCCGTTGCCCGGCAACTCATAGATTTGCGCGTTACGGTTGCCGCAGAGATAAAAGCGGTATAACTGCCGCCCACAGTAACGGCTGTGCTTGCCTCAGCCGTTGTATAAGGAGAAACATTACAAATCGCTTGAAATTTAACGAGGTAAGTACCATTGGTAATGCCGGAATAGATTCTCACATTTGAGTTGGAACCCACCTGGGGCCAGGTTGCCCATTGCGTTAATTGCTGTGTGCCGGCAGCATTCCAAACGCTTAACTCGCATTGAGCCATATTCAAATTGCTTAAATTTGTACCCGCTGCTGCTGTGATGGTAGCCGTGATGGTTCCACTTTCAAAACAATCAGAATTAGTAGTTGTAGCAGACATGGTTACGCTACATTGCCCATATACTGAAAACAAAAACACCTGCAATGAGATGCAGATGAGTAACAGGGTATATATTTTTATATTTTTCATAATTTTTAGTTTTACATTTGGTTTATCTAAATTCTATTCTCTATTATAATATATGGTAACAACCCCCTCTTTACCGCCCTCTTCATTGTGGCGATAATAATAGTGTTGCAACAGCATCATATTTTCGGTTACGTTGGAGTTAATAAAGGTAATCTCAAGCGGGTAGGAAGCGATGCGCAATTGCTTCACATCCTCCTCATCGTTATAGCTCATGCCGGAGGAGATAGCGTCTCGAAACTCTATTTCACCCGCATCATTCAGGGCGGCAAAAACTTTTAAGAACCACTTTTCACCGGCGGTGTAGGTTAGAAATTTGCCTTCATAGAACGCAATATGGGTGGGTATTTTTCTGAAATGCGGGTGTTCGGAAAACTCGTTTAAAAACATTGTTCCTGCCGGTTCAAAATCTTCCCAGCTGCCCGCAGGTTTCTCCTGAATTTCGGCACGGCTAAAAAACCAGTTCCCCGAAAACTCGCTACCCAACGGTGCCTGCGCTCTTAGCGCAAAAGCACTCAAAAGGAGTGTAAAAAATAATAGTTTTTTCATACTATACTTTATTATTGATTAATGTTGGTGCGCCAAAAATCAATATTTTTTTTAAAATAGGAGTCCTTTTTTGTAAAACTTTTAAGAAAAAATGTGAAATTTTTGCAATACCAAAATTTATATTTAATCTATTGTTAAACAATATTATAATAAATATTTAGCCGAAATTATAAAAAAAAACTCCTGTTTTATAAATTAAATTAAATAAAATGTGAATTATTTACAAAAAACATGTCTGTTATTTTTCAGTAATTCTTACATTGCACGCTAACGCAGAACAAAAAATCCCTGTTAATGAAATGAAGTAAAAAAACTCTGAAGGTTAGCGAAAATCTAAAAATAGTTCTACTTGATAAATACTATCTTTTTGTTTATTACAATACTATCCTCAATAATTTTTAAAAAATAGATTCCACTTGAGAGATGATCAATATTAATAATTTCATTATTAAAAACATGCCCAAAAGTTTTCAAATGAATGCCGAGAGGTGAATAAATATAAACAGTAGCATCAGTGATATTGGATATGGTTAAAGTACCCGTTGTTGGATTGGGATAGATGGTAATGTCGTCAATTGAAATACTCTCGATGTTTGTAAGACTATCTGAACCTTTTGCTGATGGGAATCGTGAAATTTGACAACCATTGGAATCCGTTACCGTTAACGAAAGAGTACAACTTGAGGTAAAGTATTTAGTAGGCATTTGAAAAGTAGTAATATATCCTAAAGGAAGCGAACAGAGAAGCCCAATTACATCTTTTTCTGCTGGAGGTGGCTCTGGCTCAGATATACTTGGCTTCATCTCGTATGACCAGTTATAACTATATGGTGGAATTCCGCCCGAAACGTTACCTTGAAATAGTTCAGGTGTAGGGGGAGAAGCCGGTATTTTTATGATATTAAGTGATAATGGATTTGAGCCACTAAAATATTTAACTGTAACTTTATAATACTGAGTACAGGATTGGCTATCTTTCAATTCTAATAAATAATCGCCCGCATCTAAATTTTCAAGTTTATACGTATTACCACCAAATGGTTTTCCGTTTTTTTTCCAACTGTAAGTATAAGGAGATTTGCCACCTGTTGCTATTGCCGTGATAGAGCCGGAACTTGCAGCATAACATGAATTATTAACTATAAGAGTGGCTTTGAGCGCACCCCCAACCGGATATAAACGAGGTAAAAGGGGGCTTACAGCTTCCCAATTAATATTCTGATTTATTAAAATATTTGTTTTTGAACAATAGAAAACAGAATCCCTCATGAATAGAATTTTGAAAATCGCTGTTTAAAGTAAACAAAACATCTGAGTTACATGCAGTTCTTGCTAAATATTCTCTGCGAATATACCCTCCCGGCTTCATTCTTCTATTTGATATTGAGTATGGTATTTTTAAATCAGTTTCGCTGATGCAATGATAACCATTTGCCGCAGTTACACAAATTTTTCCTGTACCTGCTCCCCCTGAAGAATAATTAGGAGGATAATTATCATACCCTTTATATACTCGTGAAGGTACAATTACCTTGATTTGTGTATCGCTCCAACCATTACTGGGATAATATTGATTATCTAATCCATTAAAAAAAGTTCTTTCATGAACTGATTATTCATTGAATCCATAGCAACTTTATATACACGTTGCAACGAATCTAAATAGATTTCATTAGGTACCATTTCGCCATACTGCTTTTTTGGTGTATATTCCGGAATCGTAAACCCTTCAAACCGCCTCATATAATTATAAAAATCCTCACGGCTACGAAAAACCAAATCATTTAATCCGGCAATAAAATCGCCACATACATACATAAAATTATAAGATTCAGAATTATCTTTGTTTTCTTCAAGATGTACATATTTTTTATAAGAAAAATAATTAGAATTTTTTTCATCCGGCAAGTCAGAGGTCCTTAAAAAAAATATTTTAGTTGTAAAGGAATTGACTCCACGATTAATTCCATTTTTTGATAATAAATCTGGAACAACAGATGCTTCAAATATTTCTCTAACACAATGGAATCCGTCAATAACAAATTCTGTTTCATAATCCTCCTCTTCACCTAAACGAGCGCCTTTTCGAACAACATATATTGTTGTTCCTGCTAATGTTGGGTCGCCTTTAAAGACTGTAATTACGCGAATAGCATTAATACGATAGCAGTCGTCGTAATTTCCCTTACCTTTGGTATCGTAGGTGGCAACCACTCTCATAAATTGTCCTTCAACTACAAATTCAGCTTGTGTAAAGAACTCTTCATTAGAACGGTTGTTCGAATTTGTCTGCGCATATAAAAACGATATGCAAAACATAATGATTAAGAAAAAAAGTTTTTGTTTCATAAGACTTTTTTTTTAAAAATTTATTCATTTCCGGATATTAGTATCCTTCAATCCAATCTTTAGTATCTCTATAGTGTCTATACTCGAATGTTTGAAATTCAATGATGATATTCAGATCCAGCTGGTCAATTCTACCATCTGCATTGAGGTCATACAGAGGAAGATACCCGTCATTTTCCTCATAGTCATCACCTATATGGGACAAAAATGAAGATTCGTCAGGAATACTAATGAAGAGGTCTCCGTCAACGTCGCCGGGAATAATTTCTCGGTGGCGTTCATAATGCACATTTCCGGTTCCCACTTCCACTTTTGCCCATTTTGTAACAAATCCGTCGCGTTGAATTTCCAACACGTACTTACCGGGCATGGTGGCAATTTTATAAAGACCTATCGTTGTTCCCTCATGAATAGTAGCAGCTCCCCCTGGAAGTAAAAATTGCGGTGGGGGTGGAATTTTGGGCGCCTTGAAGGGCATGGGCCAATCAATTCCATAGAAGTTATAGTCAAAAACGCTGCCAACAAATCCTCCGTAACTGGGGGTTCCTTCAACAAAGGTTGTACCGTCGTAATATACCACGTTTTTACTCAGCGGAGTGGATGATTTCAAGGCAATGAGATCGCCTACATTAGGAGCTGATGTTGGATATGGACGTAGGGTGGCAGAAATTGAGAAAAGGGCATCAACCTCCGGAACATTCCAATTCACAAACGGAAATATCGTACCAATTACCGTAACTTTAATATCCATAGATGCCGTTGCCGTACATCCATTTTGGTCGGTTACGGTTACAGAATAGATACCCCCTTCATTAATATTCATGATGGCAGATGTACCTGCGTTGGTAGCAGGATTTGTACCGTCAGTGTAAGTCCAGGCATATCCTGTTCCTCCGGTAGCTTCTAATTCTATGGTGGTTATGGTTTCATCCAAAATGTTGGTAGGGTCTGCAGTAATGTTAGCGTTGGCTTCATTGTAAATAGAAACAGTAATATGCAGACTATCCATACTTTCGCATGTACCCACTGTTGAGGTGGCAAGATAGGTTCCTGCAACCAACTTAACAGCATCCCCTAATGGTGTAGTTGACGGTGGAAGATATATTTTAATACCTGCTTCGGATAATCTTGCTTTAAGGTCGGCAACTGTTACATCCACATTTGAACAGAATAATCCAACATTGGTATATCCTGCCGGTGGCGGAGTTTGCGACGCAACAGTTACGGCAAGTTTATTAGTGCTTTCGCAATTATTAACCGTTTGTGTAGCGTAGTAAGTTTTGCCGCTTTCTAATAAAGTAGTGTTCGGCAGGAAACTGTCTGCTTCGTCATACCATCTGATATTGGTGCCTGTGGCGAGTTGTTGGGTAAGGTCGGCAAGTGTTTGCCCTGCGCACATATCTTGCGTAGTATTGCTTATGGTGGGCGCGCCAGGGATGGCATTTACCGTTACTGCTATCGCATTCGACGTTACCGGGTTAGGAGTAGGACAATTAGCCGTGGAGGTCATTACGCAGGTAACTACATCGCCGTTTGCTGGGGTGTAGGTGTAGGAATCATCGTTTGTGCCTACATTTGTACCACCCACTTTCCACTGATAAGATGGTGTGCCGCCATTGGTTGGGGTTGCCGTAAAGGTTACACTTGTTCCGGAACAAACCGTAGCAGGTGAAGGCAACGAGGTAATACTTACCGATGGGGTTACATTAGCCGTTATGGTAACCTCTATTGTTTCACATGCTGAGTACTGCGTGCTGCAAGTACCGCTTCCGGCTCTGCGCACCCAGTAGGTTGTAGTGCCCACTGGCGGGGTTACCGTATAAGTAGAAGCCGTTTCCGACGGAACAACATTTAAACCGCAAGTAGTACCGGTACCCCATTGGTATAAACCGCCGCTACCTCCATTGGCAGTAAGCGTAATGGTACTATTCTGACAAATAATACCGGTTACTGAATTTGTAATGTTGGTGGGTTTCACCGGTAGCGGATCAACCGTTACCGTAATCGCATTGGATGTTACCGGGTTAGGAGTAGGACAATTTGCTGTGGAGGTCATTACGCAGGTAACCACATCTCCGTTTGCTGGGGTGTAGGTGTAGGTATCAGCGTTTATG
>Ga0209628_10001487_pt1 | contig 15241 bp, 13 predicted proteins | sample TergutCu122P4_FD_187285 | JGI IMG/M metagenome (GOLD analysis project Ga0209628, IMG submission 187285) | Cubitermes ugandensis P4 segment gut microbial communities from Kakamega Forest, Kenya - Cu122 P4 (SPAdes) (version 2) | ecosystem: Host-associated > Arthropoda: Insects > Digestive system...
CCCATTCCCTTAGGAACACGCAGCATAAGGCGGTTTGGTAACTATTCCTGAAAATCGTCACCGAGAGACCTACTCTCATCTATAATAAAGCATTAACATTTCAAAGAACGTTATTCAAGTCACACACATAGAAGGGTGGCTTGGCGTTTGGGGATATTTCATTGCTACAAAATCTTGTTCAATAGCGGGATTAAGATATTCTCTAAGGAAATTATCTCTGCCCGACAAAGAAATACATTTCATCATTTCTTTTACAGAAAGTAATTGATCATTAATCGCGTTTAGTAATTTATTGGAGTTTTTTACTCGCTTGAAATAGCGTCTACGACAAGCGACAGGCACACCATCATTTCTGACACCAATTAAAACCTTTCCGCCTTTGGTATTGGCAAAAGCCGACAATGTTTCAATTACTTCGTCATTGAAACCGGACTTAAACTCAATATGTTGGTTTTCTTTTAACACTTTATCCTAACAATTCTTATACCACTCTGCAAACTTGTTCAAGCCTTCTTTTAAATCGGTAGTCGGCTTGTAACCCACGGCACATTCAAGGTTGCTCGTATCGGCATAAGTAGTTTTTACATCTCCTTGCTGCATCGGATACATTTCCAAAATGGCTTTTTTCCCTATCGCATCTTCCATTGTATGGATAAAATCCATTAATTGAACCGGTTGCGAGTGCCCTATATTGAATAATTGATAATAAGGTTGCTGTTTGTTCTCATTTGGAATATGATTCATTACACGCACAACGCCTTCAATAATATCATCAATATAAGTAAAATCTCGACTTAAATCGCCATTGTTAAATACCTTTATCGATTTACCTCCGGTTATTGCCTTTGCAAACAAAATTGGAGCCATATCGGGACGACCATAAGGACCATAAACGGTAAAAAATCGCAGGCCTGTTGTCGGTAATTGATATAAATGGCTGTAAGTATGCGCCATTAATTCGTTTGCTTTTTTGGTGGCAGCATATAAGCTAATAGGATAATCTACACGGTCTTCTTCGGAAAACGGCACTTTGTCGCTGTTACCATACACGCTACTCGAACTTGCATAAACCAAATGTTTGATTTGATTGTGTCGACAACATTCCAAGACATTCATAAAACCCACAATATTGCTATCAATATAAGCGTGTGGATTTTCAATTGAATACCTTACTCCTGCTTGTGCCGCCAAATTTACAACTACATCAAATTTTTCGGTAGCAAATAACTTTTCAAGAAATTCTCTATCTTCTAAATTGGCTTTTACAAAACGATATTTTTCAGAAGTTGTGCTTTGCACCAATTTCCCATATTCGATTTCACTTTCAGAAATTCCCGTTTCTTTCAACCGGTCGTATTTCAACCGGACATTGTAGTAGTCGTTGATATTGTCTAAACCAACTACTTTATATCCTTCAGCAAGCAATCGCTTGGCTAAATGAAATCCGATAAAACCGGCTGTTCCGGTGACTAATATTTTCATTTGATTATTCAAAATTTTGCTTATCTTTTAACTGGTAATAAGTATCAAGCGTTCCTATATCATAACGTTTCCCGGTCATGTTCCAAGCATGAAAAACAGTTTTTGACAACATATAGTTTACCAAACTTCCCGGTGCATCGGTATTACAACCTTCTGCCACACATTCCTGAATGCGCTTTATATCGCTTTTCTTATAAATATAGAACGGTGGTACTGCATAATGAGATTTCGGTTCACGAGGTTTTTCTTGCATTTCCAACACCTTATTGTCCTTGTCAATAGTAATTACACCTGTACGTTGAAGTGCAGCTATTTCCGGCTCATAATGTGTCATAATCAACGAAGTCTGTTTTTCTTTGAAACAGTCTACAAAACCACGAAAAGAAAAAGTCAATATATTATCGGCAGCAATTACTAACAAATCATCATCGTAGAGTTGCTCTCGCTCGATCGTCAATAATAAATCTTTAACTGCACCCAACCGATTTTCGTTCTCCACCGAGCCATCGTCAATAATGGTAATTTTTTTGGTATATCGACTTGTTGTTGCCCACTTTTCAAAATGAGACAAAAACTTATGGTTGCTGATGATAATGTGCTCATCTATCTCATCAATGACATCCACATCCTCAATTAAACGGTCTAAAATAGACATTCCACCAATTTCCAACAATGGTTTGGGGAAATTTTCCGTTACCGGATATAACCGGGTTGCGTATCCTGCTGCTAATACGATATTTTTCATAATAAATTACACAAACCTTGCCCCTGAATCTGTTTTACAGAAATGGAACTCAAAACTTCCTTCATATTGAGGAAATTGCTCTAAATATTTTGCGGTAACCGATTGTTGAATAGCATCTTTTTTTGTCGGATCAAGCAAACAGATACAAGCACCTTTAAATCCGGCTCCGCTAAATCGGCCTCCATAGATTCCATCGGTTTCACGCATAATATTATAAATCGCAATTAATTCGGGACTTCCACACTCATATTTATTGATAGAACTATCACAGCTATCAAATATTAATCGACCAAGAGCATGAATATCTCCTTTCTGCCAAGCATTAACTCCTTGCTTTACTCTTCCACACTCCGAATAGAAATGCTCTGCTCTTTTACGAAATCTTTTAGGAAAATCGCCTTTCGTTTCATGAAAATAAGACTCCGGCACATCGCGTAAGAACGTCTTATCTAATGTCTTAAGCGTTTGTTTTTGAGATGCTAACATATTCCATGCTGCAACTTTACATTCACTCACTCGTAAATTATAGTCGCTGGAAATAAGACTTCGTGTCAATCCTGAAAAAATAACACCAACTTCAAATTCCGACATATCATTTGCTTTGGGAAGTAGCTGATAATCATTTGTATCTGTATCTAAATACAACAAATTATCTTTTTCGCTCAACACTACGCATGCCTGATCTAATATTCCATTATTCAATCCAACATATTCCCTTTCTGCCTCAGAAGTAATCCGAATAATTTCCATTGGCGTCAGACTAATATCATTAGCATCAGATAAGGCTAAAACATACGCTACTAACACAGCTGCCGAAGAAGACAAGCCGCCAACCGGCAGACTTCCTTTAATCAAACCCTTAATTCCATATTTCAGATGGAATCGTTTTTTTAGAGCATAAACAGCGCCTCGTATATAATCTCCCCAATCATTCTTTTTACAAACTACAGGAGTATCTAAATCAAAAACAATTTCTCCTTGAAAAGTGAGGCTCTTCATTTCAATTGTGCTATCTTCCGATGGAGTAAACAATAATTCGACTCCTTTATCAATAGCAAAACCCGAAACCAAACCATGTTGATGATCTACATGTGCACCTAACGGACAAACCCGATAAGGTGAAAATATCTTCTTGACATTGTCTTTATTCCCAAAAAGCGAATAATAAGCGTCTAACATTACTATACTATTTCTCTTCTGTGTAATAATCTGAATACCCGTATCTTTTGGATTTGGGAACTCCATTAATAACACACGACATATTATGCAGTTTCTTATTCTCATAAAGTTCTCTGATTTCTTTCAGAGTTTCTCTATGCGTATACCCCACCCGTGTTACATATATAGAGGCATTGGCAAATTGATTCAATCTGAAAACATCAGCAACCAAACCTACAGGAGGAGCATCTACAATAATATAATCATATTCTTTCATTACTTTGGCAAACAAATCATCCAATCTTTTTGACGCTAACAATTCTGCCGGATTAGGAGGAAATATTCTTGTAGGAATAATATGCAGATTCTTATTCCAATCGCCCGATTTCTCAATAATATCATCTATTTTAATATCAGGGTTTGCCAAGTATTGGGCCAATCCTTTATCCGAGTTGAATTCAACTAATCCTGCTAATTTTGATTTACGAATATCCGCATCAATCAGCAAGGTCTTGTTTCCTGAGGTAGCCAAACTCAAAGCCAAATTTCTCGAAAAGAAACTTTTTCCTTCTCCTGAAACTGTCGATGACACCAATATAACCTTGTTATTTTCTTCTCCCAGCAAGAAACTTAAATTAGCGGCTACAATCCTGAATTTCTCGGCAATACCCGACTTCAATTTTTTCACAGGGAAAGGATCATCACTATTAGCTGCTGAAATTTCACCTAAAAACGGTGCCTTAACAACAGAGATAAGCTCTTCTTTGTTTACTAATTTAAATCTGAATAAATCAAACAAATAAATAATACAAACAGGAATAATTACTCCTAATAAAAAGGCTGCCAACAGAATTATTTTCCGATTAGGGCTGACAGGAAATCCACTTGTATAAGCCTTATCTATTACTTTTGCATTGGGAGTAGCCAAAGCCAACGACAAACTCGTTTCTTCCCGTTTTTGCAACAAATAAATAAACAAGGTTTCTTTTACTTCTTTTTGGCGATATAATTCTCGTGATTCTCTTTCTTGAGTGGATAAACCACGAATTTTACTGGAATATAGATTTTCCTGTTTTACTAATTCGGCACGAGTCGACTTTAATTTTGATTCTTCAATTCTAATTCCTTTCATTAAATTTTCCCTCAAAGAGGCAACTCGTTCTTCATACTCCAACAAAACAGGATTCTCAGGTTTCATCTCCGCAGTTTCCCGTTTTTTATTCAACAATAATTCATTATAGGTAGCAATTAAACGAACAATAGTCGGATCGTTGATACCAACATTAGTCGGCACTACAGCATCTGCGTTCTGAGAAACAAAATCTTTTATCATGCGTAAAAAACCGATTTGTGCATCTACATCTGAGATCTTTTTACTATACTCAGTATTAGCAGAAAGCAACAAATTACCCTCTATGCCCAAATCTGTTATATTCCGTTCTCTCTTATAAGCCTCCACGTCTCTTTCTGCAATCCCCAATTCCTTGGTAATACGCTCTAAGCGGTCGTCGATAAAACGAATTGTCTGACGAGCAACAAAATTTTTATCTTCAATTACCTGTTGGTTATAAAGATCAATCAAAGTATTGATTATGTCCTTTCCTTTCGCAACGTTGGCCAACGTAATCGACAATGTTACCACGCTGGATGTTTTGGAAGAAGGAGTTATCGTTATCATAGGTAAGTCATCCGGATACAGAATAGAAACAATTACAGGAAAGCTCTCTTCTCCTGTTTCATTTTTATTCACCGTAAGTAATCCCCATGGAGATTCAAAAGTTTCACCCAAAAATACTTTTTTTGTGAATGCAGTATCATCATTAGCAGTAACAATAATGCTACCATCTTCGTTTTGGTCAATAACCAAAGTGCCGGTTCTTTGAAAATCCGTCACATTTACCAAAACAGGAGTTTGTTTATAAATTTCTCTTTTTCTGAAAAATCCGTCTTTGTAATAAACCACGCCGAGATTCAAACTGTCAACTACACTTCTCATCAAAGTTCTGGATCTTAATATTTCAATTTCGTTTTCAAGATTTGCATTCGATGCAACAATACCTATATCGCTGAATGCCGTAAGATCTAATCCTTGAGAACCTTTTTTGTCATCTCTTATAACTACAGAAGAAGTAACTCTGTACAAACTCGTAGTATACTGTAGATATACAAAAGCCAGCAATACACATAAGATAACAGAAAGCACAAAGTATTTCCAATGTTTTGCATAACGGAAAATAATTTCTACTAAAGAAACTTCAACTTCCTGCTCACTATTTGACTGAACTAAATTATTCGAATTCTGCATATATTAAACTGTAAATTTATTTTTTTAAAAATAAGGCAATTGTTAATGCTATGGAAACAAGAGAAATACCAAGCGAAACGTTTTGAATGTAGTTGGTAGAGCTTCTGACTCTTGCTTTATTCGGCTCTACATATACAATATCATTTTGTTGCAAATAATAAACCGGAGAATTGAAAATATCGGGTGTAGTAATATCGACTTTAAAAAACTTCTGCCGTCCATCAATTTCACGACTGACTATTATATTACGTCGATTCCCATAGATAGTCATATCGCCAGCAAGCGCCAAGGACTGAACAATAGTTATTTTTTCATCGTCAACAGTATAATTTCCCGGCTTATTTACCTCACCTATCACCGAAACTTTATAATTCATAAAGCGAATATTAACAACAGGATCGTTGATATAAGTCAATATTTTCTCTTGCAAAAGAGCAATTGCCTCAGCCTTCGTCAAACCACTTAAGTGAATTTCCCCTATCAACGGGAAATTTATATTTCCGTTTTGGTCAACCAAATAACCTTGCCACTGAAGAATTTGAGGCTGCATAGCTCGATCAAATCTAATAACATTAAACATTTCCGCTGCTTGAGGATTTTTAGAAGAAACCAGAATCAACAAATTGTCGTTATTAACTATACGAACTTCATGCTCCGAAAGCTCTTTTGAAAAGTCATGTTGAGACTGAGATCCCTGAAAATAAATAACATTTCTGCGAGACCCACATGAAACAAAGAACAGAAGAACAAACGAAAAAAAGAATAGACGATTTAGCTTTTTATAAAAATTAGCCCCCATAAGTTTATTTTTAAAATAATGAGTTGCAAAGATAATATTATTTTTTGTTTTTAAATTATTTTTCTCACATAATAAATAACTTTAGCATCCGGTAGCGTGATATTTTTAAATTCTTTGTGTGCAACAGCTAACACAATTGCATCAAAATTGCCTTCAGGCATCTGTGTTAAAATATCTAAGCCATATTCTTGTTGTACTTCTTCAGGATTCGCCCACGGATCATAAACAGTTACATCAATATCATATTCCTTTAATGTATTTACAATGTCTATTACCTTTGTATTGCGTATATCCGTACAGTTTTCTTTAAATGTAATACCCAAAATAAGCGCCTTAGAATCTTTTACGCAAATGTCTTTTTTTATCATTTGCTTTATCACTTGTAATGCAGCATATTCGCCCATACTGTCGTTCAATCGGCGTCCGGCTAAAATTATTTCGGGATGATAACCGTATTCCTGTGCTTTTTGGGCTAAATAATAAGGGTCAACACCTATGCAATGACCTCCCACCAAACCCGGACTGAAGTGCAAAAAATTCCATTTGGTTCCGGCAGCTTCGAGAACAGCATTGGTATCAATATCCATTTTATCGAATATTTTCTTCAACTCATTAACAAAAGCGATATTAATATCCCGTTGACAATTCTCAATAACCTTAGAGGCTTCCGCAACTTTAATTGTTGGCGCTAAATGCGTTCCTGCCTCAATAACAGACCGGTAAACAGTATCAATAAGTCGAGCAATTTCCGGAGTTGAACCTGAAGTTACTTTTTTTATTTTTTCTACCGTATGTTCTTTGTCCCCGGGATTAATCCGTTCAGGAGAATAACCGGCAAAGAAATCTATATTAAATTTTAATCCTGATATTTTTTCAATGATAGGAAGACAATCTTCTTCCGTTGCTCCCGGATATACGGTTGATTCATAGACAACAATATCTCCTTTAGATATAACTTCACTAACAATTTCGGTTGCTTTTTTTAATGGAGTTAAATCGGGACGATTATTTTTATCAACAGGTGTAGGTACAGTGATAATATAGAAGTTGCAATCACGGATGTCGTCGAGGTTGTAAGTACAGTATAATCCTCCCCCTGCCCCCTCCAGAGGGGGATAGGAAAGTAAAACCGATTGGAGTGCTTTATCCGACACTTCTCGAGTGTAATCGTGTCCACTCATTAATTCTTTTACTTTGGTTTGATTAACATCAAAACCTACTACCGGATATTTTGTAGCAAATAAACGAGCTAAAGGTAATCCTACATAGCCTAAGCCTATTACAGCAATTTTAATATTTCCAATGTTCATACATCATCACTTTATTTTGACTTTGGTTTATTACGATTTTCTCCATAAAGCGTTCTCAAGCCATTGATACCCATTGTCTGATACCTTTTTACCCAAAATGTTATCAATACATTAGATAAACCCGTAATATCTCTTATTTCTTTACAAGTTTTACCATCCGATTTCAGCAATACGGAATGACAACGGGTTCTGAAACGAGAACAGTTTCCGGTTTTCATGTTCCACGACAATTCTTTACGTTGCTCTTTAGTAAATTCCGGTATTATAATTCGTCCCATATTAAACAAACGAAAAAAAAAGAGGCGGTCACTTCAACCGTCTCTTTTTTTATTATTGTATTACTAAAAAATTATTGCGCTCTCATGATAACCACGCGATTCCAATCATTTTCTTTGAATGGTTGTTCTTTATCACCTCTCCACTCAACGATAATTCTATCGGAAGAAATGCCATATCTTGAAATCAATTCTTGAGCAACTGCTCTGGCACGTCTTTCTGAAAGTCTAAGGTTATAAGCAGCAGAACCTGTTTGTCTGTCGGCAAAACCAATTACTTTAATTTTCTCATTAGTATTTTTAAGAAACTCAGCAGTATTGAAGATTTGTATGCGTTGATTTGCATCGATAACTGCACTGCTTATACGGAAAAGAACGATGTTTTCAAATGCAACAAGTCGTCCATCGTTTATTGGATCTTGTTTTACAGTAGGACATTCAACACATTTTGGACAGCTAACCGGACGTTTTGACAACTCGGCGTTTTCATTGCGAAGAGCATTGATTTTGCTGTTCAAATCGTTAACTAAAGCATGATCCATCGGCTCAACTACTTCGAAATAAGATTTACCCAAGTTGAATGTAAAACCGGCAGTAGCAGCAAGATGATTCATTCTTCCAGCTTTTGCTCCTGCCACGTCAAGATGAAGGCCAAAATGGTTGCTCAAACGGAATTCAAACAATAAACCTACATTGGCAGACAAACCACCTTTATTAAAATCTTTACTGTCGAAATAACCGAGACCTGCATAAGGAATAAAATTGAAAACTCTATTAGCTCTGTATTTTCCAAAATACTGAGACATATTCCACATAGCATCCAAATGAATATTGATATGCTCATACACATCACCACTAGTAACTCCTAACAATTCTTTATCGATTTGTTTATCGAGAATTCCAATATCTTGTGCTTTGATACGGAATCCCCAATAAGGAGCCCACCATCTACCAACAGAAAGATTGAGAGCAGGAAAAGTAACTCTATCAAAGTCGATGTTACTTAATTGGTCTATAACACGCGTTCCTTTCTCATCTAACATGGTCTGACCACCACCACCTAACTGGATAAACCAGTTATCCCATGTATTATTAGACTTAAATGAAGTCTTAATACCTGCTACATCACTACTAGTTCTAGGCCCTTCTTGTGCAAACGCAACCATTACAAAAGCCAATAACAAACTAACTAAAGAAATCTTGATTTTCATATTCAAAAAAATTAATTAATGTTTATAATTTAACTATCTTAATTTATCTATCCCAAGTGTACTTATCACACAAATCTTGCGCAAATATATGAATATTTTGAGAAAAAAAACAAAAAAAACACTTTTTTTTAACAATAAGTTGTCAAAAATAAAGAAAATACCTTTTTAGTTAAATTTTCTTCCTATTTTAATAACAACTATTCTCAATTTTTGTTCAAATTTTATTCAAAAAAATTGCAACTTTACATAATAATTTTTCAAACCTGCATTTTTTAAGCGGAGAGAAGGGGATTCGAACCCCTGATTCCCTTTAGAGGAATACACGCTTTCCAGGCGTGCCTCTTCAACCACTCGAGCACCTCTCCTTCCCTTTCCCTCAAAAACGGGTGCAATATTACGACAAATTCATGAACGAAACAAATAATAATAAAAAAATTACTTAAAAAACACATATAATTGCTTATTGTGTTAAAATAATTTAAATACAGTATCTTGCATTGCATAGTATTAAAATAAACATATATCTTTGCATTGTCATATTAAGTTTACTACAATGAAAGAAGACAATGTAAAATCTCAAATGAGGAAAGGAGTACTGGAATATTGCATACTCTTAATTCTCCAAAAAGAACCGGCTTACGCAACCAATATTATACAGGAGTTGCAAGAAGCCCAATTGATTGTTGTAGAGGGCACACTTTATCCGTTATTGACAAGATTAAAAAATTCAGGTCTGCTTAAATACGAATGGATAGAGTCGACTCAAGGTCCTCCACGAAAATATTACGCTCTAACCGAAGAAGGTACTCTCTTTTTATCCGAACTTGAAATCGCATGGGCGGATATAAATAACACAATTAATCATTTAAAAGGTATAAATAGCAAATAAACAGTACAGTCATGAAAAAAACATTGAACATCAATTTAAATGGAAGAGTTTTCAATATAGATGAAGATGCTTACGAATTATTGGAAAATTATCTTCAAAATTTGAAATCATATTTTAGAAACGAACAAGATTCGGCAGAAATCATTCGCGACTTCGAAGCCCGTATCGAAGAACTTTTTCAGGAAAGAATCCGCTTAGGCTACAACGTGATTTCTATCGAACAAGTTGAAATCGTTATCGAGCGAATGGGAAAACCTGAAGATTTTGGAGATGAAGATTTCAAATCCGAAAATTCAAACTCAAGCTCAAACAAAGCGCCAATCAATCAGGGAAAACCTAAAAAAAGGTTTTACAGGAATACTGATGAAAAAATATTGGGAGGAGTTTGCTCCGGAATCGCTGCTTATTTTGGCTGGGATCCGCTACCGGTTCGCATTATTTTCTTCATACTGATCCTTCTTCCTATACCTTTTATGTTACTGACTTATCTGGCGCTTTGGATTTTCATGCCGGCAGCAATTACTGCAAGCCAGAAACTCGAAATGCGAGGAGAGGCTGTTACACTTGAAAATATTGGCAAAACGGTTTCTGAAACCACAGCAGCAAGCAGCAATAACGGTGGATACTTATCTTCATTCTTTAAGTTCGGGTTAGGATGTTTTGGCTGTCTTGTCGGGATACCGTTGATTTTTGCTCTGTGTATTGTTTTTATCGCATTGATATCTTTGATTTTCGGTTTCAGCGGTCTTTTATTCTTCCCACTTGATTTTTTAGGTTTTGATTGGAACGGAATAACAACAATACATCCGCTTGCAAGTCTCATTGCGTTAACTTTGGTAATAGGAATTCCTCTGTTTTCAATTATATATGCGCTGTTTTCATCAAACAAAAAGGCAAAACCGCTAAGCAAAACGTTTAGATGGAGCGCATTTATCGTTTGGATCATAGCATTAATCGTATTTATATTCTCCGGTATCAAAATAAATAATGAGTTATCTTCTCAATATCATAACAAATGGAATATCTTCTGTGATAATAATATTGTAAGCGGTTCAGGAATTATAGCCGACCGCACGGAAGATTTACCGGCATTTTCTCAATTGAAAATCGACAATAATTTAGTTGCAACAGTAAGAGTTCGCAAAGGAGATGCTCCGCAAATTTTAATTAATGGCGATGACAATATCATCGAAAAAATTAATTGGAAATTGAAAAACGATGAATTGATACTCGGAATAAAAGATCACATCAATTTCCAAAGGAGTAAGCTGATTATTACCATCACGGCTCCGGAAATTACCGGAATTAGAATGAGCGGCGCAAATAAAGTATTCATTGACAATAAATTAACAGCCGACAATTTCAATATTAAGGTAGAAGGTATCGGAAGTTTCCAAGCAGATAGCTTATATGTTCAAAACCTGACTTGCAATTTAGAAGGCGTAGGAAAAGCCACACTCGGCGGAAAAGCTCAAAAAGCCTTCATCAGACTTGAGGGAGCCGGAAAAATAGATTCTTTCAATTTGGAAGTCGACTCATTAACCGCTCGATTAGAAGGTGTCGGTTCTATTAGAAGTAATCCTATCGTTTTCTTAGATGCCTCATTAGATGGCGTTGGAAAAATAACCTATAAAAATGAACCTCAAACCAGACGAGCATCTATGATTGGTGTAGGAAAAGTCGGAAAAGAATAAAATTTATTATCTTTGCGATTATGAATCAGAAAATGTACACTTTATTTCTCTGCATATTATTCTCTTGCTCCATTTGGGCGCAAGCACATATAGTTTCCGGCGAATGTAAAAACAAGCAAATTTTCGATTCCTATTTAAAAAAGAATAATCATCTAACAAATAGCAGTTTGAACTCTTTGTTAGTTCAAACTGCTATGTTTTTTTTAGACACTCCTTACGTTGCATCTACCTTAGAAACTAACGAAGAAGAGCAGCTTGTTGTTAATCTACAAACATTCGATTGCATGACATTTGTTGAAAACTGCATGGCATTGAGCCAAACTATTCACTCAAAAGATGCAAATTTCGACACCTATAAAAAGGAATTGCAAGCAATCAGATACCGAAACGGAGTAATTGACGGATACACTTCCCGTTTACACTATATTTCCGACTGGATTACCAATAACCAAAAAATGGGAATCTTAGAAGATAAAACCCAACTCTTGGGTGGCATCGTTCTGCCGACACACATTAATTTTATGTCTGCCAATGTTCAAAAATACGATTATCTATCCAAACATCCTGAAACTGTCGAAAAAATGCAACAAATCGAAGATTCCATCAACAGTCGCACCTACTATTATATACCCAAAGAAAAAATAAATTTTCTCGAAAACCAGATTAAATCGGGCGACATCATCTGCTTTGTTACCTCTATTCAAGGCTTAGATGTTTCACACCTCGGAATCGCTTACCGCAAAAACGGCATGCTAACATTTATACATGCCTCTACTACTGCAAAAAAAGTAATCATCAATCCTATCTCCATTGCCGATTATTGCAAAAGCATCAAAAGCAATAAAGGCATTATAATTTTAGAGCCGTCATTTCGAACGCAGTGAGAATTGAAAATCGACGGAATCAAACCTCCTCCACCATTAGCTCTAACACGATAACACTTGATAACACTAAATAGCATTTCGGAAACATAGTTTCTCTCCGATAACTCTTTTATTTGCAGTATGAAAAACGATAAAAGAGTTATCGGATTCAAAAAAATTATTAACAATTTAAATCTTAAAGTCATGGCACGAACTATTGATTTAACTTCAAAAGAATGGCTTGAATTGGTATTTGCCAATAAAAACCAAGAATACGGAGCATATAAAATCCGTAAAACATCATCAAAAAGACACTTAGCGTCTTTAGCAATCGTGATATTTTTGTGTGCAGCATTTTCTGTGCTTCCAACAGTAATGAGCAAACTGTTTCCTACAGAAACCTCTAAAGTCGACCCTAATGAAAAAGGAATAGTAAATTTAGTTACTGTTGAAATTCCGGAAGAAAACAAAATCGTTGATGTTAAGCAACCTGAGCCCATCGTCAATCCGGCACCGCTCGTAAAATTCACGCCTCCTGTTATTAAATCGGATCCGGAAGTTTCTGATGCGGAACAAATGCTGACACAAATCGAATTATCAAATCCGGATGTAACAATTTCAACCGTAAACAGGGAAGGTGTTCGCGGTGGGACAGTAGTTCATCCAACACCGGAAATTACTCACACAGACAAAGAAACTCCATTCATTCGTGTAGAAGAAATGCCAACTTTTCCGGGAGGAGAGAGGGAACTGATGAGTTATTTAGGTAAAAATCTCAAATATCCTCAATTGGCAATAGATTCCAATATACAAGGAAAAGTGATACTTCGTTTTGTTGTTGACAAAAAAGGGGATGTCACAGATGTAACCATACTTCGCTCTCTTGACCCAAATTGCGACAAAGAAGCTGTTCGGGTAGTTAAATCAATGCCTCGGTGGATTCCCGGCAAGCAAAACGGCACTCCGGTATCTGTATATTACACGATTCCAGTTACATTCAAGTTGCAAAATAATTAATTTTACTCGAAAAGTTCAATATCTGAATATTTTAAACACAGAGTTTCACGGAGTAATTATTCACGGAGTCTCACATAAAAACTCCGTGTTACTCTGTGAAAAAACTCCTTTTTACTCCGTGTTTAAAAAACAAAAAAATGATATATCTTTGAAACATCAATTAAACATTTTATGATATGAAAAACATTAATTTCCTTTTAAGTTTCTTGGCAATCGGCACATTTGCATTTTTAAGTTCCTGTGGCAATGCTCGTTATAAAAGCTATGATGCAGTATCTGCATGTATGATCATCGCTGCTTTTGATGAAGAAAACAGCGAAGAATACCCGACTTTCGACGAAAACCGGTTCTTGTCTGCTCAAACGAATCCGCTATCGACGTTTTCATTGGATGTAGATGTTGCCTCTTATGGAAATATGAGACGTATTATCAATCAAGGGGGAATACCTGCTAAAGATGCGATACGAACAGAAGAACTGGTTAATTATTTCAGTTATGATTATCCTTCACCAACAGGAGAACATCCGGTAAATATCACGACAGAAGTTGCACCTTGTCCATGGCAAGACAAACATAAAATTGTCAAAATAGGTATTAAAGCGAAAGAAATCCCTACAGAAAATCTACCATATTCTAATTTTGTATTCCTGATCGATGTTTCCGGTTCTATGGAAGGTGCCAATCGTTTAGGATTAGTAAAATCTTCTCTCAAACTTTTAGTAAATAATTTAAGAGATAAAGACAGAGTTGCCATTGTTGTATATGCCGGTGCCGCGGGCGAAGTATTGCCTTCCACAAAAGGGAAAGACCGTCAGAAAATCCTCGAGGCCATCGATAATTTGAGTGCAGGCGGCTCGACTGCCGGTGGAGCAGGAATACAATTAGCCTATAAAGTTGCTGAAAAGAATTTCATCTCCAAAGGGAACAATCGAATTATTTTATGTACCGACGGAGATTTTAATGTAGGCGTTTCCTCTACTTCCGAATTGGAAAAACTGATAGAAACAAAAAGGGAAACAGGCGTATATCTTACGATTTTGGGTTATGGAATGGGAAATTATAAAGATGACAAGTTACAAACACTCTCTCAAAAAGGGAATGGAAATCATGCTTATATCGACAATATTCAAGAGGCCAACAGAGTATTGGTACAAGAATTCGGAAGTACAATGTACACCGTTGCAAATGATGCAAAACTACAAATCGAATTCAATCCCGTTCATGTAAATTATTATCGCTTAATCGGATACGAAACCCGCTTATTAAACGATGAAGATTTCAACGACGACCAAAAAGATGCCGGAGAACTTGGTTCCGGTCATACGGTAACTGCTCTTTATGAAATAATTCCTGTGGGAGTAGAAAACCCATACAAAGGAAAAATCGACGATTTGAAATATCAAAAAGAAAAAACAAACGTTGAGAATCATTCTTCTGAAATGTTGACAGTCAAATTGCGCTACAAGAAACCGGGAGAAACTGAGAGTAAAAAA